>Ga0075163_10007219_pt1 | contig 14714 bp, 11 predicted proteins | sample JI1023141ADNA_FD_71478 | JGI IMG/M metagenome (GOLD analysis project Ga0075163, IMG submission 71478) | Wastewater effluent complex algal communities from Wisconsin, to seasonally profile nutrient transformation and Carbon sequestration -... | ecosystem: Engineered > WWTP > Effluent > Algae...
CGAACAGATGCACCAGCACCACCGCTGGGCCCAGTCCACCACCGTGCTGCAGGTCTCGATCGCGATGGCGGCCATCGCGCTGCTGACCAAGAAGAAGTGGCTGGAAATCGCGATGTTCGTTGCCGGCGGCGCGGGCGTGCTGGTGGGCGCAGCCGCGGCACTTCATTTTTAGTAGCTGTCAATAACCATTTGACGCTGGGTGAAGTAACGAAAAGAGCCTGAGACCAGCTACCTCGGACACGCTGGAAAGCTACGGCAAAGCGAAAGCGCTCACAACTTCTCTCAACCGCAATCGTGTCCGAGCCAGACTCGGGGATCGCTCTGATGCCCGATCCGGACTCCATTCAGCGTTCACCCACTCGGACAAGCGAGCGTTGTAGCCCAGCCCCTGTGACAACCTGCCATCGATCGTTTTCAACAAGTCATCCCTGACTTGTCTGGGAGCGCCCTTGACCAACCCCAATAGCGCCTGCTTGGGGTCCGGCAGTTCATCCGGCGAGATAGGCAAGACACCTTTCGCGCCGATCAGCGTCCGCATGGCCACGTGATCCGCCAGAACCCAGGACTCCACCTCACGCACTGCAATCCTGAACAGCAAGTTGTCGGGTGGCGCGCTTGCCAGCCACTGGGCACGGAATTCAACCAGACAGTTCGCACGATCCAAGTCCGTCAACAACACCATCACCTGCTGCTGCGCCATTTGGTACCAACTGCCCATCCTGGAACGCAGGTAGCCGTTACCCCTGTTGCCCAGCTTGAACGTCACGGTGTGCGGCGTTGGAACTTCAGAAATCAAGCGGAGGGCAATCGCCTCACTGAGCTGGTCTTCCGTCGCAACGGCGATCGGCGTCATTGCCACAAGCCCAACTGCGACACCTTGTCGGGCCGTGTCTTGGGCAATACCACCTCGGCGACACTCAGCCCTGTCCCCAGCGCCAGTCGCTCGCCGGCATCCAGTGGACGGCCGGTTGTACCCTGCTTCCCGGTTTCCAGAATAACCACTCCTCGCTCATCAATGCCGGGGTTGCTCAACAGGGCATCGCTGTGCGTCGTCAAAATCACTTGTCGCTTGTTCTTTCGATCGCGCTGCAATCGATCCACGATCAACGGAATCTCTCTCACGATGGCATCGTTGAGCGAAATCTCGGGTTCCTCCAGCAACAACATGGAGCTACCCTCCAGGAGTGCCCATAACAGCCCGAACAGGCGCAGTGTTCCGTCTGAAAAATGCTCTTCAGATTGCCAACCGGCATTGGGGCGGTGGTGCGCATAACGCGCCTCCAGATGCGGATGGCCCATATCGTCTTTGACGAACCGCAAGTCTTCAAACTGTGGTACCGCCAACGACAGGGCTTTTGAAATTTTGGTCAGGCGCGAGTTTCTGGTCTTCTCCGGCGTCCTGGACAAACGCTCCAAAAATCCTTGCCCAAAAGGATCATCCGTAAGTCGATGTCCGCCAATCTTTTCGCCAAACCGAAGCAACTGCGGCACTAGGTGCAAATATGTGATCTCGCTCAGAAACTCAACCACCTCGCGAAAACTGATGTTGGTCTGAATTTGCTCCAGATGCGTCTGGGTGCGCAACACGACATCAGCATCGTCCTTAGCGTCCGGACGGTTCAACAACAGTTGGCCTTCTTTCCAGACCTGCTCACGCGAGACCAGCAGACGCTGCGCCCCTTTGCCTTCCGGCTTGAAGGCCAAAACGTAACGCCACACGGGCGGCTGATCCAGCTCATGGCTGATTTCAATGTCAATCTCCACCTCCGGATCGCGCCTAGCATGAAGACAGCGAACCTTAGAAATGCCACCCCGCTCTGCAATGGCGGCCTGCAACCCGCCGCCTTTGGTCTTGCCGACATCGCGCAGGAATCGCAATGCGTCCAACAGATTGGACTTGCCCGAAGCGTTGGGCCCCAAGACATAGGTCACATCGCGCAGGGGCAAATCCAGCGATTGGAAATTACGCCAGTTTTTCAGTCTGATGTTGCTCACAAGCATGGTGTTGCCTTCGCCGGGTTAAGAGGACTAAACGACATTTTCCACCAGCGCCCCGGCCAGCAACGCCTGCGTGGTCTGGCCGGCGGCGAGGCGCTGGCGCAGGTCGGCGCAGAGGCGGCGCAGGGCTTCGACGCGGGCGACGATGCGGGATTGTTCGGCGAGACTCGGCATCGGAACGACAAAATTCCGGATCTTGCCAACGCTGAGGTTGTAAAGCCCGCTGGTTGTGATCGCGAGGCGCTTCATTTCGTCAGTACCACTCGGAGCGTTCAGAAACAACTTGATGAACGCCATGGACTGCGGTTGAAGGCACCGCACCCGGATGAGGTGGTTCTGATAGACGCAGGGGTCTATTGATCCGTTCCAGACGGCGCAGCGTCCAATCTCGTCGGCGCTGCCATTGCCTTCAACGATCAGTAGATCACCCGCGATCAAACGCCACTTGGCAAGCTCGTCTTTGGTCAGCTCAAATCGTTCAATTTCGTCGAGTCGCAGAGCGTCCCGCTGCACATTTGCCACTCGCAGGTAGGGATAGTGTTCCCTCATAGGTCTGCGCAACTGCGTCTTCTGAATTCCGCCTTGAACCTCGGAGACCTCATCAATCCGCACCCACTCCCACCCCGCCGGCAACTCAAACGGCTTTTCATCGTCCTCAATCGGCGGCAGCGGCTTGTCGCGCTTGATCTCGCCGGCGGCGATCAGGCGATCTTTCTCAGAACGGATGTGCTGCAGCAGCACGCTGGCGGGCTCGTCGGCGGGGTCCTGGGGGACGAGTTGGCCGCGCACGGCCAGTTGCAGGATGGTTTGCTCCAGGGCGTCCACGGCTTCGGGGCGGTCGAGCAGGGTGTCGAAGTGGATGGCGAGGCTCTGCCAGTTCTCCGTCAGGGCTTCGGGCGTGGCACTGTCGGTCAGCGTGGCCAGCAGGGCGCTGACGAGTTGGGCATGCTGCGCGGCTTCGAGCTGGCCCTTGGCTTCGAGCGCGTCGCACAGGCGCATCAGTTCTTCGACGCGGGTGACGATGCGGGATTGTTCGGCGAGGGGTGGCAGCGCAATCTTCAACGCGGCTGACTTGGCGAGATAGAGGCAAGGTTGAGCACTTTGTTTAACTTCGCCCCAAATCTCACGCTGCGTAGCTGGCGACATTAAATGGCACGCAAGGAAGTCTGGCATCACCCCGGATTGAGCGGGTCGAAGCACTGTCACACTTCGAACAAGGACCATCTCAACAGCTTCTCGCAAAACGCACAGTCGCCCGAGCGTGGCGCCAACAGACACCATTAAGACGTCACCCACGGCAGGTTTGCATCTTTGCCAGCACTTCTGAGCAATATCCAGCGGCACAAAATCCGTAACTCGGTAGTCCATGACCTCGTGGCGCACATTTTTGGCAGTAACCAATGGAATAGCGCTTTGGTCATCGCATCGCTGCGGAGTCGCATGTTCACCATCGGTAACCAAAGTGCAAATATCTGCGACCCTTGTCCAACACCAGCCGCGCGGGAGTTCGAACGGCTGTTCGTCCTCCGCAATCTCCGCCAGCGGCTTGTCCCGCCGGATCTTCCCCTCGGCGATCAGCCGGTCCTTCTCCGCCCGGATCTTCTTCAGCAGCTCTCTCGCCGGCTCGTCCTCCGGGTCTTGCGGCACCAGTTTGCCCTGCACAGCCAGGGTCAGGATCAGTTCACGCAGACGCGCCACGCCGCCGGGGGCGGTGGCCAACAGGTCTAAATTTGATAGCAACATGTGACCATTCAACGCTGGGAAGCCAGTGATTTGGCCAATATTTGCTTCAATTCGTCGCGCAGCGCCTGCGCCTCGCCCTGCAGGCGGGCGTAGTCGGCCAGCAGGTGCTCGGGGTCGTGGCTTTCGGTCTCGCCGACGTGGGGGTTCTTCTGGTCGAGGTTCCAGTTGGCGGCGCGGATGGCGTCGATGCTGACCTTCCAGGCGCGCTCGTTTTCCACGCGTGCGGCAAAGCCATCCGCCTCGCTGCCCCACCAGGCTTTCTCGGCGTCGAATTCCTCGATGCGGATGGGTTTGGTCTTGTTGTAGTTTTTCACGCCGCTCGGGTACGGGTGCTCGTAGTACCAGACGTGTTGTGTCGGCGTGCCCTTGGTGAAGAACAGCAGGTTGGTCTTGATGCCGGTGTAGGGCGCGAACACACCGTTGGGCAGGCGCACGATGGTGTGCAGGTTGCACTCGGCCAGCAACTGCTCCTTGATGCGGCTTTTGACGCCTTCGCCGAACAGCGTGCCGTCGGGCAGCACCACGGCGGCGCGCCCGCCAGGCTTGAGGATGTGCTGGATCAGCACCAGGAACAGGTCGGCCGTTTCCTTGGTGCGCACATCGGCGGGGTAGCCCTGCTCGATGCCGGGCTCCTCGATGCCGCCGAAGGGCGGGTTGGTCAGGACCACGTCCACGCGGTCGGCGGCGGTGTGGTCGCGCAGCGGGCGGGCCAGGGTGTTGTCGTGCCGGATGGCGCTGGGCACCTCGATGCCGTGCAGCAGCAGGTTGGTGACGCAGAGCATGTGGGGCAGCTGCTTTTTCTCGACGCCGCGAATGCTGGCCTGAAGCACGGCTTCGTCGGCGGAGTTATGCACCTGCTTGCGCAGGTGTTCGATGCTACAGACCAGGAAGCCGCCGGTGCCGGTGGCCGGGTCCAGCACGATTTCACCGAGCTTGGGATCAACCATGTCCACCATGAACTGGGTGACGGCGCGCGGGGTGTAGAACTCGCCCGCGTTGCCGGCGCTTTGCAGGTCCTTGAGGATTTTTTCGTAGAGGTCGTTGAACTGGTGGCGCTCGGACTGGCGGTTGAAGTCAATCGCGTTGAGCTTGTTGATGACCTGGCGCAGCAGGTGGCCGCTCTTCATGTAGTTGTAGGCGTCCTCGAACACGCCGCGCACCACGTAGCCGCGCGGGTTGCGCACCGGGTCGGCGCTGAGGTTCTTGAGCGTGGCGAAGAGCTGGTTGTCCACGAAGTCGAGCAACTCGTCGCCGGTCATGCCTTCGGCGTTGGCGGCCCAGTTGCGCCAGCGCATGTCCTGCGGAATGGGGCTGGTGTAGGCGTCGCGGGTGAGTTCGAGCTCTTCTTCGAGCGCGTCAAAGACTTTCAGGAACAGCAGCCAGGTGAGCTGCGAGATGCGCTGGGCGTCGCCATCGACGCCGCTGTCCTGGCGCATGACGTCCTGGATGGACTTGATGACGGGGGTGAGATTGGACATGAGGGTTTCGGGAGCGATTTATGAGCAAAAATGGCCACTTCCCAGCGTGGAATGGTCATATTCAGCTATGAATAACTGAGTATTTTTCACCCCACTCAGGCGGCGGGGCGGTCGGATTCCGGCTTGTACAGCGCCTGCTCCAGTGTGCGCACGGCCCGCAGGTACTGCGGCCGGCCACCGAAGCTGCGCACCAGCTCCGCCGGGCTGCCCAGCTCGGTGAAGGGCTGGATGCTGAGCACGTTGTCGGCCTCGATGGTGGCCAGGCCTTCGTCGGCGTATTTGTCGAGCAGCGCGTCCAGCACCTTGCGGGCCACCAGGCCGTACTGGGTGAAGACGCTGCTGGTGCGTGCGCGGCGGGCGCGCTCGCGCCGGGTGAGCGGTGGCATGTTCCAGGCCACATGCAACAGCAGGTCGAACGGGTCCAGGTCGCGGCCCACTTCGTCGGCCAGCGCGTCGATCAGCACGCCCTGCCCTTCCAGCTCCGCCAGCAGCGCGGCCTTGCGGTCGGCGTCGGACCAAGCCTGCAGGAAGCGGTCGAGCGAATCGAAGCGACGGGTGAGGTTGATGCGGGTGTAGTCGCGCAGGCTCTCGGTGATGAGCTGGCCCTGGGCGTTGAGGTATTGCACGCGCTCGCGGGCCACGACCACGGTGACCAGGCCGCCGACGACGTATTTCTTGGGCTTATTGGCACCGTCGGTGCCGGCCAAGGGGTCGAGCGGGCCCAGCGGGTCGGCCGGCTGGCCGTCGCCAAATTCAGGCGAGACGGGCTGGGCGGGATCGTCCGGTTCTGGCGGTGCGATGGGATCGTCACCCTTCGGCTCGTAAATCTGCACTGGGTCGCCGTCAAAGCTGGGGTCGGCGAAGTTGTCGGTGGCGCGCTTGAAGTCCAGGATGGTGAACCAGGTCTTGCCCAGGTCTTCGCGCAGGCGGGTGCCGCGGCCGATGATCTGCTTGAACAGCGTCATGGACTTGATGTTCTGGTCCAGCACGATGAGCTTGCAGGTCTGCGCGTCCACCCCGGTGCTCAGGAGCCTGGAGGTGGTGGCGATGACCGGGTAGGTCTTTTCCGGGTCGATGAAGTTGTCCAGTTCGCGCTTGCCCTCGGGGTTGTCGCCGGTGATCTGCACCACATACCGGGGCTGGGTGGCGCAGAGGTCGGCGTTGGCGTTGCTGAGCGCCTGGCGCATGCGGGCGGCGTGGTCGATGTCTTCGCAGAACACGATGGTCTTGGCGAAACGGTCGGTGGCCTTCAGGTAGGCAGTGATGCGCTCGGCCACCACGGCGTCGCGCTGCTCCAGCACCAGGCTGCGGTTCATGTCGGTGCCGTTGTAGATGCGGTCCTTGATCAGGTGGCCGTGCTTATCAAGCATGCCGGCGGTGGGGCGCCAGCCGAAGGTGTCGCGGTCCAGATCGACGCGGATGACCTTGTAGGGCGCCAGGTACCCGTCTTCGATACCCTGGCGCAGGCTGTAGGTGTAGACCGGCTCGCCGAAGTAGTCGGTGTTGGAAACGTCTTTGGTTTCCTTGGGCGTGGCGGTCAGGCCGACCTGGGTGGCGCTGGAGAAATAGCTCAGGATGTCGCGCCAGGCGGAGTCTTCGGCGGCGCTGCCCCGGTGGCATTCGTCCACCACGATCAGGTCGAAGAAGTCGGGGCTGAACTGCTTGTAGATGTTGTTTTCTTCTTCGGTGCCCGTGACGGCCTGGTAGAGCGAGAGGTAGATTTCGTAGCTGGTGTCGACCTTCTTGGTGGTTCGGTGCACGGCCAGTTCGAGCGCTTCGACATCCACCTGACCCTGTGCGTTGATGCGCTCCACACCTTTGGCATTGGGGCTGAGCTTGGCCATCGCGCCCTTGAACGGGCGGAAGTCGTTGACCATGGTCTGGTCGATCAGGATGTTGCGGTCGGCCAGGAACAGGATGCGCTTCTTGGCGCGGCTCTTCCACAGGCGCCAGATGATCTGGAAGGCGGTGTAGGTCTTGCCGGTGCCGGTGGCCATGACCAGCAGCACGCGGTTCTGCCCGGCGGCGATGGCCTGCACGGTGCGGTTGATGGCATTGAGCTGGTAGTAGCGCGGCGTCTTGCTGGGCGCATAGTCGGCCGCGGCGACGCGACGGACGTCGGCGCTCCAGCCTTTCCAGGCACAGTAACGGCTCCACAGCTCATCGGGGCTGGGGAACTGATCGAGGGTGAGGTCTTGCTCCAGCACGCCATCGGCGCAGGTGGCGTCGCGGAACACGAACCCATCGCCGTTGCTGGAAAAGCTGAAAGGGACGTCAAGCAGGTCGGCGTACCGGATGGCCTGTTGCATGCCGGCGCCCATGGCGTGCTGGTTGTCCTTGGCTTCGACCACGGCCAGCGGGATGTTGGCTTTGTGGAACAAAGCGAAATCGGCTCGCAGCACGGTGGCGGGGTCGCGTTGCGCCTTCTTGCCGCGGACCACCACACGACCCGCCCGCAAAGGGAATTGAGCATAGATCTGGTCCATGCCGCTCCACCCCGCTGCCACCATGGCGGGCCGGATGAACTTGTCGCAGAGGTCGCTTTCCGAAAGGTTCTTCTTAATCATTCCTCGTCCGCAATGGCGGCGGGTTGTGTGGGGTCGTCGGAGGGTCGCCCATTATTCAGCAAGATCAACGACCTACTCGGTCGAATTCGCTCTCACCGGCCATCGCTGATCCGTTCGCGGCGCAAGACCCAGCCCGCCTCAGCCGACGTCAGCCGGTAGCTGATCTGGCGCGAACCCCCGGTGGGCTGCGCGTTGCGATCGCCCGCCTTGTAAAGCGGAAAGTGGCGCACCAGGGTGTTGCCGCTGACCGCAAAGCTGTCGTGGCCCATGTAACCCTTCGAGGCCTCGACGTCTTCGCTGATCGGCAGCAGATACACCTCGCTCAGCGACTGGCGCTGGTTGGCGCCATAGGCCACCAGCGAGCCGTACGAGCCCGATCCGGCGGAGGTCACGTACACATAGATTTCCGGCGAGCCGTCGCCATTGAGGTCCGCCACCTCGGCGCCGGTCACCGTGCCGTCGATCTCGCGCGAGACCGGCTGGTTGTCGCGGCCCAGCCCCGACGGCGTGATGGTCACGCGGGTGATCGACCCCTGGTTGGCGCTGACCACCCGAAAGCTGATGCCCTGCAGCGTCAAAGTCTTGTCGAAGGGCCGCGGCCCCGGTGGCTCTTTCGCCGCAGGCGAAGCCGGTGCACCGGGCACATCAAACGCATGGGCCTCCGCCTCGCTGCCGGCGGGGTAGACCTCATGGGCCGCGTCGGCGCGAAACGGCCCCCAGAACGCCGCGGCCTGCGCCGGGTCCGCAATGCGAAACCGGCCCAGCGCAGCCTGCGCTTCCAGAAACCGGCGGTAGGCATCGAGCGGAACGGGCGCGCCTCCGAGGCGGGCAATGCGCCCGCCATACTGGCGGTACAGGGCCGCGTCGATCTTGCGCTGCAGGATGTAGGCCCGTGCCATCTCCTCGCGCGCGGCCCGATCGGCGGCGGGCTCGTTGGCCGGGTCGGGCAGCGGCGTGCCCTTGGCCGCCATGAATCGGCGCATCTCGGCCAGGTAGGCCTGCACATCGGCGGCACTGACGTCGATGCCCTGATCGGCGGCGTAGCGGTCGGTCAGGGCCAGCAGGATCGAATACCGCAACTCCTCGGCACTCTCGGCCCGAACCGGCGCGGCCAGCACCTGGGCGCCCCAAGCTGTCTGGCCGGGCGCAGCGGCAACACCGGCCGAAACAAGGACCAGCACCGCCAGGCAGACGGCACCCAGCCCGCGCGACTTCAGAGCGAAGTCCGGTCGGCGCCGCCCGCATGCGAATTTCATCGAGCCCACCCCGGGACCATCAGGTGGAGCCAGCATGCTGAGACAAGCTCATCCTCTGGCGATGCACAGGTCTGCGCAGGCGGCGGGCCGGCGTTGACGACATCCTCACCCTTGCGTGCCCGCCGTTGCGCTCGTCAGCGCGCCGCAGGGCGCTTGGCGGCGGTTTTCACGGGAGCCGCCTTTTTCGCCGGGGCCTTTTTGGCAGCGACCTTCACTGGGGCGGCTTTCACGGCCGGCGCTTTTTTCGCAGCGGCCTTCACGGGAGCGGCCTCCTTCGCTGCCGCCTTCGCCGGTGCGGCCTTCTTCACAGCCGCGACCTTGCCGGTGACGGCTTTCTTGAGCGCCGCAGCTTCCTTCTCGACCGCCTTCAGATGGGCCTTGGCATAGCGCTCGGCACTGGCCTGCAACGAGGCCAGCTTCTTGCTCGTGCTGCGCTTGGTCGCTTCGAGTTTCTTCTCCGCCGCCAGCACCGCCTTGCGGGCATCGTCGCCCGCCTTCTTGAGCTGTGCCTGGGACTGCTTGACCTTCGCCTCGGCCGCTTTCACCAGGCTGCTCCAGTCTCGCTTGGCTTCATTCTTCTTGGCCGTAACCTGCTTCTTCGCCTTGGCCACGCCGGCCGACATGGCGTCGCCCATGGCCTCGAACTTGTGGGACACCGCCGTGCCCACCGCCTTGGCCGCGTTGCTCAGTTGTTTGCCGGCTTGCTGGAGTTCCGTTTGCTGGGTTGTCTTGCGCGTGGCCATGTGCTTCCTTTTCAGATTGATGATTGCTTGCGAGGATTCGCGAATACCCACCGCCCCCCGCGTCCGGCGCACAACATCGCGTGCCGCGAACCGATGCTGGGGTCGGAGTTCCTGAGTCGGAGCCTGCGCTGCGTTGCACCGGGGGGGTCAACCAGACCCAACCCAAGGTGATCTGTGCAGGAGACAAGCTGCGAACCTCGATCGGAAGAATTATCGCCGGGTCAGACAGCTTGCAGTTTCATTTCAGGAACATCAGCTGGACTTGAAACTGAAGGTCCCAGGTGGGGCCGAGGTATGGACGCGAGACGGACGAAGAAGCTCGGGTCAGGCCAGGCCCATACGGGCCTTGATGCGATAGAACGGCTCGGCCCGCCGATTGTCCTTGCTGCGGTTCTCGTCGCGTTCGTCCTTGGTCGCATCGAAGTGAAAGATTGGTGCAAATGCTGGTGAGGTGCTGTCATCGTCAGGAATCAAGGCGACTTAGAATTCCCCGCTTTGGCCGCTTATGAAAATCGCCACCTGGAATGTCAACTCCCTGAACGTGCGGCTGCCGCAGGTGCTGGACTGGCTGGCCGCGCAGCCGTCGGATGCGCCGGTGGATGTGCTGGCGCTGCAGGAGCTCAAGCTCACCGACGACAAGTTCCCTGCCATGGCCTTCCAGGAGGCCGGCTATGCTGCCCAATGGTTCGGCCAGAAGACCTACAACGGCGTGGCCCTGATCAGCCGGCAGCCCGCCTCCGACGTGGTGAAGAACATCCCCGGCTTTGCGGACGACATGGCCCGCGTGATCACCGCCACCATCGCAGGGGTTCGGGTGATCGGCGCCTATTTCCCCAATGGCCAGGAGCCCGGCTCGGACAAGTTTGCCTACAAGATGCGCTGGCTGGACGCCCTGCGCGAATGGGTGCGCGCCGAGCTGGCGGCCCACCCGAAGCTGGTGCTGCTGGGAGACTACAACATCACCTTCGACGACCTGGATGTCTGGGACCCGGTGGGCCTGGCCGGCACGATCCACTGCACCGACGAAGAACGCACCCACCTGCGCGCCCTGATCGGCCTGGGTCTGACCGACTCATACCGGCTGTTTGCCCAGCCCGAAAAGAGCTACAGCTGGTGGGACTACCGCATGCTCGGTTTCCAGAAGAACCGCGGCATGCGCATCGACCACATCCTGGTCAGCGAAGCATTGAAGCCGCTGGCGCGCGCCTGCACGATCGACCGGGCGCCGCGCAAGAACCCGCAGCCAAGCGACCACGCGCCCGTCATCGTGACGCTGGACTTGCCGGGATAACTCCTGATTTCATAGCTTTAAACGACCCATCCACGCTGGGGAATGGCCAAATAAGCTTGAAATCACTCCAGGCCCAGCTCCTGGATCTTGCGCGTGATGGTGTTGCGGCCGATGCCCAGCTTTTGCGCCGCCTCGATGCGCCGCCCGCGGGTGCTGGCCAGCGCCGCGAGGATCAGCTTGGATTCGAAACGCCGGGTAAGTGCGTCCCAAACATCATGGCACCCCGACGCCAGCAGCGCGTTGGCCTCCACTTCGAGGCCATGCTCCCAGGCCTCGTCGGCCGAGCCGGCGGGCCGGCCCAGCGCCGTGCCGGATACCGTCGCCGGAGCCTGGCTGCTCGCCGGTGCGGCGAGACCTTCGTCCGCACGGGCGGGGCTGGCCGCGGGGGGCGCGACAACCGCCTGGGCCATGGGTGCAGGCACGGGTTCATCGCCCAGCACCTCCGGCGGCAAGTCCTTCTCTTCGATCATCTGCGCCGGCGCCATCACGGTCAGCCAGTGGCAGATGTTTTCCAGCTGGCGCACGTTGCCGGGAAAGCCGAAAGTCCCGAGCCGGGCCACGGCCGCATCGGAAATGCGCTTGGGCTCCACGCCGAGCTGACGGGCGCTCTGCTGCAGGAAATGGCGCGTCAGCATGGGAATGTCTTCGCGCCGATCGGTCAGGCGCGGCAGGCGCAGGCGGATCACGTTGAGGCGGTGGAACAGGTCCTCGCGGAAACCGCCCTCGCGCACGCGCTGCTCCAGGTCCTGGTGGGTGGCCGCGATCACGCGCACATTGGCCTTGACCGCGCTGTGCCCGCCCACGCGGTAGAAACTGCCGTCCGACAGCACGCGCAGCAAGCGCGTCTGCAGGTCGAACGGCATGTCGCCGATTTCGTCCAGGAACAGGGTGCCGCCATCGGCCTGCTCGAACCGGCCCCGGCGCATGGTCTGCGCGCCGGTGAAGGCCCCGCGCTCGTGGCCGAACAGCTCGGACTCCAGCAAATCTTTCGGGATGGCCGCGGTGTTGATGGCGACAAATGGGCCGCTGGCGCGCTGGGAATGCTTGTGCAGCGCGCGCGCCACCAACTCCTTGCCGGAACCGGACTCGCCGGTGATCAGCACCGTGACGTTGCTCTGCGACAGGCGGCCGATGGCCCGGAACACGTCCTGCATCGCCGGCGCCTGCCCCAGCATCTCGGGCGTCGCGCCCATGCGCTCCTCGGCCACTTCCTCGCGCTGGCTTTCCTCGACGGCGCGCCGGATCAGTTCCACCGCCTTGGGCAGATCGAAGGGTTTGGGCAGGTACTCGAAGGCGCCGCCCTGGAAGGCGGAGACGGCGCTGTCGAGGTCCGAGAACGCCGTCATGATGATCACGGGCAAGCCGGGCAGTTTTTCCTTGACCTTGCCCAGCAGGTCCAGGCCAGAGCCCCCCGGCATGCGGATGTCGCTGACCAGCACCTGCGGACCGCCCTCGTCTCCCGCGGCTTCCAGGGCCTGGAGCACTTCGCGCGGGTTGGTGAAGCTGCGGGTGGGAAGGCCATCGCGCAGCAGGGCCTTCTCCAGCACGAAGCGGATCGATTGGTCATCATCAACTATCCAGATCGGCTTCATGGTGCGGGCGTCCCTTTGGTCTGACTGTTATGGCAACGGAATCAACAACTTGAAATCCGTCCGGCCCGGCACACTGTCACACTCGATCAGGCCATGGTGCTGCTGCACGAACGTCTGTGCCAGCGTCAGCCCCAGGCCGGAACCCCCTTCGCGCCCCGACACCAGCGGGTAGAAAATGCGGTCCTTGATCGAGTCTGGCACGCCAGGCCCGTTGTCAATGACATGCAATTCCAGTGCCAGGCGATAGCGCTGCTTGCCAAAGGTGACCTGGCGCAGGACGCGGGTTCGGAAAATGATCTCCGCATCACCGGCGGCGATGCGCTCGCCGAGAACCTGCGCCGCGTTGTGGGTGAGGTTGAGCACCGCCTGGATCAGCTGCTCGCGGTCGCCACGGAACTCAGGGATCGACGTGTCGTAGTCGCGCACCACCTTCAGGCCCTTGGGAAACTCGGCCAGGATCAGTGAGCGCACCCGCTCGCACACCTCGTGAATGTTGACGTCGCCCACGACGTGCGGCCGGCGGTGCGGCGCCAGCAGACGGTCCACCAGGGTCTGCAGCCGGTCGGCCTCGCGGATGATGACCTGGGTGTACTCGGTCATCTCGGGCGAGTCCATCTCCATTTCGAGCAACTGTGCCGCCCCGCGGATGCCGCCCAGCGGGTTCTTGATCTCGTGGGCCAGGTTGCGGATCAGCTCCTTGTTGGCCTGCGCCTGGTCGATCAGGCGCTCCTCGCGGTCCTGACGCGCCTGCGCCTCCAGCGGCAGCATTTCGATGATGATTTCGCCAGGGCGCTCGGTCTGGGCCACGATCACATGCACCGGCAGGGGTTCGCGTTGCTGCCGAAGCAGCATCGCGTCGTAGCGCAGCGCGGCAAATTCATTGTCGTTGGCACTGGTCAGCGCACTGGACAACACCTGCGGCTGCGCGAAGCTGTCAGGAAAGTGGGAACCTTCGATGCTGCGGCGAGACTGGCCCATGGCATCTTCCAGCGCGGCGTTGGCAAACAGCGCGACGCCGTCGCTGCGCACCACAGCCACCAGCGTGGCCAGCAGATCAAAGGCGAGAAACCGGGACGGGTTGGGGGTCAGCGGGGTCAAGCAAACTATTTTGCCCCAGATGCGGGCGCGGCCGTCGCAACCGGCGCCGCCCCGGCGGACGCTGGCGCGGGCGCGGGCGAACGACCCAGTTCACGCCGGATGCCGGCGATGTCGCTCTCGTTGCGGGCAATGGCGGCCTTGAGCTCGGCCACACGGTCGAGGTATTTCTGGTGGTTGCGGCTTTCAATGCCCTGATGATCGGGCTTGCCGTCCTTGTACTCGGCCAACAGTTCGGCACGCCGGGCCTCGGCCCGCTTGAGTTCCGCCTCCAGAACGCCACGAGCGTCCGAGTCCCGCGCACGCTGATCGTTGGCGTCGACTTTCTGGACCGCGCTGCCAGTGGCCACGGGCGCCGAGGGCGCTGGCGATCTGACCGCCGTGCCGGCAATCACACTGACATTGCCCTCGATCTGCTTACAGTTCCTGGTCTTCGCGACCGCCTGGTCGTTGGTGTATTCGTTGTTGCCGCAGCGGTAAACACGATCCTGCGCCAGGGTGCCGGAAGCGCCTGTCAAGACCACCAGGAAAGTCAGAAGTGCGTATTTCAAGTCAATTCCTCACCTGCGCCATCAAGCGGCGGGGGACCAAGTATCGGACAAACGCCGAACTTAGCAAAATGCCCCCCTATTTCCCCATGAAAAAGGGCGGCTTGCGCCGCCCTTTTGAAACCAATCGCAACAGGGTTTACAGCGAATAGTACATGTCGAATTCAACCGGGTGCACCGCCATGCGGAAGCGCGTGACTTCGCTCATCTTGAGTTCGATGTAGGCGTCGAGCATGGTGTCGGTGAACACGCCGCCCTTGGTCAGGAAGGCGCGGTCCTTGTCCAGATGCTCCAGCGCCTGATCCAGGCTGTGGCAGACGGTCGGCACCAGCTTGTCTTCCTCCGGCGGCAGGTGGTAGAGGTCCTTGGTGGCGGCTTCGCCCGGATGGATCTTGTTTTCCAC
>Ga0075163_10007220_pt1 | contig 14712 bp, 8 predicted proteins | sample JI1023141ADNA_FD_71478 | JGI IMG/M metagenome (GOLD analysis project Ga0075163, IMG submission 71478) | Wastewater effluent complex algal communities from Wisconsin, to seasonally profile nutrient transformation and Carbon sequestration -... | ecosystem: Engineered > WWTP > Effluent > Algae...
GAAAATAAGGCAACGCATAGTAACGAAAATAGCAGGTGTGGTTTCAGAGGGTTGTAGCAAGGCCAAAGACTTACTCTCAGGGGTATATCTTCTGTTATATACTATTGCACTTATTTATTCATTTATCAGTTGTTGATTTTATTATTTGTATTATCCTTTTGTACTGTTGTAAATCAGAACAATGATTACACAAGCGAGTAGAATGATAAGCCTGTAAACCGTCGGACTAAAAAATTTGTAACTTTTTCTCATTTTGCAGCATTTAGTTTAATAGAAATGAGGGCAACGCATTTGTTTCTTAACCCTGTTTCTTTCTCTTCCACTTCCTGCACCACCGCTGTAATCATCGAGTGGCCCGAACCGGATACCAAGTTTCAGTACAAATGAGAAATAAGCATCCATCTGGTGCATGTTGCCTCTTTGTGTTCCGGGCTCATAGCGATTAACCCCTGGCGTTACAATGCCAACAGTTTTATCGTGAATCTGCCGGGCAATGATGGCATCAGCAGGTGAAAGATACCTGTCGAAATCATCAGGGTCGATGTAGGTTGTACTTACATCATCTATATAATCTGTAAACGTTTTGCGGTATAATAATTCCGGACTGATATTCACCCGTTCGCTGAGGCGAATGCGCACACCCAATCCCATCGGGATATTCATCTGGGTTAACTGGTAGGCTCTTTTTTCTTCATAACCAGGCATACCCTGACCTTCCGTTTTTAATGGGTGCAAACGATGCCATGTTTTTCCACCATATTGATTGGTGATAGATCCCTTTGGATCGAAATGAAATATACCGGCACCGATGAATCCATAAGGTTTGAAGGTGGGATCATAATCGGGAGTAGATTTGAAAAGTATGGTGGGATAAATTTCCACTGCACCATATACTTCCCAGATATCACTTTTAAAATCAAGATTTCGTTGTTTTCTCCAGAGTTCATTCACGCCCGTTGTGTTGATGATATTATCTCTGCCTTCTACAAATGTATATTGTCCAGCAACCCTGATACCCATCCAGTCATTCGGATAGATCGTGATGAAAGCTCCTTTCATCATTTTGGTTAATTCAAGGTTGAGGTCTTTGATAAATCTTTCTCCTTTGCCATAGTTACCTCCAAGGTCACCTAAAAAGAATGTTGGTCCGAAGTTTAGTCCGGCTTCTACAATTGCTCTTTGTCCTCCAAAAGTAAAATGCTGTGCTTCCGCTGTGAAGTTTAAGTTAGCGGTAATGAGTGCAGTCAGTATAACTTTACGCCATCTGGTGTGTAAAGGAATTTTCATAAGGAACCGGTTTAAGGTCTTTCTACGGAAACGGATAAACGGAATATTACTAAATATCCCTATCCACCTAAAACGGGTTCTGAAAGAAAATATTGTATGGGGAACTACCTATTTTGTTAGTAACATTTCTACATGCGGGATTCCATCTTCCAGGTAATGTTTCTCAGTTGAAACAAAGCCGAGATTACTATAGAAATCAAGCAGATACGCCTGAGCGCCTATTTTAATACTGGTTACAGTAAACTGTGAAAGCGTTTTCTCAATGGCCAGTTGCATCAATTCTTTACCATAACCATTTTTTCGGAATGCGGGATTGGTTACAACCCGTCCGATACTGGATTCTTCATAACAGATACCCGGAGGAATGATACGGGCATAGGCCGCCGGTTCATTGTTTACCCAGCCACACAGGTGCCAGCAAAACTGGTCTTTGTTATCGAGGTCGAGGTACGGACAATTTTGTTCCACTACAAAAACTTCACTGCGCAACCGGAATATACTATATAATTCATCGATCGTTAATGCTGAAAATTTTTTATAGGTCCATTGAATGACAGACATAATTATTTTTTTAGTAGTGGTATTTATCTTTCCATCTTTCTTTCAGAAATTTTCTTGTTTCCTCTTCCCTGACATTTTTTTGGGGAGAATAAAACCTGGTACCCGAAATGGCTTCAGGTAAAAATTCGAGCAACACAAAATTATTTTCAAAATGATGTGCGTATTGATAATCTTTTCCGTAATCCATTTTTTTCATCATACTGGTAGGCGCATTTCTCAGATGCAAAGGAACCGGGAGGTCACCTTTTTTTCTTACGACTGATAAGGCATCTTCTATGGCCATATAGGTAGCATTGCTTTTGGCGGAAGTAGCCAGGTAAACGGCACATTGCGAAAGGATGATCCTGCTTTCGGGATAACCGATTACATTCACCGCCTGGAATGTACTGTTGGCAAGTAACAAAGCATTCGGGTTGGCATTGCTGATGTCTTCACTGGCAAAAATTACCATACGCCTTGCTATGAATTTCAAATCTTCACCACCTTCAATCATCCGTGCTAACCAGTACACGGCACCGTTAGGATCACTGCCCCGCATACTTTTGATAAAAGCAGAAATAATATCGTAATGCTGTTCTCCTTTTTTATCGTACAAGGCAACCTTCTGCTGTGCGATCTGCATCACGAGTTCGTCTGTGATGATTGCGTTTTTACCACTGCTTTCACAAACCAGTTCGAGCAGGTTGAGTAGTTTGCGTGCATCTCCACCTGAAATATTGATCAGCGCTGATGTTTCAGCCAGCGTAATATTTAGTTCTGATAATACCTTGTCTTTTGTAAGTGCATATTGAATAAGCCCGGTAAGATCATCGTCGGTTAATGCTTTCAGCACATATACCTGGCACCGGCTGAGCAATGCGCTGTTTACTTCAAAGGATGGGTTTTCTGTTGTTGCTCCGATTAATGTGATGATCCCTTTTTCAACAGCACCGAGTAATGCGTCCTGCTGACCTTTGTTGAAGCGATGTATTTCATCAATGAATAAAATAGCCGATTGCTGATTCTTCGCTTCCTCAATTACTTCTCTTACTTCTTTCACGCCGGAAGAAATAGCGCTGAGTGTATAAAAAGGTTGTTGTAAACTGTGTGCAATGATTCCTGCAATGGTTGTTTTACCAACACCGGGAGGCCCCCAGAGAATCATCGAAGGGATTTTGCCGTTTTCAATAGCAGTGCGTAAAATACTTCCTTTGCCTGTCAGGTGTTGTTGACCTGCAAGTTCCTCCAGTGTTGTAGGACGAAGCCGTTCTGCTAGTGGGGGCATACTCATGGTTCAAAGTTAAGTACACTATTTAAAGAGCAGATTAATAAATATTAAAAATTTTCAGGCGCCAATGTTTTCAACAATTAAATCGAGTTGTTTGTGGTTGGCTTTTATTTTTTTATAGAGATATATTGTAGAGCAAAAATTAAAAATTCCGGTAATTAAAATAATTACTAAACAAAGGAATATAAACAGAACAAAAATCTCATTATTAAGCGTGGCGCCATTCCTTAAAACATAAATGTCAAATAATGTTTTTCCTAGATTTACTACTCCGAAAATTGATAAAATGGTAGTGATGAGTTGAAAGAATCCTAATAAAATAGTTACGAAAAAGGAAATGGCAGATTTACTTTCCGCATACCTGCATTTTTTTACAAGACGGATTCCTCTATAATCATGTAATAAAAAAATTAATAAGCACAACCAGCAGATGAATAACCCTAATACCTGGCTATCCAGCATGGTTTCTTTGCCAAAAATTAGTTTGATGCTGAGTGATACGGTGAATGCAATTGTACACAACAGATTTGTCATAAACATGAATGAATATAACTGATACTTACCTGTCATATAATTCCACTTTTAAGGAGCGGGCTTTAAATCAAGCTTAATCTGTAACTCAGTAAATTGTTTGTCATCGATGGATGATGGCGCATCAATCATTACATCTCTACCGCTGTTGTTTTTCGGGAAGGCAATAAAGTCGCGGATGCTTTCACTGCCGCCAAGGATAGAACAAAGCCTGTCGAATCCAAATGCAATGCCGCCATGCGGAGGTGCGCCGTATTCAAATGCACCCAGGAGGAAACCGAATTTATGTTGTTGTTCCTGTTCATCCATTCCCAAAGCAGCAAACATTTTCTGCTGCAATTCTTTCTGAAAAATCCTGATGCTGCCGCCACCAATCTCATTTCCATTCAATACCATATCATAAGCATTGGCTTTGATATTGGCATAAGGATGTTTCAGGTATTCAGATGGATTTTCAATAACGGGATTGTTATTGATCATTGTTTGAATATCTGAAGGTTTGGGAGAGGTAAACGGATGATGACGGGCAACCCACCTGTTATCTTCTTCAGCATATTCAAACAACGGGAAATCGAGTACCCATAATAATTTGAATTCATCCGGCTTGCGCAATCCCAGTTGTTGTCCCATGTATAAACGCAATTCGCTGGTAGCTTTCCGGGTTCTTTCTTCTGCACCGGCAAGTACCAGGATCAGTTCTCCGGCTTTTGCATTGCAGGCTGTCGCAATGGCTTTCAATTTGTCTTCAGCATAGAATTTATCTACACTGCTTTTAAAACTACCATCTGCATTACACTTGATAAATACAAGTCCCTTCATGCCGATCTGAGGGCGTTTAACCCACTCCGTTAGTTCGTCTGTTTGTTTACGGGTGTATTCACTGCATCCCGGAGCGGCTATGGCAATTACTGTTTCTGCTTCATCAAATAACTTGAATCCTGCTTCACTGATCAGCGATGAGATATCTGTTCTTCCCGGGAAAGTATGTGATGGAAATTTCAGGTTGCAAAGCTGCATGCCAAAGCGGATATCTGGTTTATCATTGCCATAGGTCCACATGGCATCTTCCCAGGTCATGCGTTCCACTTTATCGGAATAATCGATGTTTTTTACATCCTTGAAAATTCTTTTCACCAAACCTTCAAACATCTGCAGGATATCTTCCTGTTCTACAAAAGCCATTTCGCAATCTATCTGTGTAAATTCCGGCTGACGATCAGCCCGCAGATCTTCATCCCTGAAGCATTTTACAATCTGGTAATAACGATCATATCCACTCACCATCAACAGTTGTTTGAATGTTTGCGGCGATTGCGGCAAAGCATAAAACTGTCCGGCATTCATCCTGCTTGGTACCACGAAATCTCTTGCGCCTTCGGGTGTTGATTTGATGAGGAAAGGTGTTTCAATATCCATGAAATTATTTTCATGAAGATAGTTGCGGGTACTCCTGCCCACAGCATAACGGAGTTCAAGGTTTTTCTTAACGGCTTGTCTTCTCAGATCGAGGAAACGGTATTTCATCCGAAGGTCATCGCCGCCATCGGTATCATCCTGTATAGTAAAGGGAGGCGTTATCGATTTATTGAGGATCGTAAAATCTGAAACCAGTATTTCAATTTCACCGGTTGGAATATTATTGTTCTTACTGCTTCTTTCATTAACGGTGCCGCTTACCTGCAAAACGAATTCTCTTCCCAGTGGATTGGATTCAAGTTTCTCATTGAGTGCTTCAGAAAAAAGCAATTGTGTAATGCCATAACGGTCGCGAAGATCAACGAAAGTAATACTGCCGAATTTGCGTACCGTTTGAACCCAACCGGCAAGTGTTACGGTTTGATTGATGTCTGATATTCTTAATTCGCCGCAGGTATGTGTTCTGAACATAAATATTTGAAAAAAGTTAATTAAATGTTCCTCAATAAAGGCAGTTTGCAGGGATTAACCGGTGCGCACCTATGCTTTAATTCGGAATGCAAATATAAGGCAAAGAAAAGCCCCGTATTGAACGGGGCTTTGATAAAATTCGCTGTTATTATGCCTCTGGTAGCGATTTAGGAGCATTATTGCTGTCCATCATTTCCATTAGTTTCATACCCAGTAAACCGTTGATACCGCCATCGGTTCCGGAACAATTACCGATCAGGATATCTGGAATTACTTTGATATGGCCTTTGCCGATTTCTTCGGTGATTTTATACCTGGTAAAATTGTCGCCACCCATCGCTTTTACCTGCAATTCATAGGCTTCAGCGGTGCTTTTACCGATGGCCATGATTTTTTCTGCTTCAGCCAGACCGGTTTTGCTGATTTTTTCAGCATCAGCGCTTGCATTGAGCCTGGTAGCTTCAGCCTGGGCACCGGCTTTGGCCTTGGTTGCTTCTGCCTCAGCATTTGCCCTCATTTTGGTAGCTGTTGCTTCTGCATCTACCTGGAGTTTAAGGCTATTGGCGTCACCTTCGGCTTTTTTTACGGTTGCATCTGCAGTGCGTTGTGCAATTTCAACACTTTGCTGTGCTTTTACAATTTCCTTCTGCATATCGGCAATCGCAGTTTCTTTTTCCATACCCTGGCGTTGTTCCTGTGCCATTTTTTGCGTTTGATAGGTTTTTTGTTCTTCCTCTGCAATTTTTCGATCGGTGAGTGTTTTCATCAATGCTTCCGGTGGAACAATATCGCCGATCAGCGTATCCACTGCATTTACATTATATTCATCCAGTACCGCACGGATATGATCCTTAGCAGCCTGCTGCCTTTCTTTACGGGTACTGAGGAAGGAGATCACATCACTATCCTGTGCAGAGTTCCTGAAATAGTTACCAATGGTTGGTTCCAGAACCTGGCTAACGAGGTTGTTCATGCTTCCGAAACGGGCAATTACTTTGGGCGCTTCGGTGGCCGGAATGTGAATGATCTGCGCTACATCCAGGTTGAACGGGAAGCCGTCTTTTGATCTAACGGTAATGGTTGATAGATTTTTATCCAGCGCATGTGCTTCACTTCTTGCATTGGCCCAGTTTAAAACCAGGTTGGTTGTTGGAACCAGTTCAACTTTCATGGTGTATTTGTTGATCGGGTATTTACCCGGACCAAGGGGTTCCATCCACACACCACGTTGACCACGGCTTACGATGTTACCATGTTTGAAAGTATCGCCGGTTAAGTCTTTGCCATCTTCACCTACATAACTGATCACGACTCCTACATGGCCAATGGGCACATCCGTCATTGGTATTTCTTCAATCTGTATGGCCCATGGATTTATAAAGTAACTACCGGCAAGCATTACCTGCGGTTGCAGACCACGGTTACCGTTATTCGCCAGGAAGGCATCGATGTCCTGGAAGTTATTATGGCCTTCGATCATTTCACCGGCGATTTGTCCGGCTCTGATGGGTTTACCATCGAGCGTGGTTACAATGCCTACCATGTTCTCCCGGATGATGATCATATCGGCAATGGTTACACTAAATGCAAAACTGTTGATGCGATAGGAGCCTGCGGTGAGCAATGCTGTCTGCCGGCCTTTCTGACCGTTGTTGACAAGAAATTTTTCAGCATCCTGGAAGTTATCACAGTCTACCCGCCGGCCGAGTATATTACCAGTTGGTAATTCAGCACCGTCATTTGACAATACCAGTCCGATTTTTCCTTCGGGAATAACGGTGAAGGGAACCATATCAACGCCATACTGCCATGGCCACATTCCCCAGTAAAGTCCGGGTGCCAGTGTTTGCGCCTGGAAGCCTGCTTCGCCTTTTGTAGCAATGATTCTGCCATCGGGCAATTCTTTGTTGGCACCAAACAGCACGAACTTTTTAGTGACCAAACCGATCCTGTTTTCAGGAACGATGACCATACCAAAGAAAACTCTTAGTATGAATTTGTAAAAAATCAGAGAGATCAGGATTACGAGTAGCCACCAGTAGGTAGCAAAAAAATCATAGATGTTCATGTTGTGTAGTTTTGGTTTATTAAATGAATGTAATTATCAATATAAAGCAGATACTGGTTACCGAAATTGCATACAGAAAAGTATCGTATATGCGAATACGTTAGTAAAACTCGATTGGATTGAACCAAACGCATTTCAGTAACTAATTGTTGAATGAGAGAAACCGGCTGCTACAGAAGGAAAATTTCCGGTGGCTTTACCCGTTGCCTGTAATTAAAGAGTAATGCCGCAATAAGAGTTGTCATTTTACATGGGAGCAATGCTCCGTTTACTTTGAAGACATAAAGGTATCAGGACTGCAAAAATCCTGCAACAGAATCCGATACAGGTGGTAGTGGGGGTTTCACGAATGGTAAAGTATGTGTGATGAGTGGTAGTGAATTATTGGGATTGCAGCCTTGATATCTAAATTCTATTTTGGTTTATATCTGACTGAATTGCAATTAATTACATGGTCTCCAGCTCGTTTTTATGCCTTGGTTTCCAGATCAGGTAGTAAAAAGCCAGGAAAAGGATACCGAGTACAAACGGCACAATAGCCAGGTGTTTAAAAGTGTAATCTCCAAATAGTGGTTTGGTGTCGAAATGAAAAAATTCACTGATCATCCAGTAGCTATTGGCACTGATCCAGACAGTGATGGCAAGGTTATGGCAGAGCTCACTCATGTACTGGCGGGTTCTCCAGGCAATCACAATGGAAATAATCAATGTGGGAAAGATCATCGCTACACCCAATGGTCGCCAGATCATACACCAGGCTATGTCTTTAAACAACCAGAATACGATGTGCAGGTTTTCCATTTTGCGATAACGCAGTGGAATATTATATACAGGTTCGTTTGTCATACCTGCGAATATATTAATGCTTTTGCATAAAAAAGGGACCTGTTAAAGTCCCTCTCTTAGAATTCAATATTTATTTATTTCTCTTCAACCCTGACTTTTATTCCTTCACTATGACTGCTGAATTCAGGAGCATACATACTTTGTATACTGGTAATACCATTGTTGAATTCTCCGGAATGCGTAACAAAAAGGCTGTATTCAAAAACATAACTGCCTTTTGGTAACCAGTTAAAAAAGAAATTTACAGAAGCGTCTTTGGTGGTTTCATAATATCCCAGTCCGCCCTGCCATTTGTATTCGCTGAGTACATTTACAGGTTCCATACAGGCTGCCCTGAGATCTTTCATGTGCAGGTATTCCATATCACGGTCAGCTTTCAGGATAATTCGAACCTTGACTTTGTCGCCGACTTTCAGGCTGCTGTTTTCATTAACCGGCTGAAGTACCGGACCACGAGATGTTTGTTTTTCAATAAACAATTGTTTGGAAAGTTTCAACGGTGTAGCGGCGCCCGTCACTTTATCCATGTCTTCGAAGTACTGCCAGTAAACAGCACCCCAGGAAGTTGAACCGGTAGACTGTTTGTTGTTTTTATCGGACACATCGATTTTGATCCTGCCCATTTCCGACTGAACTTTTGCACCAGGAATAACTGATTTGATATAACCTGTACCCGCTTCTGTATCATCAGGGGAAGATTGAATAACAGTATTGCCTAGCGTAATGCTGACCGTTTTGTTTTCTGTAAGCCAATTGGAGCCATTCATGAGTAAAGCATAACAGGCTTCAGCTGTGGCTTTGGTACTTTTCCAGTTGGTAGTTTGTTTTTGTTTGAGCAACCATGTTTTGAGGTCGTTTACTATTGAAACATCGGAACCGATTTCTGAGAACGCTTCAATGAGTAAAGCCTGACTTTCAACAGGAGCCTGATACCACCAGTAGCCGCCGTTGTTAAATTCTTTCCAGTACATACCCATTTCTTCGCTGCTGATGGAATTTTCTTTCAAAGACTGGAGAATTTTTGCCGCCGTTTTCTTGTCACCGGTTCTGTTCAAAGCCAGTGCAATCATTCCCTGCATATACCTTGAATTTTTCAGCCAGAATTTTATTGATTGATCACGGTAATGAGTATACGCTTTCATATATTTCGAAGGAACAGTATTTTCAGTAAAGAATGACCTCATGTACAGGTACTGAACAGCCGATGCTGAAAGATTGTTGTTTTTCATATTGGCTTTCATCTTTTTCAACTGATCATATTCTTCTTTGTTCCTGGCATCGAGGTATTCGAGAGCTTTTTTAATGAGCAGATCCAAACCCTGCAGGTCATCTTTATTCAATGCATTCAGTTTTTTGAGGTGACCGATGCTTGTGAGGATGTACTGGGTAATATACCGGTCATCAGGCCCGTTCTTAAACCAACTGAAACCGCCATTGCTGGTTTGCATTTCACTGAATTTTTTAAGCGTACCAGCCTTTTCGGTTGCAAGTTTGCTCATATCAAAAAGTAATGCGATGTTTTTCTTTCGGGTGCTTTCGTCCTTTGCTTCCAGCACCCAGGGCGTTTCCTGTAAAAGTGCCGCTTTTAATTCCTGGTTTTTCTCCAGGTTGCTCATGAGTGCTGCAGTATCTTTTGTTTTCCATTTGCTGAAAACAGCTTTGATAGCGGGCATTTTATCAACAATATGTGTGGCCAGTACATTGGCATAGTAACGGTTAAAAGTTTGTTCGGCACATTCATAAGGATACTCCATCAGGTAAGGAAGCACTTGTACAGCATACCAGGCCGGGTTGCTGCTGTATTCTACTGTAATGGATTGATTGGTGAGTGTTTCACTTTTATTGTTCAGTAATTTTTCAAACAGGAATGATTTGCTGCTGGTATTGCGCATGTTCAATGGCAGCGTTTCTGTTACCAGTATCCTGCTGCTGAGTACGGGTAGAGCAGCTTCTTCACCATCACTGAAATCTTTTGCATTGGTAACGGCTCGGAAACGGTATCCAAGTACACTGTTGAAAGTAAAAGGGATTTCTACCGGGAAGGTATATGCGCTGCTTTGTCCGGCTGCAACGGTGAAATACTGTAACGGAAATACATTTTTGAACCATCCATCTACCGGATTGTTGGTGGTAGCATCAAATAGTTCAAGTTGAAGGGTTCCGGTTAATTCTTTGTCACTCATATTAACCAGCTTGGCTGATAATTCAATTTTATCGCCTTCCCTCAGGAAACGGGGTGCATTCGGCTGAACCATCAATGGTTTCTGGGTTACCACTGTTTTTACTGCAATAGCAGAGGCCAGTTCCTTTGTATGAGCAAGCGACATCAGCTTCCATTGGGTAAGCGCTTCCGGGATGGTAAAGCTGAATGAGATATTGCCTTCACTGTCGGTCGTGAGATCCGGGAAAAAGAAGGCGGTTTCATTGAAATTTTTTCTGATCTGGATGCTGCCTCCTGCATTGTTGTTAACTTTTTGAGACGGGGCTACACTATCTAAAATTTTATCATCGGCTTTAACTTCTTTATCTGAAACTACTTTGGGAGGTGTGAATTTGACCTGGTTGACTACTGGGGCGGCAACAGCTCCTTCTAATTTATTCCTGTATCCTCCTGTATTCAATCCGTCAGCTTTGTATGTACCACTATAAGTACTAAACCAGTTTATTCTGCCATTGTTTCTCCAGCCATTATCATCCAGTTCTTCATACGATTTTTCTATTTCAGGTAACTCATCATTGATGTTTACATTGTTTTCAACCGAACTGCTGGCGTCGAAAGTAGTGCTACTCCAGCTTACCATCTCCGTCATGGTTGGCCATAAGGACTGCAATGATTGCCAGCTATGTGGTTTAAACTGGTCCAGTGAAGCATCGTACATGCTGATCAGTGCTTCTGCGGCTGCTTTGTCTGCATTAGCTCCTTTTATATTGATTGTCCATTTTTCTTCACTGCCAGGTAGAATTTTGTCGCGGAATGTTTCAAAGCTGATACTAAGTTCTTTGTTGCTCCAGGGAATATCAATGGATTCGACACCCTTGTAAACCCGGTTGTTTTTTACAAATACATAGCTGATGTTGATGCCGCCACGATCCGATGCTGTGGTCTGCAATTCGTTCGAATATGCTTTTCCGTTAGTGATTGTAACCGGACTGGTTTCTGTAATGCCCTGCATTCTTGACAGGCTCTGGATCAGCCAGATATTATCAAAAGCGGTACTGAAATTATAAGAAACTTTATCGCCCGGAACCACTATTTTACCAGCCGATTCAAATTGTAAAGGATCTGATTGATTGGTATTGTTTTTTTCTGTGAGCTGAATGAAGCTGATGGCTTTTGTTGCTTCACCAAATTTATCAATACTGCTTACCTCGATTTTATACCAACCTGCAGCCGCTTTGATGCCCGGCAAATTGAAACTGCCATCTGCGTTTGTGCTATCGGTTTTTTCAATCAGCTGTGATACCACCGGCCATTTTTCAACCTGGTCTTCATCTGAATAAACATCATGCGGAAAGAGTTGCTGATAAGTTTCTTTACTCATCACAAACTGATCGGGCATTTTCCAATAACGGTCCCTGAATATTTTTCCTGGTTCCTGCAATTTTGAAATGCGCAGTTTTACGGAAGTTTTTTCAAAAACATCATTCAGGTTGGTGCTTTTTATTTTAATGGTTGACAGAGAATCTGCCGGCATTTTTTTATCTGCTAGGATATTTAATTGCAATGCCTGGTAGGAAACAGCAACAGTGGTTGTTCCACTGCGGGTTTCACCATTGATATCGGTTACGTCTGCACTTACTTCATAATAAAATACAGGCTGACTGCTTTTATCAATAGATTCATCCGGAATGGCTTTGAAACTGATCTGAAATTGTCCGTCAACTCCGGTAGTAGTTTCACCCTGTGCAATTTCCATCTCTTCATTGCTGGATGGATAGATCATTTTACCCCAACCCCACCAGATCGGATAACGCACTTTTCGCACAACCCTGTACGTTACTGCAGCTCCATCAATATTGTTTCCTGCATAAGCTTTTGCTGTGCCGGTTACTTTAATGCTGTCGTTCAGCCGGTAAGTACTTTCAGGTTTTTTGATTTCTGTAAAGAATTTCGGCCTTTTGTATTCTTCCACACTGATTTGCTGAGTTGATTCGTTTGCAGCATCTTTCAGGTAGAATTCACCATTGAGTATGCCCTCCGGTATTTTAAAGCTACCCTTGTATGAGCCATACTGGTTGCTGGTTACATTCAGTTTACCTACTTCAGTACCGTTCGCATCTATCAACAGAACATCGGTTTTATGGCCAGCGATTACACTGCTGTATCGGGTGCTGCTATCGGTACTTACAACAATGCCTTTGAAATAAACGGTTTGTCCCGGTCGATAAATTGCTCTGTCGGTAAACAGGAAAGTTCTTTTTTGAGAAGCCTGCGTGTAGCTGTTGTAATTGTAATTATAATGGGTATCATCTGTAAACAATTCATCATTCTCGTATTTAACCTGTACTGAGTAATTGTAGTATTCTGTTTCTTTTTTTATTTTAACATGGCCGGTTGCATTGCTCGTGTAACTAGCTTTTCTGATGGCATCATAGCTCCTGGTATTGTAGTTATAGTTTTGTTGCCAGAACTGAACAGAGGCACCTTTCAGTGGCTTGCCTGTTTCTCTATCCAGCACAAACAAATCATTTTCATTGCTGATGAGGTAACTGATATGGCTGATATGGATCACTTGCGCCGCAATGATATTTTTCTTCAATGAAAACTGTGGGTCGCGACTGGCAACGAGGAAATAAATTCCGGAAGCAAGTGCATCTGTTTTTATTTCTGTATAGTGTTCCTGGTGGTCTTTGAGATCCGGAAGGTCTACTTTCCAGGATTTATCCGCTTTCAGTGTAATTAATTCGGGCCAGAAGTTCCCGTCTGAATGGGAAAGTTTCTGTGATTCCTCTTTGGTTGTTTTTATGATCCTAAGGTATATGGCTGCTGTATTTTTATATTTTACCAATGACCTGAATGGTTGTCCGGGAATATTTACTTCTTCCGTTTGAAGTGAAAGAGCGGGTTCATTAATCTGGTTCAGCATATTCTGAGCTTTCACAGCGCCATCTGATTTCGAGAATTTTTTAATGGTTTCTTCGCAAAGCTCTTTTGCTTTATTGTATTCAAACTGGTATTGTGTATTAGTGAAGGGGCTGTAGTTTCCAGCATTTTCGAAGTAGATGGTAGCCAGCAGATACATAGCATCTGCAGTAATTGGTTCAGCAGGGTTGTCTTTTACGATCTGGCGCAATGCTTGTTCATACAATGATTCTTTATTGCTCAGGATGCTGTTTTCATATACAAACTGAAGCCTTTTTATGTCTGCATCAATCAATGCTTTGGGGTTATTCCCGGAAGCATGAAAGGTGAGAATTTTCTGTAAGAGCAGCAATGCCTGCAAATGCAAAGAACTGCTGTCTGGTGTAGAGAATTTTATATCTATAAACCTGCTTACAGGTGCAAAAATATTTTCTTCGGATAAGCGGAACTGGTAGACTGGCTTGGTTACATAGTTTTCATCATTTAAAAAATAATCGAGTGCCCGATGAGCCAGTAGATCGAATATAGTTGGGCGGAGGTCTTTCGTATTCTTACCTTTTGTGAGGATAGCTTCAAATGCAGCAGTGGAAGTTTTTTTCAGAACAGGTTCATTGCTGAGGGATGCATTGTATAAAGAAGAAATTTCCCCAACAAATTTTTCCATACTCCAGTTGCTGATGTCCTTATCGTTTTCAACTGCCAGTTTGGTTCTGTCATATAAATCATACCTGTTCTGATCAAGATAATCCACCAATAAATCTGCCTGCATGCTCAGGAGGATATTTTTAGCAGGTGATTTTGATTTTGTTGCAATTGAATCCAGGTATGCAATATTTTTTTCAATACTATTTTCTTCCGTCATATTGCAGTACTTCATTTCATGCATAGCCGCTTTTATGATCTGTGGTTCATTGCCTGCAGCTGAAGCCAGTTTTATGATTGCTTTTACTTCTTTCCATGCAGATGCAGTGAGGCCTTTTTCTTCAAAGGCTGATACTTTTTTCCAGTTGGCTACATAGTTGTTCATCTTTTGTGCGTAAAGGTTAAATTGACAGAATAAGCCAATCAGCGTGGCAAGTATAAATTTTCTGGTATACATATCCGTTCTTTTAAATAAATGGCCGGCATCCGGCATAAAACTGATGTAAAGAAACCGGTTTTTCCACAATATCCCCGGGCGAA
>Ga0075163_10007221_pt1 | contig 14708 bp, 10 predicted proteins | sample JI1023141ADNA_FD_71478 | JGI IMG/M metagenome (GOLD analysis project Ga0075163, IMG submission 71478) | Wastewater effluent complex algal communities from Wisconsin, to seasonally profile nutrient transformation and Carbon sequestration -... | ecosystem: Engineered > WWTP > Effluent > Algae...
AGCGCGAGAAAAAACGATGTAGTTGGCACATAAAATCATTTACTAAAAAACCCGGTACTAGTCATTAATCCGCAACATTCACCAAAGCCTCATCATGGCGACCTTTTAGTAGAATGAAATAAGCGGCGTGCAGCAAAGCCCCAGCGGGGCGACCTTTTGGTAGCAACATCTGCGCGGCGCGCAACAAAGTCCCATAGGGACGACCTTTTGGTAGAATGAAATACGCGGCGTGCAGCAAAGCCCTTGACCTCCAACAAAAAAGGTGGAACAAATCCACCTTCTTTGATATTGATCAATATTGATTCGATCACCAAATCATTTCAAAATCTCAAAACGTTTCAAGCCCAATAGCTCGCCTTTTCCTGTAGTCGCGCGGATGAAGTAAACACCGCTTTCCAATGTTGTGGTATCAATTTCTTTCATGTATTTGCCATTCACAATTCCTGATGAACGCATTGCTAATTTTCCGTCGATTGTGAGCACATCAAACAAAGCAGTTTCATATCCATTAAATTCTCCTGAAATCTGAATTCTATCGGAAGCCGGGTTAGGAAATACCAATAGCGATGATTGGGTTTCTTCTACCAAAGGAATCAATGCAGAGATGTCGCCATTTGCAAATGCGTATTGTCCCTGGAGCAGCGGGTCAATCTCAAAACTGCCATCACCATTGGTCAAACTGCCTCCACCCAAAGTGAAGTCCGGACTCAACTCCCATGGTTGTGAAGAGTCTTCGCGATAAAGAAGAACTGCTTGTTGTTCGCCATCGTTGTACAATGTATAATCAAGATCATTTTCACTCGTTCCTTCGTAGTAAACCTTTCCTGTGAAATAATCACCTTCATTCCAGAGTCCGTCGACAATAAAGTAATGTGTATTTGTAATTTCAAAAATGCCATCGCCTAATGGTTGTTGATCAGGCGCCGCCCAGATGTGCTCAACGCGCACAAGTGTTGAATCCACAACATTTTCTTTGTTCACACGGAAGGCAACGAAAGGCAAAACAGGATAAAGTGTTTCATCAGCGCTGATCACAAATTCGTGATCCATACGCGCCTGATTCAATCTATTGTGACCATTGAGCACGACCATCTCCGGAACAAAATTCGCATTCAGTGTAATTTCCGTGTATTGATCGTCGGCGTTGATCTGAAATTCCTGACGTTGGTAGTCAGCGCCAATGAATGTTACATCTAATGGCACGTTGTTATAAAACTGCGGACACTCTCTTAGTTTCTGTTGAATAAAAATTTGAACATCATAAGTATTTCCATTTGGATTGTATTGAAATGAATCAACAACAAAAGTTGAGAATCCGGGTGAAAAAACCTGGTCATTGAAAAAGTCGTCGAGTTCAAAACCTGATTGTTCCTCAAGCGCATCGCGGAACTGCTCAGGCGTTACATCTTCATAAACATAATTTTGCTGCACACCTGTCATCGCTTGTCTGAACAGTTCATCTCCCATATAACCTCTGAGATTATGCATAACTGAGGCGCCTTTGTAATATGTATGCGTTCCATAAATTTCTGCATCGGGCATTGGTGATAGAGGATGAAAACCATTGTCATCAATGTGCGCTGTTTTCAAAACATCAAGATGATTGGTTTTTACTTCATCAACAAATTCTTCATTGCCGTAGAGCCATTCCGTCAAAAGATGGGCAGAATATTCGGCCGGACCTTCCTTCAGCCACATATCGTTGTGGTTGTGTGGTGTGACAATATCTCCCCACCAATGGTGACCCAATTCATGTGCAAGAAGGCCGTTGTTAGGACCTATAGCCTCACCCACCATGTATTGAGGATATGCGATATTGGTCGGAATTTCCAATGCGCCATCTGTTGTGAGCACATATCCCACGCGCTGCCAAGCGTATGGACCAAACCAATACTCAAGCGCATCTATAGCTCCCGGAACATTCTGCAAAGCATTTTGCATTGCAGCCATATTACCTGACTTCGCTGTTAGTCGCACAGGCACATCTCCGTAAGCTCCTGTATGCATGTAATTGTAATCCTGATAATCGGCCACTGCAATGGCACTTAAGTGAGTTGGTATCGGTTGCTCCATAGCGAAAGTCCGAATGATGGTGTCGCCCGCCAATTGTTCCTCGCCTAAGAATGAACCTTGACAATGCGCTTCATAAACACCCGCGCTTTTTACACGATATTCATAGGTAGCACGCTCAACAAAAGAATCAAAACAAGGATACCATACACGACCAAAATTTGGCGGAATGGTGGTCAATCCAATTCCAAGATTGTAGATATAGTTGCTTTCGAAATAAAAGCCACCCCATGTAGGATCCTGATATGGATTGCCATGATAATACACTGTCATATCAACTGTTTCTCCGATATCTGGAATGGAAGAAAATTCGACCAACAAAATATCGTTGTTGTAGGAATAATTCAATAAGCCTGTATCATCCTTTACAGAGTCGACCTGAAGTTGATACAAGTCAAATCTCACATATTCCATGTCAGCCATCAATGGTGTAAGTTCAATCGTTGTAGCCGCAGTGATCGACTGTCCGGCGTAATCGGTAACATCGATGTTGATGAGATAACTCAGAATATCAAACGTATCACTTCGGGCAATGCTCTCATTTAGCAACACACGCTGATGTTCTGTCAGTGGCATCATTTTGCCTTTTTTATTGTGCGTATGATGACAACCGTGACCCATGACACGCTGGGCAGAAATTTCAGTTGCGAAAATTGATACAATTGCGATTAAAAACAGATAAAATGTTTTCATAGAAAATTGGAAATATGGAAGCAAGATAAAACAATCATCGATAATCCCAAAATAAGCGTTAGCATTCTACTGCAATGCAAAATATCTTCAACATCAAGGACTTGCTCCATTTTTTGATTCGATGTAACTCGGCTACACCATCATCAAAAAATATTGCGCGAGCCCTTGCTGTTTTTGATCTTTTGCATTTCGTGACGAATCCTAACGCTTATTTTGGGATAATCAAAACAGGCTGCTTCCACACATCTGCAACATTTTTTTGTTTTCATTGAAAACTCAAAGAATCTCGCACATATCAGGCGCAAAAAGACGACAGTAATATTCGAGAGGAATATTCAGAGTTTTTTTCCCTAACCAAAAATCAGGATTTCCAGAGGGCAGAGATTTTATCCGTCGTAGCCTCCCAATTGAATTTTGAGACTACGAACTGACGGCCACGTTTAGCCATTTCGTTAGAAACATCCGGAGTGTTAAGAAGCTTTATTACACATTCTGCCAGCTGTTCATTCGTTTCTTCAATGAGGAGGTGTTCACCGTGCACTGCTTCCATTGCACGAGCAACAATTTGAGAAGTAACACAAGGAATTTCCATACACATGGCCTCGAGTAATTTATTCTGAAGACCGCTTCCTGTGCGCATAGGAGCCATAAAAATTTTCGAAGACGAATAAGCCGTTCTGATATCGTCCATCCATCCTGTCACCTCCACAAATTCACTTTGAAGTTGCATTACCTGACGTGAAGGAGTTGCTCCTGCGATCAATAATTTGACACCAGGCATCTTCTGATGCACAAGTGGCAAGATTTCATGTACAAGTCTCAGCGCACAATCCACATTCGGCGGATAACTCATATTGCCAGTGAACACTAAATCATACTTTTTTTCAATGTCATTTGAAGGTGTGAAAAATGTTGAGTCTATGCCGTTGGGAACAACTTCAATTTTTTTTCTTTCCGGATGAAATATCAGATCGCGATCTTGCGCGCTGATAATAGTATGATGTTCGAAATAGTCGAAAATCAGGTGTTCGTAATTCTTAAGTCTTTTCGATTCCTCTCTTACAAAAAGATTCAATATCCATCCTGTGCGACCCACCCTGCGCTGTAATCCGGCGCTCAGTGCGTCCATATAATCCAGCGTTTTGCTGTAGTTGTGAAAATGTTTCACATACTCACTGGTGCGGATGAGCTGGCAATAGATGTTGTCGGGTTTAAACTCATCGATGAGCGCTTTGACTTTTCTTTTTGCTGAAGACTGAAAAAAATAATGAACCTGAAAAGGCTTGGAAGAAAAGAGTGCACGAAAAAGACGCCAGCCAACAATCAAAATATTAAGACGCAAAACCACAACATGCGGTGTTATGCTTTTTAATTGAGCCATTGCATCGGGGTGAACTTCTTTGTCACTTAAACAGCAAAGGAAAACCTCGTGATTTTTTGCCAACTGCTTCAACTGATGATATGCCCGCAGCTTATCGCCCTTTTCAAGCGGCCAGGGAACGCGGCTTACAAGCATAAAAATCTTCATGTCTTACGAAGCTCTTTATAGAAATTCAAAAGATTGGCTGTGATCTGTGTGTTGTTGAAATGTGCGCAGGCATGTTTGCGTCCGCGTTCACGAATTTTAGCTCTGAGTGCTTCATCGGCCATCAATTCGTCAATGGCCTGAATCCACTCATCCGGTCTGTCGGCCAACATGATGTTCTCTCTATCCGTGCAGTCCAATCCTTCCGCTCCAAGCGTTGTGCTGATTACAGGTTTTCCCAAAGCAAGGCCTTCGATGATTTTCACTCGAATACCACCGGCGCTGAGCAACGGCACAACCATGATTGCCTTCGACTTCATGAATTCAATCGCATTCTCAACTTCGCCGATCATGATCACGTTTGGCAATGAAATATTTCTAATTTCATCCGACATATTTCTTCCCGCAAGATACATTTTGAGGTCAGGATATTTCTCGTGCACTGAAGGCCAGATCGAATTCAAAAACCACAAGATACCTTCCAAGTTGGGTCCCCAGTCCATGGCTCCAAGGTGAAACAACGCCAATTCGGGTTTTGCAATTTCTTCAAAGGGATAATCATTCAACTCAATTCCAAATGGAATCGTCTTAATCTTTTTATGAATGCCTAATGCCAATATACGTTTTTTATCTTCTTCACTAATCGCAGCAATTCCTGATACTTCATTGAGCATACTTAACTCGTACTGACGCAATTTTTTCGTGAGATAATTCAGGTAAATTTTCTTGAAAACGTTTTTTGTTCCGCGTGCAATTTTTTCCCAAATCACAAACTCGAGATTGTGAGACCTCAGTACAATTGGTGTTTTGCAATAACGGCGAATAGTTCCCACGTAAGGAGTCATAAACAGACTCTCTAGATGGATAATGTCAAACTGTTCCTTCTTGAGCAGTTTGGTCAACTTGATATCGTAGTCAGTACTAAAAAATCTGCTGATATTATAAGAGTCGGAAGTCAGAAAATTTGAAAATGCATCTACCGGATTGATGCGAGTATCGATATAAACTCCTTCAATACCTGTTTGTTCCAGATAATCTGCGGGAATTTGCTCGGGTAAAAAATCGTGTTTTTGGGTAAAAATGGTAAGAATCTTCACCTTGTGACCTGCGGCGAGCAAACCTTGGGTGATGTTATTCATAGCGATACATCCACCGTCTCTGGCTGGTAATGGGGGCTTCAGACAAAGTTGTAAAATCTTCATAAAGTCTCCTGCTTCGGTTTGATTCTCAGGAAGGTCAAAATTTTGCCAAACACGCGAACATAACTATCGCGGTCGAGCAGTGCAGCTTCTTTTGTGGCACGTAAGGTAATCCACAAACTGAATGGCAACAATACAACAGTACTGATCCAAATGCCTAACCAAGGTTCAAGAAACATGTCTTTTGCAAGGCGCTCCCCAATCATCGTTAGCAATTGATACACGATAAATAGTCCCAAGGCGATGAGCGTTGGCAAGCCAATTCCACCCTTTCTGATTATAGCACCCAAAGGAGCTCCGATGAAAAAGAGCACCAGACAAACCACGGCAAGGAAAAATTTCCTGTGCCATTCGATCTTGTGTTTATTGATCGACTTTTTTCTGCCTTTTAGTTCATCGACCTGCCTTTGAATATTATCTCGCGATTTGCGACTTGTTTCTCTCGCTTGACTGATGGCTTTGGTTCTTTCTGCTCCATTCAGTTCCTCAAACAAAGTAGAACCCGCCGGACGAATGTCGGCAGGTATGCTAGCCGGATCAAGACGTGCATTCACCAACCTCATGTTGTTATTCGCAAACTGATATCCGAGGGTATCATGCTGAAGTTCGAGACTGTCAATAGCGTCATCCAGCTGAATAACCGTCATCATTTCCGCTGGATTTTTCATGATCTCTTCATTGTCCGCCTGAAATGCCAGTGAACTTAGGTCAAGTCGAATGACGGATTGTTCAAATTCACATTTGATTTCCGACATTTTTTGATCTCTTGCCTTTTTGTCTTTCTGCTCATCATAGCTATAACCTTTGTTCAAGGTCATAATCAGAAAACGCTTATCGGCCGTTTGTTCCATAAGGCCGCTCTCTGCGCGTATGACAGTTCTATTGGCTTTCTCACCGCCCCTATGGTCGTAAATCAACACATCTTTCAGTTCGCCAGTTTCTGAGTTGTTTTTTGCTGCGCGAATGCTGATTCCTTCAATACCGTTGTAAAAAACACCATCAGTTAAATTGAGCGAAGGCCTTTGTTTCATGATGCTAAATAGCATGGTCCGAAACTTCAAATTAGCGACAGGCCAAATATTGTTCGCAAACAAAAATGCCGTGATGGAGAGACCAACGCTGAAAAAAATCAATGGACGCATTATCCGCATCAGCGAGACTCCAGCGCTTTTCATGGCTGTCATTTCATTGTTTTCGGCCAACGCTCCCATGGTCATGATACTGCTCATCAGTATCGCAAGAGGAAGCGCCATATTCACCAAGCGTGCAGAAGCGAAAACAAGTAGTTTGGTGATCACCCATGGACTAAGGCCTTTGCCCATGAGCTCGTCGAGATAAACCCAGATGAATTGCATTTCAAAAATGAACATCGCCACCATAAATGTTATGATGAATGGACCGATGTAACTTTTAAGAAGTAATATTGATAGCTTCTTCAACGCTGGGCAATTGTGCTGCAAATTTAGGTGTGTTGTCTAAATGGATTACTAAGAGCAGACACTTTGCAACTTGTAACGATCAGAAGGCTTTCAATTGTGCATTTGGAAAATTATAACAGATTCGTCACTTAATAAATGTGGCATCAGGATTCGCAAATAAATCAGCGTTGCCGGCTTTCAAATGCGCTAATTGCCACAAAAGCTCCATACGGTGGCAGTGGAAGTAATTCAGACACTGTGAAAAAAACGATAGAAGCTTTTCACTCCGAATTGCGCATATTTACCGCGAATTTTCACCTAGAAATACCACCAACACATTGACGGATCCATTTTATCACCTTTCGATTTTCGCGATATTTCTTTACGCGTGTTTCCTAATCTTTTTGTTCATCTACAGTCTGGTGCAGCTAAATCTCGCCATTCAATATGCTAAAATGAAATGGGCGCGTTCTAAAAAGCCCGTGCTATCCGATGACCAGCTTCCGGTTGTGACCATTCAACTGCCCGTTTACAACGAGCTGTACGTTATCGAAAGGCTCATTGATGCCGTTTGCGCATTTGATTATCCAAAAGACAAACTTGAAATACAGGTTCTGGACGACAGTACCGATGAAAGTTTTGAAGTTGCCGCTAAAAAAATTGCCGAAAAGCAAAAGCTCGGAATAGACATTAAACATGTCAAAAGACCGGAAAGAAAAGGCTTTAAAGCAGGTGCATTAGCATATGGCCTTGACATTTGCCGCGGCGAATTCACAGCCATTTTCGATGCCGACTTTGTGCCACGTCGTGACTTCCTTCGCCAAACAGTTCCTTTCTTTTTTGTGAGTGATAAAATTGGTGTGGTGCAAACACGCTGGGAGCACTTGAATGAAGATTACTCCTTGCTAACACGTCTTCAGGCTTTCGGTCTGGATGCCCACTTCACAGTAGAACAAGTAGGAAGAAATACTGCTCACCACTTCATCAACTTCAATGGAACGGCAGGTATCTGGCGCAAGTCTACAATCTATGATGCAGGTGGTTGGGAGAGCGATACAATCACAGAAGACCTTGATTTGAGCTATCGCGCGCAATTGAGAGGCTGGAACTTTATCTACCTGCCTGAAATTGGTTCTCCTTCAGAATTACCTGCTGAAATGAATGCACTTAAAGCACAACAATTCCGCTGGACAAAAGGCGCAGCCGAGTGCACCGTGAAAAACCTCCCAAAAGTGATGAATGCCACAAACCTCACTTTCGGACAAAAGGTGCACGGTGCTTTTCACCTCATGAATAGCGTTGTATTCCTTTGTATCCTCGGCACTTCGATTCTCAGCGTTCCGATGCTGATCATTAAGAATACATACGGCGACCTTGAGATACTCTTTAAGATCGCTTCTGTGTTCATGGTCAGCTTCTTTTTCCTTGGATTCTTTTATTGGATTTCTCGTCCCGACAAAGGATTTTTCAAAAAGATGCTCAACTTCCTTTGGGAATACCCCACATTCCTTTCGGTGAGCATGGGACTTTCATTACACAATGCAATAGCGGTAATGGAAGGATTTACTGGTAAAAAATCAGCTTTTGTAAGAACACCGAAATTCGCCATCAGCGGCAAAAAATCAGGTACATGGACAGATAAAAAGTACAGAGCCATCAAGGTTTCGCCACTAACGGTATTCGAATTCCTGATGTTCTTGTATTTCGGTTTCGGTATTTATTACGCGTTTGCCTTCACAGGTAAGGCGCCAGATTTTGACCGCGACTTCGGATTGTTGCCGTTCCATATCATGCTCACGCTTGGCTATGGCTTTGTGACATTCTTCTCGCTCAAGCACGCCCGCGCTTGATTCAGGTATAACAAGATTTTTTATTTATAAGGAGAATCAATGGCGCAATTCAGCAATGAGTTTCGCCATTTCCTGTTGCATCTTTTTAGCTTCCTGAGCCGCGGCTGATGCGAAATCTTTTCCTGAAGAGGCATAGAGAATACTTCTGGAGGCATTGATAAGCAAACCGACGTCCTTTGTAGCGCCGTATCTGAATACTTCTTCCATGCTGCCACCCTGTGCGCCCACACCGGGCACGAGCAGAAAATGATTAGGGACAATTTTTCTCACATCAGCCAGCATTTCCGCTCTGGTTGCACCTACAACATACATCGTGTTGCCGTCATTACCCCAGGTAGAAGACTTTCTCAGAACATGCTCAAACACTTTTCCTTCTCCGGAAGGGAGCATTTCAAAATCATCAGCTCCGGGATTAGATGTCAGCGCTAGGATGATCGCCCATTTCCCTTCATATCTGAGAAAAGACTCTATGGAATCTTTACCCATATAAGGCGCAACAGTCACGCTATCGAAAGGATAAGTTTCGAAGAATGTTTTCGCATAATAATTCGAAGTATTGCCGATATCGCCGCGCTTTGCATCAGCGATAGTGAAGTGATCCTTCCCAATGTATTCTACAGTTTCAGCCAAAATATCCCACCCTTTTACACCCATACATTCATAAAAAGCAATGTTGGGTTTGTAAGCCACGCAAAACTCACGTGTGGCGTCGATGATGGCCTTATTAAACTCAAGTACAGAGACACCTGCAGGAAGTTTTCCAGGGTCAGTATCGAGTCCCACACATAAGCAAGATTGCCTTTGTTGAATAATTTGGATAAGCGTGTTTCTGTTCATGGGGCAAATATTGACCTTACTTGCTATTTTCGCGACCCGAATTTTTACACAAAAGCAATGAAAATACTCGTATGTATCAGTAAAGCGCCGGATACCACATCCAAAATTGCCTTCACTGACAGCAATTCCAAGTTTGATGAGACCGGTGTTCAATACATTGTCAACCCTTATGACGAATGGTATGCCTTGGTTCGTGCCTTGGAATTAAAGGAAACATTGGGCGGCAGCGTAACTACGATTTCTGTAGGTGGTGCCGACTATGAACCTGTTATCCGCAAAGCACTTGCCATTGGTGCAGATGACGCTGTGCGCATTGATGCAGCAGAAAGCGATTCATTGTTCGTGGCTAAACAAATTGCAGCATATGCAAAAGGCAAAGGATTCGATATCGTTTTCTGTGGTAAAGAAACCATCAGCTACAACGGATCTGTAGTTCCAGGCATGGTAGCTGAATTGCTCGATGTACCGTACGTTGCACTTGCGCACAAAATTGATTTGGCAGGCAATGTTGCGACTATCGAAAGAGAAATTCCTGGCGGCGAGGAAGTCGTAGAGGTGAATACACCTTTCGTTATTAGCGCAGCAAAAGGAATGGCTGAACAGCGCATTCCGAACATGCGCGGCATCATGGCAGCACGCACAAAACCACTGGCAACAGAAGCAGCGGTAGCAGCGGAAGCTTCTACAACAATAAAAAGTTTCAGCCTTCCACCGGCAAAGAGCGGATGCAAATACATCACTCCAGAAAATGCTGGTGATCTCATTCGTCTTCTTCACGAGGAAGCAAAAGCCATCTAGTAATTTTTGATGGAAGATGTCCAGATGATCATGGACATCAAAAAGAAAAAAAACGATAACACAGAAAATAAAATTCCATGTCAGTTTTAATATTCGCAGATAACCACAACGGCAAATTCCCGAAAAGTTCATTGGAAGCAGTTAGCTACGGCGCCGATGTAGCAGCTATGTTGGGCACTGAAGCAGTTGCAATCACTTGCGGCAATATCAGTGGTGATGGTGGTCTTGGCAGCGCAGGGGCAAAAACAGTTTTGCACGCTTCATCTGTCAACACAAGTGATTCACAACAGATGACAAGGCTAATTGTAGCAGCAGCACAAAAAGTAAATGCATCTGTCATCATTTTTTCTCACGACATAGAAGGGAAACTTGTAGCGCCGCGCGTTGCAGCAAGAATGGATGCCGGTCTTGTACCAGGGGCAACATCACTACCGGGCAGTGATTTTGTGGTGAAAAAAAATGTATTCAGCGGAAAAGCAATCGCTGACGTGGCAATCAATACCGCGAACAAAGTGATTACAGTTCTTCCAAATTCTTTGGGAGTGAAAAATACCGGCGCAACAGCAACTGTGGAAACCTTCACGGCTGATCTCGGCGCTCCGGGCATCAAAGTAAAAGAAGTAAAAGCAGAAAATAAAGACGGTGAAATTCCACTTCCTGAAGCAGAACTTGTAGTAAGCGGTGGACGCGGAATGAAAGGACCTGAACATTGGGGACCAATCGTAGAGCTTGCCAAAACTCTTGGCGCAGCTACAGCCTGCTCACGTCCTGTGGCTGACATTGGCTGGAGACCTCACCATGAGCACGTTGGTCAGACAGGAGTGACCATTCGACCAAACTTATACATCGCAGTTGGAATAAGCGGTGCGATACAACACCTTGCCGGTGTGAATGGTAGCAAAACCATTGTGGTGATCAACAAAGATCCTGAAGCACCATTTTTCAAAGCAGCAGACTATGGAATCGTAGGCGATGCTTTCGAGGTTTTACCTAAAATTATTGAAGCAGCGAAGCAGTTCAAATCTGCTCACTAAGATTGATTTTTCTGAAACCGGCATTCCGCTTTTGCGTAATAAATAAAAATGCCATTGAAGAAATATCTTCGATTATCGTGTAAGGACTAATGACTTTATTTTCCTATTTTCGTAATAGGAAAATGCGGCAGGAAATTTTGAAATGAGCAACACCAAAATTGAGTTACAGATAGCAGACATTGCACCCAGCGGAAGCACGAGTGGGGCTTATGCCATGGTTCTTGCCGAAGTGGAAGGTTCGCGTCGTCTGCCGATTGTTATCGGAGGTGCCGAAGCGCAGGCTATAGCTATTGAGCTAGAAAAGATGACGCCTAGTCGTCCGCTCACACATGATCTTTTCCGCAGTCTTGCACATTCATTTGCCATTGATATTGAAGAAGTCCTTATCTACAACCTAGTAGAAGGAATTTTCTTCGCAAAACTTATCGCCAACCTCGGAGGGCGCACAGCAGAAATCGATGCCCGCACAAGCGACGCTGTAGCTATAGCAGTAAGATTCAACTGCCCTATCTATTGTTATGAGTTCATACTCGAAAATGCCGGTGTAAGTAGTGAAGATACTACCGACGACCTCGGGATGGAAGATCCGGACATCGATCTTGAAGAATTGAGCACTGTTTCCGACTCCACAAGTCTTAGCCTTGAGGAGTTGCAAAAACAACTAGAAAACGCAATCAATCATGAGGACTATGAGAAGGCCTCACAGATTCGCGACGAAATCCAAAAAAGAACCAGCGGCTCATAGTTCTTACCTGTTCGCTTAGCTTATTAATTATTTTCGTCCTTCGGAGAATCCTCTGAACGTTTCGTGGTTTGTCCTGTACCGCCTTTTCATAATACCATATTTCATGAAAAGGACAACCACTCATCTCTCAATTTGCCTCGTTCTAATTATTGCGATTTTTCAATACTCATGCAACATTCAGGAGTCACAGAAACTTCGAAGTACCGATCAAATTGAATCCGACAACAAACAAAAGTTGGTGATCGAACCCTTGGCTGCAGAGACGGAAAAAAACATAGATGACTCCAAGCCTGCCGCAGATGAGAATATCAGCCCGGTAACAAATGAGGAAACACTCAAAAAATCTGATGTTGTTGAAGTAACGGATAAGCACATAAAAACAGTGTGTGTTTCATCTGAAGTTAAATCATGCGATTACACGCCAATAACATTCACCCATGATCTTGGCACAATATCCACAAGTCCGACTCTCACAGCTCCAACCGGCACTTACGCTCCTGCAAAGATTTCACACTATACCGAAGACATCGCCGCAAAACCCAGATATACTGAAAGCTCCGATGGAAAGGATTTCGAATACAAAGAACCAACACCAGTTACAGTGCCAGGAGCAGGAGCTTCAAGTGCTTCAGGTGTCATCAATACATCACTAGCCGGACAACTGACAGCTGGTGAAATCAACGACTTTCAAAAATGGGAGATGTGGCAAGACATTGCAACAGATGAATTGAAGGCATATCAAGAAATATGGAAAATAAATCCATCGGAAAGATTTACAGTAATCGTGAAAAATCAAAAAGGCTCACCGATAGTTGATGCAGAAGTGATTCTGCTTTCAAAAAGCAATGAGACCATATGGACATCTCGCACGGACAACACTGGTAAAGCCGAATTGTGGAGAACGTTCGATCAATCGAAGCCAGAAAAAAAGCAAGATCAAATTATTGTCAACTACCGCAATCAAACAGAAAAAATTGACAGACCAAAATCCATTCGAAATGGCGTCAATTCAGTAACGCTAAGAACAGACTGCGACGTTCCAAATACTTTTGATCTTTTGTTTACTGTTGACGCAACAGGCAGCATGGGTGATGAAATTTCCTACTTGCAAGCAGAACTTGTAGATGTCGTAAATAAAGTGAAATCAAATCATAAAGACATTTTGCTACGACTCGGTTCTGTGTTTTATCGAGATCACGGGGATACATACTTGACTAACATTTCAAATCTCAGCGAGAATATCAGCGTCACAAATAACTTCATTGCGAATCAATACGCTGATGGTGGTGGCGATGGCCCAGAGGCTGTGGACGATACGTTGGAAGTAAGTGTCAACGAAATAAAGTGGAGTTCAAATGCCAGAGCGCGACTCATGTTTTTGATTTTGGATGCTCCGCCACATTCTGAAGATCAATTTTTGACGAAACTCAAAAAGAGCATTGAAGAAGCATCGCGCAAAGGCATACGCATCATTCCGCTAGTGGCAAGCGGCGGCGGCTACGACATAGATAAAAGTCTCGAATACCTTATGCGCTGTTGTGCACTTGCAACAAATGGCACCTACGCCTTTCTTACTGATCACAGCGGCATTGGCGATGCACATACTGCGCCTACCACTGACAAGTATGACGTAGAAACACTCAATTCTCTACTTGTCAGAATCATTAGTCAATTCCTTTTTGTTCCGGCATGCGACGTTGATGAATTTATTGCCGAAACACAACCACAGGATACCGCCATTATTCAACAGCCATATACACTACAAGCAGATTCAACATCACAAGATTCAACAGCCACGGACATACCACTTCCAGAGGAAAATATTTTCATCTTGAAATGTTACCCTAATCCTGCAACAGACTATATATGGGCTGAAACAAGTGAACAAGTAACCGAACTTTTCATCGCAGATAACTCAGGAAAAATCATAGAAAAAATTTCCCCAACAAGCACACTCACAAGAGTTGATCTTACGGGATATCCAACCGGCATATACTATCTAAAAGCGTGGATTGACAACAAATGGGCTTCCGCAAAAATTATTGTCACGCACATCTAAAAGGAATAAGATTTTAATTATCGAAAACGGCAGTCAATCTGCCGTTTTTATTTTCCCCTTTCGGCGCGGATTGTCAAAACACGAGGTTCTTCACCGTGAACATAAATGAAAACATGCTTTTCATCCACACCTTGTTTTGATATTGGATTGAACCCAACGTGCAGTGTGCCTTCCTCACCTGGCAAAATCAAACTTTTGTCAAGTTTTGGATCAGTGCAACCACATTCGGCAATCACACTGTCAATTTGCATGGGTGCGTTGCCACTGTTGGTGATGGTAAAATCGTATTCCACTGCACCATATTTAGGAATGATACCGAAATCATGCTCCGATTTATCCATGATAAAAACAGGCTGTTTCACAGTATTCGGTATATAATCAACACGCTCAATTTCTATTTTTCTTTCAAGACATGCACTCCGGTTATATATAGAATTTTTCTCGTCAGTCAGATCATCACTTACTGATGCATCAGCTTTA
>Ga0075163_10007222_pt1 | contig 14706 bp, 13 predicted proteins | sample JI1023141ADNA_FD_71478 | JGI IMG/M metagenome (GOLD analysis project Ga0075163, IMG submission 71478) | Wastewater effluent complex algal communities from Wisconsin, to seasonally profile nutrient transformation and Carbon sequestration -... | ecosystem: Engineered > WWTP > Effluent > Algae...
GAGACCTTCAAGAAGCTGTTCGAGCAGCTCGTCCAGTCCGAGGAGGAGCGGGTCGGCCGGTTCAAGGTCGTCAACCGCGTCATCGAGGGCCACGTCGTCACGCCGGAGGAGCAGCAGACGGAGAGGCTGAAGCAGGACTCGAACACGCGCCGCAACACCGACTTCTGGGGCGGTCGCGGCGGCAACATGTAGCGCGCGGGGTTGAGGTCGACGCGTATTAGGCGTGTTGGCGTATCATCACCAACCGGTCGCCGAAAACGACAAGGGCCTCGCATCGCTGCGAAGCCCTTGACGTTTTCCGTGGAGCCGTGGGGGATCGAACCCCAGACCTCTAGAGTGCGATTCTAGCGCTCTCCCAGCTGAGCTACGACCCCTGGGTGGCGGTTAGGTAGCAGCGCCCGCGGGGGCTGTCAAGAGAGGCGTGGCAGGAGGATCCGGCACGGGCCGCCGCGGGTGGCTGACACCGTCGGCACGGCCCGCCTGCCGCGGGGTGGCTGACACCGGCCGGAGGGGCGCCGCGGGGTGGCTGACACCGCCGGCACGGCCGCCGCGGGGTGGCTGACACCGGCCGGAGGGGCGCCGTGGGGTGGCTGACACCATGAAGGCGGGCGGACCGGGGTGGCGGGTCCCACCGCCGCCGCGGGCGGGAGTGCGCAGATGCTGCGGGGGCGGGCCTGCAGGGGGCGGGCGGCAGAGGGCGGCAACGGGTGGCTGTCCGGGTACCGGACGAGTAGCGGGGCTTGTCGCCGAGGAGGCAGGGGCGCGAGAGTGATAGGGATGGCGAGGCTGACGCGTGACGGTGCAGGTGCGGCGAGCGCATTCCAGGGCGCGGCCGCGGCCTGGGCGTGCCGTGGCGCAGCCGGAGCGGCGGCGGTCCTCCTGGCGGTCGCGCTGGCGGCCCTGCCGGGCGCGGCGCGGGGCGAGGAGGCGACGGCGGACGAGCAAGCGGCGACCGGCAGGACCGACGCGGCGGCGGCGCTCCCGGCCGGGGCGAGGGTGACGACGCTGGCGGAGCTGGCGTGGCCGGCGACGACGAGGTCGGCGGTGGCGCGGGGGGCGACGTATGTGTGGGCGGCGCCGAGCCGGAAGGTGCGGCTGGGACGGCTGGCGCGCGGGACGCGGATCGCGGTCGATGTCATCGCAGCGACGGGCGCGGCGCCGGCGGCGGCGAAGCGGGGCGGCCGCCGGGCGAGGCCGGCGCGTACGACGGCGTGCTGGGCGTGGCTGCGGATCGATCCGGCGGGCTGGGTGTGCAGCGGCGAGGTGACCCCGAGCGACGAGCCTCCCGCGCCGGCGACGCGCAACGCGGCGCCGACGACGGGGTACGTGACGGTCGGGCCGCGCGGGGCGCGGGCCTACGCGAGCCTCGACGATGCCGCCAGCCAGCACGCCGCGGCGGCCGGCCACGCGGCGGCCCACGATGCGGCCAGCCTGCACGCCACCGCCGACACCGCCGCCGGCCCCCACGCGACCCACGCCGCCGCCGCCGCCGCCGAGCTCGCCCCCGGCACGCCGCTCACCACCACGGCCTCCCAGCTCGCCGCCGACGGCGTCCGCTACCACGCGACCGACCGCGGCTGGATCGCGACGACCGAGCTCCGGTGGCAGGCGCCGAGCCCGTTCGTCGGCCTCGCCATCGACGCGGCGCCGGCGTGGCCGTTCGCGTGGACGCTGGGCCGACGCGGCAGCACGATCCGCGTCCATCGGACGCCGGGTGGCGCGAAGATCGATCGGCTGCCGCGGCGCACGGTCGTCCCGGTGCTGGAGCGGCGCCGCGGCTGGGTCCGCATCGGCGTCGACGCCTGGGTGCGGGCCGAGCAGGTGGGCGTGGCCGCGCTCGCGCCCCGCCCCACCGGGGTCGGCGCGGACGAGCGCTGGCTCGACGTCGATCTCGATCAGCAGGTGCTGGTGTCGTACGAGGGTGACCGGCCGGTGTTCGCGACGCTGGTGTCGACCGGCAAGGAGAAGGCGTACCGGACGCCGCTGGGGACCTTCCGGCTCGGCCGCAAGCAGGCGTCGGCGCGGATGCGCAGCCCCGAGGGCGCGCGCCAGGACTGGGACGTCGAGAACGTGCCGTGGGTCATGCACTTCAAGAAGCTGTTCGCGCTCCACGGCGCGCACTGGCACGACGCGTACGGCCGCAAGGTCAGCCACGGCTGCGTGAACATGTCGCCGCGCGACGCCGGTCACCTGTTCGGCTGGACCGACCCGGTGGTGCCCGCCGGCTGGGCCGACATCGAGGGCGGCGCCGGCACCGTCATCCGCATCCGCAGCCGGGCCCGGCCCGACCCGCCGTGGCGCGACTTCGAGGGCGACGTCATCGCCCCGCCCCGCTGACGGCGCCGGGCCGCGCCGAGCCGTCCTTCGACTCCGTGCTCGCTGACGCTCGCACGCCGCTCAGGACGAACGGATTGATGCGTGCGGCCTACGCCGACAGGCGGGCGGTGTGGACGATGGCCATGCTGAGCGCGGTGTCGACGTCGGGCGCGAAGGCGAGCTTGCCGGGGATGCGGTTGATGCCGGCCCGGTGGAGCAGGTCGTAGGGCTCGGGCCGCATGCCGGCGAGGATGACCTTCTTGCCGGTCCGCTGCAGGCGGTCGAGCATCGACTCGAGCGCGACCATGCCGGTCGCGTCCATGACGTCGACCTTGGCCATCGCCAGCACCACCACCTTGGCGTCGTTGCCGACCGTCTCCAGCGTCTCCATCGCGACGTTGGCGGCGCCGAAGAACAGCGGGCCGGCGATCTCGTACAGCCGGACCCCGGGCGGCATGCCGATGTCGCCGGGCATGTCGCTGTCGAGGGTGACCTTGGTGATGATCGCCATCCGCCGCATGAACAGCAGCGCGGCCAGCATCACGCCGACCGACACCGCCAGCACCATGTCGAACACCACGGTGAGGCCGAAGCAGGTCATGAGCACCATGACGTCGCTGCGCGGCGCGATCTTGGTCAGCCGGACGAAGTGGCGGGCCTCGCTCATGTTCTTGGCGACGATGAACAGGAGCGCCGCCATCGCCGCCAGCGGCAGGTGGGCCATCAGCGGGGCCAGGGCGATGGTCGAGATCAGGATGAACAGCGAGTGGACGACCGAGGCGATCGGCGACCGCCCGCCGGCGCGGAAGTTGGTCGCGGTCCGGGCCAGCGCGCCGGTGCAGGCGATGCCGCCGAAGAACGGGCACAGGATGTTGCCGACGCCGAGCGCGATCAGCTCGCTGTTGGGGTCGTGGCGGGTGCCGGCCATGCCGTCGGCGATGGTGGCCGACATCAGCGACTCGATGGCGCCGAGCATCGCGATCGCGAACGCCGACGGCAGCAGCGCGCGGATCAGGGCGTAGTCGAGGGTGAAGGCGCCGCCCTCGCCGCCGTCGAGGTGCCAGGGCACCACCGGCAGGGGCGGCAGCGGCGGGATGCCGCGCACCGTCTCGCCGTCGATCACGACCGAGAACTTCGAGCCGATGGTGGCGGCGTCGAACGACGGCCAGAAGTGGTTGGCGATCACCACCACCACGCCGGCCACCGACAGCGCGATCAGCGGCGCCGGGATCTTCTTGATGATCCGCGGCACGCCGATCAGCAGGCCGAGCGTCGCGACGCACACCGCGCCGTCGGCCCAGTGGGCGGTGCCGCGCGCGTCCCACACCGCCTCGAGGAAGCCGAGCAGGCCCTCGGGCTTGCTGGCGAGCTCGAGCCCGAACGCGTCGGGGAGCTGGCGCAGGCCGATCACCAGCGCGATGCCGGCGGTGAAGCCGGTGGTCACCGGGTGGGGGATGAACTGCATCAGCCGGCCGAGCCGGGCCACCCCCATCATGATGAGGATGACGCCGGCCATCATGCCGGCGACCAGCAGGCCGCCCAGGCCGTGCTGGCGCACGATCGGCTCGAGGATGACGACGAAGGCCGCGGTCGGGCCGGTGATCTGCAGCCGGCTGCCGCCGAGCAGCGCGCAGACGATGCCGGCGATGATCGCGGTGTAGAGGCCGTGCTGCGGCGCTACCCCGGTGGCCTTGGCCAGCGCCATCGACAGCGGCAGCGCGACGATGCCGACGACCAGGCCGGCCATCGCGTCGGCGCGGAAGTCCTTGATCGTGTAGCCCTCGCGCAGCTTCTGGCGAAGGGCGAAGCCGAGCTGATCCTTGATGCCCAGGGCGAGGGCCAGCTGCTGCTTCAGCGCCCCCGTCAGATCGTCCACGTACCGCATCGGGGTCGCGCGACCGTACCGCGGGCCACCGACCGTGTCACGATCGTGGCCCGTTGCCGGCCCCGAATCTCGAGTCTGTGCATGTCTTGCGCAACTGGGTGACGCAGCTCGCCGCCGCCGATCCGCACGCGCGGCGGTTCGGCGCCCGCCAGCACGGGCATCGACTGGCCGCGCCGCTCGGCGAGGAGCGAGTCGCGGCGTTCGAGGACGCGCTCGCGCTCCGCCTGCCCGACGATCACCGCGCGTTCGTCGCCACCATCGCCGACGGCGGCGTCGGCCCGTACCACGGCCTCCTGCCGCTCGATCATCCGGTGCAGCGCCGCTGCGCCGCCGGCACGTTCGCGTTCACCGCGCCGGCGCTGACCGGCGCGCGCGACCCGCAGCACGACGACGTCCCGACGATGACGCCGGCGCGCGACCCGGTGTACCGGGGCGTGATCGGCCTCGGCCACGTCGGCTGCGGTCAGGTCGCGCTGCTGGTGGTGCGCGGCGAGGCCGCCGGCGAGGTCTGGCTCGACGCGCGCGAGGCCGGCGCCGGCGTGGGCCCGATCGCGCCCAGCTTCAGCGCCTACCTCGAGGAGTGGGTCGAGCGGACATCGCGCAACCAGCTCCCGCGCGCGTTCGTGCCGGCCGGGCGCTGCCCGCTGCCGTCCGCGCTGTCGGCGTACCTGGCGCGCTGCGAGGAGGCGCGCGGCGTGACCCGCGGGGCTCTGGCGGGCGAGTCGCTGCGCGCGGCGCTCGCGGCGCTCGGACCGGGCGCGATCGCGATCGCGGCCAGCGCGACCACGCCGTTCTTCGCCAGCGGTGACCCGCTCGATCCATGTCCGGCCTGCGAGGTCATGCTGGAGAACCTGCGCGGCCAGGGCCTGGCGGCCGACGCGGTGGTCCCGGGCGTCCCGCCGATCCCGGGTCGGGCGCCGGCGTCAGCCACTGGTTGACCAGTCTCGATGTGCGTCCATGTAGTCCAGTGGACCATGTAGTCGACTCGTGGATGACATGGCGCCCGGCGCAGGATTGATCTGGAACGACCACTGTGCCGACCGAGTTCTGTGGCCTTGGGTGAGGTCGAACCAGTGCAGCCCGGTCACTTCGCCGTGCCATGACGCAGAGCGTCAAACAGGGATCGCCTGCGACCGTGTGCGGTCTCCGGCACTTACATAACCAATTGAAATTCAAGGATATTTTTTCGCTCGAAAACCCGGCCAGTATCTGGCGCGGTCAGCCCCGCGCGATACATTCACGCGGATCCCATGGCACGCCTGGCCTCCTCTCATCGTCCCGGTTTCTACCCGCAGCCCAACGAATGGACGTGCGGTCCGTTCGCGCTCAAGCACGCGATGGTCGCGCTCGGTCGCGCGTGTGACGCCAACGAGATCGCGCAGACCGCGCGCACGCACTGGTGGAGCGGGACCAACGAGATCCGCCTCGCCCGCGCCGCGCGCGCGTTCGATTGCGATCTGGTGCTCGAGCGGTCGAGCGACGCGGAGGAGGCGCGGCGCCGGCTGGTCAAGCACCTGCGCGAGCAGGTGCCGGTGCTGCTGTGCGTGGACGAGTGGACCCACTGGATCACCGTCGTCGGCGTCGAGGAAGGCCGCTTCCTCGTCATCGACTCGGAGCAGGACCCGGTCCTCACCATCCACACCTGGCCGCAGCTCCGCAGCCGCTGGCACTACGACGACGTCGATCACGATCGCGAGCGCCCGCCGGTGCTCTACGACCTGCACGCGATCATGCCGCGCTTCCGCAGCCTGGTGAAGGCCGACTTCTCGGTCGACCGGATCAAGGCGCTGCGCCGGCCGAGCAACCGCAGCCTCGCGCTGTACTGGAACGAGTACCTCGAGGACCTGCTCGCCATCTGCAAGCCGTCGTCGGACCGGATCGTCGATCCGCTGTCGATGGGCGAGTTCCTCCGCCGCCACCAGGAGCTCATCGTCTCGCGCGTCGTGTTCTGGCACGGCGACATCGACCGCGAGGAAATCGCCAAGATTCTCAAGAACTTCCGCTTCGTGTCGGAGACCTACGGCCTGGTGATCCCGGCCGCGTCGACCCGGCGCGCGGCGGCCGACCTCGCGATCCTCGTGACCATGTGGGTCATCGCGGTCCGCGGCATCGACGACATGTACGGGATGGGGCTGGGCTCGGTCGGCGGCCGTCAGGGCCTGCGTCGATCGTTGACCCGGCAGGCCGAGCGGCTCAACAAGGTCGTTCGCCGCCGGCCTTCGAAGGCGACCTGAGCGACGCGCCCGAACGCGCTTCGGCCGGCATGGCCGGCGATTCCGGTGATGCGACGAAGAAGGCGAGCCCAGGTGGCTCGCCTTCGCCGTTCCGGACGCTGCTGGTGATCAGAGGAGGCCGGCGATCAGGTCGGGGCGGGTCGCCAGGCGATCGATGGCGGCGTCGAGCGACGACGCCTGCTGCGACGCCAGCAGCGCGAGCACCTCGCGGTAGCGGGCCTTGAGCCGCTGGTCCTCCGCCACGCGCGGCGACGGCATGCGGACCGGCGCGACCACGATCGGCTGCGGCTCCGGCATCGGCTGCGGCTCGGGCACCCGCATGAAGGGCTCCTGGATGGTCGCGACCTCGTCCTGGGTCAGCCCCGACGTCAGGATCCAGTCCATGACCGGGCCGGTCGAGACGTCGGCGAGGTGGATGTAGTTGTCCTCGCGGCCGATCCGCTGGACCAGCGACCGCGCGCCCGAGCGGAAGATCATCGTGGCGGCCGCGCACATGTGGCCCTCCTCGTCGATCCAGACGTTGAGCGCGCCGTCCCGGACGAAGTTGTGCGGGTAGACACCGCGGGTCGCGTAGGTGCGGAAGGCCGCGATGTTCTTGGTCCGGCGGCTGGCGAGCACGCGCTTCAAGCGAGCGCGGACGGCCGGGGCGATGCGCGGCGCCCGACCGGGATCCGGCATCAGGCGCGCGGGCTCGGGCGCGATCGGCTCGATGGCGGGAGCGCCGGCCTCGGGCGGCCGGGCGAAGCCGCGCGCGTCGGCGGTGGAGGTGGCGAGCGTGGAGAGGGTGGCGGCGAGGGCGAGGGCAGCGAGGCGGCGAAACATGACGGATCCTCCGCACCCGTGGCAGGAACGATCGCGGAGCCACCATGGCTCGACGCGCTCGCTTCATCGGGTACGGGGAGTACGAACGCAATCCCCGCGCGGCCGGTCTACGGCCGTAGCACCTTTTGAACGCTCACGAATTTCCGCGGCGCGCCGCGAAAATCCGATCCCAAGGATCTCCGGAGCTCGCCTGCGGATCAGAACGGGATGTCGTCGTCGGGTCCGCCGCCGCCGAAGCCACCGCCGCCGCCAGGACCACCCGCGCCGCCCGGGCCGAAGTCACCGTCGGGAGGCGGCGGACCTTCGTCGCCACCGCGCCGACCACCACCACCACCGCCGCCAGCGCCGCCGTCCCGGTTGCCGCCGCCGAGGAACTGGACCTCGTTGGCGACGATCTCGGTCATGTAGCGCTTCTGGCCTTCCTTGTCGTCCCACGACCGGGTCTGGATGCGGCCCTCGATGAAGCACTGCCGGCCCTTGGCGAGGTACTTGGCGCAGATCTCCGCCATCTTTCCCCACACCACGATCCGGTGCCACTCGGTCCGCTCCTGGCGCTGACCGTTCTTGTCCTTCCAGCTCTCGGTGGTGGCGAGGCGGAACTCGCACACGCCGGCGCCGCTGGGCGTGTAGCGCATGTCCGGATCGGCGCCCAGATGCCCGATGAGGATGACTTTGTTGACTCCGCCAGCCATGGGCGGGGAGTAGCACGGTCGTATGACAAGACGCGCTTGAGTAAGGGGCGCGCGCACGCTAACAAGCTCCTCGATGTACCGGCACTTGCGCGTGGCCGTCGTGATCCCGGCCTTCAACGAGGAGCGGGCGATCTCCGACGCGATCACCACCGTGCCCGACTTCGTCGACGTCGTGATCGTGGTCGACGACGCGTCGACCGACGCGACCGCGACCCGCGCCCACGCCGTCGCCCGCGAGCGCGGCGACGATCGGATCGTGGTGGTCACCCACGCCACCAACCGCGGCGTCGGCGCGGCGATCGTCACCGGCTACCGCCGCGCGCTGGCGCTCGGCTGCGACGTGGCGGCGGTGATGGCCGGCGACGGCCAGATGGATCCGCGCGATCTGCCGGCGGTGCTGGCGCCGATCGCCGACGACGCCGCCGACTACGTCAAGGGCAACCGCTTCCTCCATCCGGAGGTGTGGACCGCGATGCCGCCGGCGCGGATCGTCGGCAACCTGGTGCTGTCGGCCGCGACCAAGCTCACCTCCGGCTACCGCCACGTGTTCGACTCGCAGTGCGGCTACACCGCGATCAGCCGGCGCGCGCTCGAGCGGGTCGAGCTCGACGGCGTGTTCCCGCGCTACGGCTATCCCAACGATCTGCTGTCGCGGCTGCACGTCGCCGGCATGCGGGTGCTCGACGTCCGGGTGCGGCCGGTGTACGGCCCGGCGTGGAAGAGCGGCATCAACCTCGGCACCGTGATCCACCCGATCCCGTGGGTGCTGCTGCGGTCGTGGAGCACGCGGGTCGCGTCCGAGGCCCGGGATCGCTGGCGCGCGCGTGCCTGACCGCGGCCCGGCGATCGCGGCCGGCGCCCGCATCGGCGTGATCACGACGTCGTATCCGCGCCGGCCGGGGGACGCGGCCGGGGGCTTCGTCGCCGGCCACGTCGCGTACCTGCGCGCCACCGGCGCCGACGTCGAGGTGATCGCGATCGGCGACGGGCACCCCGAGCGCCACGACGACGACCACGGCGTCACCCGGCTCGACGGCGGTGGCCTGTTCTACCGCGGCGGCGCGCCCGAGGCGCTCGAGGGCGGCGGCGCCACCCTGCGCGCGCTGGCGGTGAGCGCACGGATGACCGCGGCCATCGCCGGCCGCGCGCGCCGCTGGGACGCGGTGGTGGCGCACTGGCTGGCGCCGTCGGCGCTGGCGGCCGCGCTCGCCGCCGGCGGTCGGCCGCTGCTGGCGATCGCGCACGGCGGCGACGTCCACCTCCTGGCCCGCACCCGGCTGCTCGGCCCGGCGCTGCGCCTGCTGCACGCGCGCGGCGCCACCGTCGGGTTCGTCTCGCACGCGCTACGCCAGCGCGCGCTGGCCGGGCTGTCGCCCGCGCTGGCCGCCGCGCTGCGCACCACCGTGCAGCCGATGGGCGTCGACGCCACGACCATCGCCACCGTCGCCGCGCTGCGCGCCGCCCGCGCCGCCGCGCGAGGACCGTTCACGCCCGCGCGCCCGGCCACGCTGCTGGTCCTGGCCCGCCTGGTCCCGATCAAGTCGATCGCCACCGCGATCGCCGCCCTGCCCCACCTGCTGACGCCGGCTCGCCTGTTGATCGCCGGCGACGGCCCCGAGCGCGCCGCGCTGACCGCCGCCGCCGCGCCGCTGGGCGCGCGCGTCCACCTGCTCGGCCAGGTCGACACCGCGGTCCGCGACCGCCTGCTCGCCGACGCCGACGCGGTGCTGGTGCCGTCGATCGCGCGCCCCGACGGCCGCGAGGAGGGCACGCCGCTGGCCGCGCTCGAGGCCCTGGCCGCCGGCGTGCGGGTCATCGCCTCGGCCACCGGCGGGCTGGTCGACCTCGCCGACCGCGGCGCCGCGCTGGTGCCACCCGGCGACCCCCGCGCCCTGGCCCGGGCGATCGATCGTTCACTGGCCGGGCCACCGCCGGCGCCCGCCGAGGTGAGTTGGCGCGTCGCCGGTGACGTGCTCGATCGTGCGTGGGGCCGCGTACCGCGCTACGCACCTGACACGATCGCTACGCAAGGGCCGTTCGCACCACGGTCGGACCGCCCGTCCTCTTGACCGCCGGGTCTCGACGCCGAGCGTCACATCCCGCCAACTTGGCGCGCGCGCCGGATCTGCCACATCCTCGCCTCGTGTGCGCCTTCGATCCGGCACGGATGCTGCTCACTCCGGCGCCGCTGATGTCCACCGACTGCTACGAGGTCTCGGTCGTCGTTCCGTTCGGCGATGACGAGGAATCGATCGGCAACGCCGTCCAGCGCCTGGCCGCTCACCTGCGGCCCCTCGGCCTCCGGTTCGAGATCCTGGCGGTCGACGAGGACTCGGGCGACAACTCGCACGCCGTGCTGGCCCTGATGCGGGCCCAGGTGCCCGAGCTCCGCGTCATCCACGCGCCGGGCAAGGGCCGCGGCGCCGACGCCGGGGCCAGCCGGGCCCAGGGCCGCATGCTGTGGCTCATCGATCCCGACACCGCGCTCGGCAGCCTGGCCCAGGCCACGCTCGCCATCCAGCAGGTCAGCGCTGGCGAGGTCGACGCGGTCGTGGTCCACGATCACTACGTCATCGCCAACCGGATGCGCGCCCTGCCCGCGATCGCCGGGCTGCGCGGCGGTCGCGACGCGCGCCGCCGCCGCCTCGCCCGCCGGATGGCCGCCCGCGGCCTCCGCCTCGACGTCCACGCCCCGACCACGCCGGCCCGCCCGCGCTGGTTCGGTATGCTCCCCGCCCGTCGCCCCGCGCCCAGCACCAGCCGCCACGGCTGACCGCGCCGGCGGGGTCGGTCGCCTCGCCGACCTGCGGACGCCCGCAGCGGCCACGCGGCCGCCGCCGTGGCATCGTGCGGCGATGAACGACGAGCCTCAGGCCGAGCGACCGCCCGCGCCGACGCCACGGTTGCCACTGATCACGCTCGGGCTGATCGTCATCAACCTGATCGTGTTCGCGATCTGCATCGCGGCCGGGGCCAGCCCGTGGCTGCCGACGCCGCAGAAGATGATCGAGCTCGGCGCCAGCTTCGGCCCGCTCACCCTCGGCGGTGAGCCGTGGCGCCTGCTGACGTCGATGTTCCTCCACTTCGGCGTGCTCCACGTGGCCTTGAACATGATCGGGCTGTGGTCGGGCGGGCGGCTGGCCGAGTCGATGTACGGCCGGGTCGCGTTCGCCGCGCTGTACCTGGTCGCCGGGCTCGCCGGCGGCCTGGCCTCGGTCTCGCACAACACGCACGCGGCGGCGGCGGGCGCGTCGGGCGCGATCTTCGGCGTGTTCGGCGCGATCGGCGCCTTCCTGCTCGTCCACCGCCACCGCTTCGATCCGACGGTCGTGCGCAAGGAGCTCAACGGCCTCGGCGTGTTCCTGTTCTACAACCTGATCTACGGCTTCAGCCAGAAGTCGATCGACATGAGCGCCCACCTCGGCGGCCTGGCCGCCGGCTTCGTGGTCGGGCTCGGCTTCGAGTGGGGCCGGACGCTCGGCGCGCGCTCGCTGGCGCGGGTCGCGGTGGTCACGGCGCTCGGGCTGGGCGCGGTGGCCGGCGCCGTGGCCGCGCTGCCGACGCCGGCGCCGAGCGCGATCGCGCAGAGCTACCAGGAGTTCGATCGGGTCCAGGCCACCAGCGCCGCCGCGTTCAACGCGATGGTCGGCCAGGCCAAGGCCGGCACGTTGACCGACGCCGAGTTCGGCGACCGCCTCGAGAAGGAGCTGCTGCCGCCCTGGCTCGCGCTGCGCGACCGCCTGCAGGCGCTGCCTCCGCCGCCGGCGAACAGCAAGCTGCACACGGTGCACGCCCGGCTGATGCTCTACGTCAACGCCCGGATCTCGGCGTGGACCGCGCTCGCCGATCTCGCCGGCGGCCGCACCACCGACACCGAGCTGAGCAAGGACCTCGGCGCCCAGGCCGAGGAGGCCTACCGTCAGCTCACCCTCGCGCTCGGCGCCACCGATTGATGACCGAGACGTCACCGCCGCGGCCGCCGCGGCCGGCGCGGCCGCCGCGGCCGATGGTCACCATCGCGCTGGTGGCGCTCAACCTGCTCGGCTTCGCGATCGCGCTGGCGCGGGGCGCGGATCCGCTCGAGCCGTCGACCGACCAGGTCCTCGCGCTCGGCGGCAACGCCGCGTGGCTGACGCTGCACGGCCAGCCGTGGCGCCTGCTGACGTCGCTGTTCCTCCACTACGGCGTCATCCACCTGGCGATGAACATGCTCGGCCTGGTGTCGGGCGGGCTGCTGGTCGAGCGCCTGGTCGGCCGGGCCGGCTTCGCCGCGATCTACCTGCTCGCCGGGCTGACCGGCAGCCTGGCCACCATCGCGCTCGACGCCAACGCGGTCGCCGCCGGCGCCTCGGGCGCGATCGTCGGCGTGTTCGGCGCGATCGGCGCCTGGCTGGTCGCGCAGCGCGATCGGGTCGACGCCGGCCCGCTCCACCGCCACGCCCGCGGCCTGCTGATGTTCCTCGCCTTCAGCCTGCTGTTCGGCGCCAGCGTGAAGTCGATCGGGCTCAGCGCCCACGTCGGCGGGCTGGTCGCCGGCTTCGTCGTCGGGCTGGCGCTGACCTGGGGCGAGGCCGACCGGCGCAGGGCGCGGCTCGCGGTGGTCACCGCGCTCGGCCTCGCCGGGGTCGGCGTCGGCCTGGTGATGGTGCCGACGCCGTCGACCGCGCCGCCGGCGTCGTACCCGGCGGCGTTCGACGACTACCGGCGGGTCGAGGCGCCCAGCATCGACGCGGTCAACGCGATGATGGCCGCGGTCCGCGCCGGGACGCTGACCGCCGGCGACTTCGCCGACCGCCTCGAGCAGCGGGTGCTGCCGTCGTGGCAGGCGGTGCGGCAGCGGCTGGCGACCGGACCGGCCCCGACCGCGCGCTACCGCGATCTCGACGCCGCGCTGATCGGCTACGTCGACGCGCGGATCGCGGCCTGGACCGCCCTCACCGCGGCCCTGCGCGGCCACGGCCCCGCCGCCACCGAGCTCGACGCCCTCGGCGCCGACGCCGACGAGGCGTTCGGGCGGCTGACGGCCGAGATCGCGAAGCTGCGCTAGGACGGCCGCCCGCCGCCGTGGAGGGCCTCGACGCCATCGACCGGTCAGCGGGTCGAATCGTGGTCGCGGGCGCCGCCGGCGATCGCGCTGCTATAGTCTCGCGCAATGGGACAAGTGGTCGGCGCCATCCTCGCCCTCGGCTTCCTGATCATGGTGCACGAGGCCGGGCACCTGATCGTGGCGCGGTGGTGCGGCATGAAGGTCGAGCGCTTCTCGATCGGCTTCGGGCCCGGCATCTTCCGCTGGAAATCGAAGAAGGACACGATCTACCAGATCGCCCCGATCCCGTTCGGCGGCTTCGTCGAGATCCGCGGCATGAACCTGGCCGAGGACGTCGACCCCGACGATCCGACCGCCTACCCCAACCGGCCGGTGTGGCAGCGGATGGCGACGATCTTCGCCGGCCCGTTCACCAACGTCCTGGCCGCGGTCGGGCTGGCCTACGTGCTCTACGCCTGCCACGGCTACGACCGCCACATCGACTACTTCGGCGTCAAGACGATCGAGGCCGGCTCGCCGGCCGAGAAGGCCGGCCTGCGGGCCGAGGACCGGATCATCGCGGTCGACGGCGTGCCGGTGTACTTCGACGGCCCGCGCGGCGAGCGCGACTCGCTGCGGGCCCGGTTCAAGGACGTGCCGGCGACGCTGACCGTGGTCCGCCGGGGCGAGCTGCAGCCGCCGATCGCGATCGTGCCGAAGAAGGACACCTGCGGCAACGAGGTCTGCTACCGGATCGGCGTCGGCCTGATCAACGATCGGCAGTCGCTCGGCACCGTGCCGGTCGGCCCGATCGAGGCCGCGCGCGAGGCGGTGGTCTACCCGTGGCGGCAGTCCAAGCAGATCCTCGGCGGCCTGTGGCAAGTGGTCACCCGCAAGGCCGAGCTCGAGGCGGCGGGGCCGGCCGGCATCACCGTCGTCATCAAGCAGGCGATCGAGGACGGCTGGGTCCAGACCTTCCTGCTCCTGATGATGCTCAACGTCTACCTCGGCCTGTTCAACCTGTTCCCGCTGCCGCCGCTCGACGGCGCGCGGCTGGCGTTCCTCGGCTACGAGCTGGTGACACGACGACGGGCCAACCCCAAGGTCGAGGCCACCGTCTTCATGATCGGCGTGCTGATCCTGATCCCGGTGCTGATCATGGTCACGGTCGGCGACTGCCGTCGCATGTTCTGAGCGGCGGCGACGCGCGACCGGCGACCGGCGCCGCCTGCCGGATCGGCCGGCCGACCTGGCCTGCGTCCGGCGATGACGGGGCGAACGCGCGGGCAAGCCGGCGGATCGACGAGCCCCGCGCGCGGCACACCCGCTGCAACCAGCCACGGCATGCGTAAATCCATGCGGACCTACCTCGCCGGCTGCGCCATCCTCACCCTGTTCATCGGCGGCATCGCCGCCGCGTCGACCCGCGCGGGCTCGACCGCGCCGGCCGCGGAGCCGGCCGCGCCGGCCGCGGAGCCGGCCGCGACCTGCGGCGCGGACCTGTTGCCGCCGTCGACGCCGACCGGCGCGTCGACGCGCGCGTCGGCCGCCGGGCCGCTGCAGAAGCTCGGCTGCCCGGCCAACTACCACTGCTGCAAGAGCAGCCCGCTGATCGGCTGCACGCTGTGCAAGCCGATCGGCGTCGCCTGCTGAGCGGCGATCGTGATCGACGACGGCGGCGGGTGGATATTCACCGGCGCGCGCGGCGGCGGCGCGGCCTGCAGGAGGCCG
>Ga0075163_10007223_pt1 | contig 14706 bp, 8 predicted proteins | sample JI1023141ADNA_FD_71478 | JGI IMG/M metagenome (GOLD analysis project Ga0075163, IMG submission 71478) | Wastewater effluent complex algal communities from Wisconsin, to seasonally profile nutrient transformation and Carbon sequestration -... | ecosystem: Engineered > WWTP > Effluent > Algae...
TTGATAGGTTTTGGTTAACACAATCGCCTTGACGAGTTTTTTCATATCCCAGCCCGAGCGGATCAAATAATCAGCTAATGCATCTAACACTTCCGGATAAAGTGGGCGGCTTCCTTGACTACCGAAATCCTCAGATGTCTTGACGAGCCCTCTACCAAATATCGATTGCCACACGCGGTTGACAGTGACGCGGGCCATCAAAGGATGGTCGGGGCTGGTCAGCCAGCGTGCTAATCCAAGCCGATTGCGTGGCGCACCCTCGGGGAATGGCGATAGTGCCTGTGGTACCCCCGCCTCGACCTGCTCGCGACGCTGAGCGTACTCACCACGGAAGAGAACAAACGCTGGTTTGGGTTCCGGTAGTTCCTTCATTACCATGATTTCTTTGAGGCTTTCGAAAAGCTCTGCTTCTTCGAGCCGTGCCTGTTGTAGTTCTTGCAGTTTGGTTTGATAAGCCACATCCTGCCGCAGCAGATACCATTCCAACAATTGTTCGCGATGTTCCGCCGTAAATTGCTCAGGGGAGGCCGTGAGAACCTGAGTTGCTTGAGTTTCATCAAAGAGAGTTAGCGCTTCCAACGGTGTTAAACAAACATCGAAGATGCGCACGTCGTCGATTGCGCCTTGGCTAAAACCGCGATCTCGAAATCGTTCGCCTAAAGCGATGTTGTCACCACCGCCGCCGGTGATTTCGCGTGTGAGCGAGTCCTTCATCGTCTCGGTTGCGGCTCGTTTACCATCGATGTAAATAGAAAGTCCACTGGCCTTGCTGCTTCCATTGGATGTGACCGTGACATGAACCCAGCGGTCGATCGGAAATTTTTCTGTGGCCGCAATCGAGGCTGCGTTGCCTGGCCAAAAATGAATCAAGGACCATTTCAATTTCCCATCTTCGATCAACAGTTCGTAGCCGCGGCTGGCGGCATCGGTCCAGGCTCGGGAGCGATGCATCACCACTGCGCGACTCTTCTCGTCTGGCGTCTTGATCCACATCGAGATGCTAAAAGGTTGATGTCGATGGAAATTACCTAGAGGGAGATCGACTGGATCGTCGCCGGTAAATTTCACAGCTTGACCGCTATGTCCTTCTACCAATTGATTTTCTCCGCGAAGCATAGCGGGCTGATCTCCCTTGATCGCATTGGAGAGCTTGTTCGCCTCGAGCGAATCCAAAGGAAATCTAGCTAATTCACCTGATAAAAGTTGAAGCTCCTTGAGAGTTGTGTTTTTGAGCCAGGCGTCAAAATTGGCTCGAGACACAGACCGTTGTTCAGCCAGGCTTTTTTCGAGTTGGGCAATTTGTTCTTTCAGAGAACTCAGTTTGGAAGCCGATTCCGCGTTGGTCAATGTTAATGCCGGTGTTGGTGGCGACATCGTGAAATACGAATAGAGGCCTGCTTCATCAATGTTCTGGAATATGGAAAAGAGCTGATAATATTCCTTTTGAGAAATGGGGTCGTACTTATGGTCGTGGCATCGTGCACATTCGAAAGTTAGGCCTAAAAAGGCGGTGGCAAAAGTTTGAACGCGATCGCTGACATACTCCACGCGATATTCTTCTTCGACGCTTCCACCTTCCGATTCCTGTTGGTGTAGGCGATTGAACGCAGTGGCCAAAATTTGTTCTTCGGTGGCATTGGGCAATAGATCACCGGCTAATTGCCAAGTGACGAATTCGTCGAAGGGACGATTGCGATTGAACGAATCGATCACCCAATCGCGCCATGGCCAAACCTCACGCTCGCGATCGACTTGAAATCCATAACTATCTGCATACCGCGCAATGTCCAACCAATCCACCGCCATTTTTTCGCCATAGCGAGGGGAAGCCAACAGTCGATCCACCAAACGCTCGACCGCATTGGGAGCTGAATCGTTGAGAAAGTCCGTGACTTCTTGCGGAGTTGGAGGAAGGCCAGTGATATCGAAACTCAGTCGCCGTATTAGAGTGGTTTTCGATGCGGACGATTGTTGAGATAAACCACGTTTCGACAGAGTTTCTTGAATGGACTTGTCGATTTTGACGCTGATGTCTTTGTCAGTGGTATCGAGTGGTTTGACGGGAATGAATGCCCAATGCTTTTCATACGAAGCACCGGCGGCGATCCAAGCTTTCAGTGTCGCAATCTCAGCGGTGGTCAATTTATCTAATTTGGCATGCGGAGGTGGCATTACCGTTTCAGCATCTTCACTGAGTGCCCGCTGTAGCATCGCACTCTTTTCGGGATCTCCAGGAACAATGGCTCCCGATTGAATTGCCGCCTCGCGGTCGTCGAGCCTTAAGTCGGCTTCTCGTTTGCTGCTGTCGGGGCCGTGGCAGAAGAAGCACTTGTCCGACAAAATGGGGCGAATGTCATTGTTGAACGTGATGTTGTCTTGGGCCCAAATCGAACTCGAACTCAACAAGCAAGCAGCAGCCAGGAGCCATAAGCAAATTTTCATTTCCAACTAGCTCGCGAAATGGAAGATCTCAAACCAAGCGTGGGTGAGGTGGGGTAAAGGAGGGTATAACAGCAATTTTTAGAACAGCTGCAGCTTTCATTATACCTCGTTTCGCGATTTGAGTCGAATTCGTGGCAAGGGGACGGGATGGCCCCCAAGCGTGACTTTCTGTTCAGCCCATTGATGCATTTTTCTCACCTGTACTTCGCATGGAGTAGCAAAAAAAAGAGCGGAAACAGGCTGGCTGTTCCGCTCCAGTGAGAATCATGTACGACGAACTGCCGGGATTAGCAGCCCGCAATTTTCTTGCGTAGCGAGGTCAATAAGTTGACCGCGCCGCCGATTTCGGCCTTTTGTCGCTCTGGTTCTTGCGGGATTTCACGTTCGATTGTTAGTGGACCGCGATAACCGATATTCCACAAGGTTTGGAGATACAGTTCCATGTTGACGTCCCCTTGGCCCAAGGGAACTTCGCAACCCCAAGTAACACCAGGTTGGCTGCTCCATGTTCCATCTTTGCAATGGATGCTGCGAACATAACTACCCAAATATTGAACGGCTTCGATGGGATTACCCGTGCCGTAAAGAATCATGTTGGCCGGATCGAAATTGACGAACAGATTTTTGCGTTCCGTATCTTTGATGAATTGGACCAACGCAGGAGCGGTTTCCTGTCCAGTTTCTAAGTGAACCGCTTGTTCATTGCGAGCAGCATGATCGCACAATTGGCGGGTGACTTCCACAACATCCGCGTATTCGCGCGTGTTGGTATCATGAGGAACAAAGCCGAGATGGAGTGCAACGACATCGCAATTTAACAGTCGGGCGAAGTCCGCGATTTCTTTCATTTCTTGCAGGCGAACTGCGCGGGTATCGGCAGGTACCAAACCGACGGTGCGTACAACCGTTGGAATGTCCGCATAACTTTCGCCATCGAAGCCACCGAATACGCAGGTCAATTCGACGCCGAGTTGATCGAGTGTTTTGGTGAATTCCTCAGCACATTTGGCGGTTCGCGTCGCACGGTGTGGTGCGTGAAGTTGAATGGTAGGGATGCCGAGTTCTTTGACGACTTCGAGCTTTACACCTAAACCAGCATCAACACTGGTGAAGACACCAATAGGCCATGTACTCACAGATTCTCTCCTGCGGACAAATCGATTTACCGTGACGGTAATGAGAGGAAATAACGATGGAAAAAGGGCGTCCCTGCCGGGAGTACAGTCCGTTGGAGCAGCATGATACGCGATTCAGTCGACTTGAAACACAGGGCGTGTCACTTTTTCTCTTTGGTGTAGCTAACGAGGAAAAGTTGCGTTCCATTCAGCGATTTGAATTCTTTGGGAAACTCTTTGCCGGAGAGATCGTAGCAAACTTTTAGCTCACCCTCCTTGACTTCGTAAATTGCCAAAATGGTCTTCCCTTTGTTGGGGCCTTCAACACCGGTGATTTCGAGTGTCTTGGGGGTAACATCGGGATTGAGTTTGCAAGTTCCTTTGTCACTATTGCCGCCTGCCACAACGGTGTAGTTGTTCCCTTCGATGGTGAGCTTGATCGATTTGCTCACTTCGGGCGGAAATGGATTGCCGCTCAATTCGGCAGATTGAATGTTCCAAGTACCTTGCATGAGATCGAGGTCTTTGGACGGTTCATTGGAGATAGCTAAAGCTAGAGCACAAATTGCGAGTGCGACCATTGTTTTCATCAAAAAACTCACACAATCAAGATTCGGTTGGCCTAATAGGTATCCCCTAAATCTAGATGTTGAAGGTCTGTTCAGCAATCACATTTTTTTGTGAAACTTCGGCGATCTGACGAGTCCGAGCTGCATATTCTCACATTTTCACCCCAAAACAGTGCCGATTTCAGTAATACTGCACAGCTGTGAATTCCCTGACCGGCTTCATGGGGCGCCTCTACGAGTGCCAATGAAATCGCCGCTATTGTTTTTCGATAACTTCGACGGTTTGTTCCGGTTGGAGTGAGTTGGCTCTCGTGAGAACGATTTTATCGTTTTCTGAGATACCCTCGCTTACCTCAACTTCATCACCAACACGCAAGCCAAGTCGAATGGGACGATGCTCGATTTTTCCATCAACGACACCGCAGCAGATGGTCTGTTCCCCGTTTTTCACCACTGCAGCGATAGGAATCACAATCACATCTTGGCGTTGTTCCAAGAGAATCTTGGCCGTGATAAATGCACCGGGGAGTAAACGAGACTCCTGATTTTCCAAATCGATCTCAACCGAAAGCGTCCGACTTTGAGGGTTTAGTTGGCGACTCGTGCGCGTAACGCGCGTTTCAATGGGCTTGGTGAAAGTGGGTGAGTTTAACTGAACTGCATCGCCGAGATTGGGATCGGAAAATCCAGCGTCGATCCAACCAGCTTCACTTTCGGGAACATTGACAAATACTCTGACCTTTTCAACATTTGCGATCGTAAGCAGCGGCTGAGCTGAACTGCTTCCGGCAGGCTGAACGAAATGTCCGACATCGATACTACGGCTGGTAACAACACCATCGAAAGGTGATTTTATTTCCATGTAGTCCAACATGGTTTGGGCTTGCGCAAGTTCCGAATGGGCTACATTCAATTTTGCCTTGGCAACATCGATGTCCGATTGCGCCTTCAATACATTGGCATCGGCTTCAGCTGCTTTGGCTTTGACCGAGGCAAGCATCGCGACGGCTTCATCTTTATTCGCCTTAGCACCTTGATACTGACTCAATGTTTCTTCGGATAGTTTATTGGTTACCGTGCCGGTGGCTGCGAGTTGTTGTATTCTCTGGCTTTCCGATTCCCAACGCGTGTATTCAGCTTGGGCTTTGGCGATCCCTGCTTCAGCTTCAGCGATCGTGGCTTTGATCGACGTTGCAGCAGCTTCGGCTGCAACCACTGCAGCTTCGGCCTGTTTAACCAGTGCTTCGGCTTGTGTCACTAAACCGAGCTTTTGTTTATGTTGGTCTTGATACTCGGGGGCGTGCAAACGTACTAACAATTGGTCTTTCTTGACTTTATCACCGATATCAACACTCACTTCTTGAATGTAACCCGCTAGTTTCGACACGATAGGGGCTTCTTCAAAAGCTTGTACCCGAGCTGGCTGTTCTGTGTAGAGTTTAAGTGTTTTTTTCGAGGGCTTGCCTACTGTAACTCGGTCATGAGAGCTGACCGAAGTTGAGGAAACTTTATTTTCTTCTTGGTGTTGGCATCCGCTGGTGTTGAGGACGACAAGCAAGCCGAGACACGTTGCCGTCAAGGCAATTTGTCGTGGTTGTTGAGATGGCTTGAATGGATGCATAATTCTATTTCGCAAAATGGGGGCTAGCAGGGTCATCTGGATCAAGTGAGGCAGATCGAGAATCGCTGGCGCGATCAAACATGACAAGGAATTGAGGGAGAATAAACAATGTCGCTACGGTGGCCGCGATGAGTCCACCGATCACGGCTCGTCCCAGTGGAGCGTTTTGTTGGCCGGCTTCACCGAAAGCAAGTGCCATCGGAATCATACCGGCGATCATGGCAAGACTGGTCATCAAAATCGCTCTCAAGCGGGAGCTGGCACCGGTTACGGCAGCGTCTGTTGCCGAAGATGCTCTGGCTCGCTGTTGCTTTGTAAAAGTAACCAATAAAATGGAGTTGGCCATGGCAACCCCTACAGCCATGATGGCGCCGATAAACGATTGAATGTTGAGCGATGTGTTCGTGATAAAGAGCATCAAGATGACACCGGCTATAACCGCCGGCACAGTCGAAATGGTCGCTAATGCGAGACGGGGCGATTGGAAGTTCGCAGTGAGAAGTAGAAATATCGCAACGATTGCCAGAAGCAGGCCAATTGAAAGTCCAACTTGCATTTCTTGCAGTGGTGGAATCTGACCACGAAGTTCGGCTGTAATGCCCGTTGGCGGTTGCCCAGCTCGTGCAAGCGCCTGTTGTACTTGAGCGGCCAGAGAACCCAGGTCACCGCCGACCATGTTCGCAGTGATCGTAACTTGGCGTTTCATGTTATAACGATCAAATTGCCCAGGCATCGTGCCACGCTCTAACGTCGCCACATCGCGAACCAATACTTCGCCTTGTTCGGTACGTCGCAGCGGGATAAGCCCCAACTGCGCTAGAGATCCAACGGTTTCCATGTCGTAGGGAGAACGGACAACAGGACGCGGTATTTCAACCTGAACTTGATAGGCCACGCCACTTTTCGGATCAGCCCAGTAATTCGGAACCACAAAGCGACTCGATGAAGTAGCCGTGACCAAGGCACGCGACACATCGGCAGGCGTGACGCCCGCCATGCCCGCTTTTTCTCGATCCACATTGACTTGTACGGTTGGATAATCCAGCGATTGACCATATTGAATGTCGCGCAAATCGGGTATCGCTGAGAGCTCCGTTCGGATCTTCTCCGCGAATTCTCGGCTCTTAGCAAAGTCCGCACCACTCACGACCACTTCGACAGGTGTCGGCGAACCAAAGCTCATCACTTCATTGACAATGTCGGAGGGCTCGAACGAAAAGCGGACGTCAGGCATCTCTGTCGATAAACGAACTCTAACTTGCTCTTTCAGCTTCTCATCTGAAATGCGAAGTGAATTTTTGAGGTCGATATAGAGGATCGCTTCCTCAGGACCGCGAGACCATTGATAGACGGCATTCACGGGGAAGTTGGAATGAATCATTCCCACATAACCCAACGTCAACTCGATATTGTCGGTCCCCAATTCATCCGCAATGAGGCCCAACGCTCGCTTGGCAAGGGCTTCCGTTTTTTCAATATGAGTTCCATCCTGAGCTCGCATGCGCAAGCGGAATTGGCCCGCATCGACAACCGGGAAAACACTACGTCCTAAACGTGGAGTGAACCACACCATAATCAACACGCAAGCAACCAGATAACATGGAATCAGAATCCAGCGAGCTTGCACGATCGGCAGCAGAACACGCGCGAACAAGCCTTTAGAGTTAGCGGTGGATATATCTTGTGTGGATGCTGATGAATGATGTCCTTTTAATAGCCAAACCGCCATCACTGGGACAAAGGTGCTGGAAAGCAAATAGGAGGCAATCATCGCAAATCCCACCGCTAGCGAGAGCGGAATGAACATCGCTCGAGCTGCACCTTGCATAAAAAATGAAGAGACAAAAACGGCCAGAATACACAACATGGCCAAAAGTCTGGGAACAACGGTTTCTTGTGATCCGTCGCGAACAGCTCGAGCTATGGGAACACCTCGCTGAAGGTGCGAATGAATGTTCTCAATGGCTACGGTGGCTTCATCGACCAAAATGCCAATCGCCAACGCCAAACCACCCAAGGTCATGAGGTTTATCGTTTGCCCTGTAATCCACAAGGCCACAATGGAACAGAACAAAGCCAACGGAATATTGAGCACTACAATCAGCGAACTACGCCAATCGCGCAGAAACAGTAGGATCATCAATCCCACAAGTCCAGCACCGAGTAAGCCTTCGCTCACAACGCCTTCAACAGCTTTAGTTACATAAGGGGATTGGTCAAATTCAAAACGAACGTCGATCCCCTTCCCTTCTTCTCCTAATGCTTCCTGCATTTTGGGCAACGAGTTTTTGATGTTGTTGATGACGCTTAGAGTGGAGGCTTCCGAGCGTTTGGTCGCCAAGATATATACGGCGCGACGACCATTGACTAAGGCATAGCCAGCTGGAGCATCCGCGGCATCTTGAATAAAGCCCACATCGCGCAAGAACACCGGCTCGCTTCCCGTGCGGATTGGAATGGTTCCGAGTTGTTGTGGATCCTTTACGACGGAGTTTACAGGCACAATGGGATATGAGTCGCCAATCGGAATATTGCCAGAGGGGCTGAGCGTGTTTCCTTTCGTTAACGCCAATATGACTTCGTCAGGTGACATGCTGTACGACTGGAGTTTTTTGGGATCCACTGTGATGACAATGGATCGAGCCGAGCCGCCGAACGGAGGTGGAGCGGATACACCGGGGAGGCTGGAGAACATCGGACGGACACGAAACAAAGCGAGGTCTTGGATTTCCGCAATACTTCGAGTGTCGCTCGATAACACCAAGTAACCGACAGGAACGCTCCCAGTATCGAATCGCATGACAAATGGCGAAACGGTTCCCGGCGGCATAAATGCCTGAGATCGATTTACATAGTTAATCGTTTCTGCCATCGCTTGAGCCATATTGGTCTCAGGATGGAAGTACAATTTCATCAGTGCCGTCCCTTGCACGTTGCGAGATTCAACGTGATGGATTCCGCTGATGTAAAGAAAATGATACTCGTAGTAATTCGTTAGAAAGCCTTCCATTTGGGCGGGGTCCATACCGCCATAAGGTTGGCAAACATAAATCACCGGCAAGTTGAGTTTCGGGAAAATGTCGACTTCCATACCTTTGGGAAGTCCCGATGGATAGGGCCACTTGAAGTGTTGAAAGAGAGCTGGACCTATCGCCAGGAAGCATCCCAGTGCCAAACTGACTACAGCAACCATGATGGTCGCAGGGCGGCGCATGGCGATTAAGATGAGTTGCATACCGTAACTGTTATCCTGTTTAGCCTCAAAAGAGGGCCTACATTCGCTACTTCAAGGCGTGATTCTCTAAGCCGCAAAGTTTCTCAAATTGGACACGTCATTGTAATTCACACATGACGAACTTCACACGGCATTACAACCTCTAAACCGCAATCTTTCGATGCCGTCGGTACTTTCCCGATAATCGTTGACCGAAATAAATCAGGTGGAACAGCTACAGACCCTACGCATGGCACTCAGATTGTTAATGTGGAGCGATTGCAACGATGAGAACCACCTGGCATTGGTTAGCATATTCGACGCTCATGTCACCCCTCATCGCCAGCGGTTGCGCGTCGACGAAACCAAAGTTCTCAGCAGCTCCAATCCCCTCAGCGTTGCTCAGTCCCGCAACCGTTGCCGCTCAAGACTTAGAGGTATCCCCATCGAATCAACAGACGCCAGAAGTCTTGAGCAACGCAGGGGATACATTGGTACTGCCAGCAAGTTTTCAAAACACCAGCGTGGGGGAAGATTCGAATCCACCAGCAAACACTCCCCCGGCAACGGTGGAAACTGGTGAAGTGCCGATCAACCTTCCTTCGGCCTTGGCAATGGTCGGTGGGCAGCATCCTGTTGTAGGCATCGCTCAGTGGCGGGTTCGCGAGGCGTATGCGCAAATGGAGAGAGCCGAAGTGATGTGGCTCCCCAGTATTCAGCCCGGCTTTAATTTTCGTCGTCGCGATGGACACTATCAAGCCGTTGGGGGAGAGATCGTTGACGTTAACCTCAATTCGCTCAATTATGGATTGGGTAGCGGAGCGGTTGCGGCAGGGGCACCAGTTCGTCCAGGTATCGTCGCGCAGTTCCATTTGGCCGATGCCATCTTTCTACCGAAAAGCACCGAGAAAACAGCCTGGGCTCGAGGGCATGCGGCAACGGCCACGCTGAACCAACAATTGCTCAATAGCGCGATGGCATATTGTGACTTGTTGGAGGCCTATCAAGCTACAGAAGTGCTGCAAGAGTCGTTGGTACGTACGGAAGAGTTGGCCAAAATCACAACCGAATATGCGAAGGCAGGCGAAGGATTGCAATCGGATGCCGATCGAACAGCGACAGAGCTTGCCTTGTTGCGAGCTCGAATGTTGAGTGCGCAAGAGCAGCAAATGGTCGCTTCAAGTCGATTGGCTCGCGCGCTCAGTGTGCCGATGACAACCAAGTTTGTGCCACAAGATCTAGTGGTATTGCCGATCGAATTTACATCATCAGAAAGTGATGAGGGTGAGTTGGTAGCGCAAGGGTTAGCTCGTCGCCCAGAGTTGAAGGAATCGCAGGCTTTAGTTGCAGCCGCCTATGAGGCTTATAAACGCGAGAAGTATGCCCCCTTTGTGCCAAGCGTGTTGTTAGGATTCAGCGCGACAAGTTTTGGTGGAGGCATCGGCAGCCATCCGGAGAATTTCGGTGGTCGTTATGATGCTGATGCGTTGCTCGTTTGGGAAACAAGGAACCTCGGTTTCGGCGAAGGGGCAGCCCGCCGCGAAAAGCATGCGCAAATTCAACAAGCTACCTACACCAAATTGCGCATCATGGATCAGGTGGCCCAGGAAATCGCAGAAGCTAAAACGCAAGTATCGATTCGCAAGCAACAGATCGAGATGATGGAGCAAGCGATTACAAACGCTAACTCATCGTATGTGCGGAATTTGGAGCGTATCAAACAAGGACAAGGTTTACCGATCGAAGTCCTTCAAGCAATTCAGGCGTTGGAAACGTCCCAGAAGGCCTATGTGAAAGCCGTAGTCGATTACAATCGAGCACAACTACAACTGCAGTGGGCGCTCGGTTGGCAAATCGATCAAATCGATTACCATGCTAACGAAGCCGAAAAATCTCACAGCTCCTACCAAACTAAATATCCCGTACGATGACGAGGCATGTTGAAAGACAAGTTGAATGAATCGGTCTGTCAACAAGGACAAAATCTCAACAGACCCACGAATCGGGCTGAGTGGGGGACGGACGGTGGCAGTGCTCCTCGATACACAGCTCCATGTAGATTGTCTCTGTAGTTGTCAAAATAACTTATGAGGCAAGATACTGACCAACCTGTCCTGAAAACAACAACTAAACCCGTAACAGCACCGGTGGCAAATGCTAGAAGACCAGCTGCAAGATGTGTTTGTGACTAGCGATTCGGAGTTGAATATCTGCCACCTGAAAATCAATCCAAAACCAGTACGACTTCACGTCCGCTTCGCGTCGCAAGTTGAGGTAAGAGAAGTTTGGTTTCGAACGAAATAAATCGCACGCTTCCATCGCAAAAAGCGAATTGTGCCCCACCAGAATGGAAACTCCAATAATGTAGCGCGTCACATTGGTTCTCTGCATTTCCCGCTATAAAACCATACGGGCCTGTTGGGCAATTTTGTAAAAAACTACCCTTGGGATCATTTACTTCACTAACTCCAAGCAGCATATCGGCAGTTCCCGATTCTGCAATGCCTGCTCCCGCGTACCACCACCCATACCAAAAATCGGGACTTGGTGGTCTCTCACCAATGAAGATGGTTTGACTCAATCCGTCTACTATGTCGCTCATGCGAGTTTTTGAGTTCAAAAACAAAACGCCGTTGCGTTCTCTATAATTGGTGCCACTAACTCCTAGGTAGCTTGTCGTGGTAACAACTCGATTGTAGTGAGTTATCAAAAGCCTTCCGCTTGCTGTGTCGCTGGGGCATTGAAAAGTTGAGATCAGGGTCTGCATTCCTCGATGTGAAAATGGTATTGCATTGAATTGGTAATCTGCGGTTGCACGATCATACACTGGCTGTTGCTCAATGTACGGAAGCAATTGTTGAAGCCAAGTGCTATATGGCCTGTCGCTGCTCGCTCCCATAAAACCTGTCGGCAGTTTTCGATAGATAGCTTCATGGTTGTGCGAAGCAAGGGCAAGTTGTTTCACATTGTTCGCACAACTCAATCTCCTCACGACCTCGCGAGCTGCTTGAACTGCAGGGATCAATAGAGCAGTAAGAATCATCGTGATTGCTAGGACTACGAGCAATTCTATCAGAGTAAACCCGGAGTCGTGCAAATGTTTCTCATACCGGTTTGTTGGCATACTGCTTAGAATCCTATTTAGCACGATTCCGAAAAAATAGAACCATTACGAAAGCAATTGCTAGAAGTACTGCCCCAAAAAATAATATGGAATTGGAGTTCGATGGACGACTTGTTATTGGGGTCACGCCCATGTAGGAGTAAGGATCACTTGCTTCGGCGACTTCCGCAGTCGATACCTTGCTAAATTCAAAGAGCTCGAACTCCTTGATGTAATTAACCTTATTGGGATTCGTCATCCAAATGTTTCGGTCGGTAGTCGTACTTACCGTACACTGATGTGGAAGTGTCTGCCCAGTTGATGTTTCTCTCCAATCGGCATAATTCAAAACAATGTTAAATCGTAATTCGGAGGCAATATTCAAGTATTCGGGCCGCCAGCCACTTCGTTCGGAGAATCGAACAGAAAAAGTTGTTGGCTTTTGGGGAAATGTGCCAAAAGGGCCAGATTCGTTACTGCCCACTAGTCTCACGTCTACGCGACACTGCAAATTATGAGGATCGCGATTTACTTCAGAAACGGCATAACAATCGTGCCAATCTGGCTTCAAGATGGACTCACTCCAGCCAGGAATGTATGCAAAAACGTCGAGGTCCGCTCCATAATACGGAGGCTTTCTTTCCCTTTGTGACGAAATCCGAAAGTCTTTTACGTCAAGTGAGTAGCTTTCTAGGCTAGTTGCCAATCCTCGGTCGAATATCAGCACACTACGAAGTGCTGCACTCGCGTTCGTTGTTGTCTCGAAACGATACGTTGTCAAACCAACTAGAGTCTCGCTGTTTCGGAGCATGAGGTATGTTCGGTCGAAGCCGACTACATCGTTCTTTGTATTCAAGGACCTATTGAATTCTTTCGCCCCAGTTTCGCTAAGAATCTCACGAGATTTGATTTTGCAAGCATCGAAGTTACGTGCATCGCGACAATCCTTTATCCAGTTTGTCATTAGGTCATCTACGTTGAGATTTGAAGTGGCATTCTCTTGAGCATAAGCTGCACGACTAACGAAAATTTGCAAGAAACATAAAGCCAAGAGCGAAAAAATGTACCACCGAAGTAGAATCGTTTCTGCTCTTGGCTGGATGAAGATTAGGTTCATGAAAAAACCGCCGCTTGTTTGAAGTCCTTGGGTCTTGGGGCGGTCAAATGAACCGCGCACTGATAAAACTTAAAGAAGTTGGGTTGTAAGGTCCGTTATGGCATTACAGGTTCGATCTTGCATCTGCATTCAGGGCGCGGGTAGTGAGCGGTAGCTTCGTTGACGATGCAGTCCGTACACTGATGAACGGTAACGTCCGATGGGGTTTCGCATTCATAGTCGCCGCACCCCCAACCGCCTCCGATATTCGGCAGAGCACTGGAAGTTGGGCACGTTCCCTGGCAAATGGTCTCTGACACCGTACCAGGATCATCCGCATATAGCGTAACTATCGAGTAACCCAATAGCAAAAACGATCCGATTTGAATCAACCTCTTCTTCATGACTTCACCTTTCAAAAAAACTATTCAACAACCAAACCCTGAAAAACGACGATAAATCGTTGAACTAAGCTGTCGTTCACGTAAAGTACCATTCCTTGTTTGAACTTTCCGACCTTCACTGGTCTTATCAAAACACGTAGTTCAATTGTTTTCCCTGGTCCTATGGCAGGGATATCTTGAGTTTTTTCCAAAAAGAGGCAGCTACAGGAACTTTCTAATCCAAGAATGGTGAGTGGTTGAGAATTTGGATTAGTTAGCCGGAGCTTGGATTCGAATGCTCCATCTTTTAGTTTTCTGCTCCCAAAATCAACTACACGCGGATAATGGATTTGACTGCTCAGTGTTTGGTCTAATCCTTCGTGATATCGATCCCAGAAAATGATTATCAAGGATAGGGCTGCAATAAATACAAATACGCTTATTTCGTCAACCAAAAAGCGAGTACCCGATTTAACCCATTGAAGCGGAGCGTAGAAGTTTCCCTCAATTCGAATACACAGCAAAAGCATGCATGATAAAACCGCAATATCAAGGAAAAAAAGCCAGGATGCTGGTAGGTCAACCGCGCCAAGGCAGCCACAACTGTCGTCGCCGAAACTCGCGCCCGAAAAGATCGCAAAGGCTCCGAAAATTAGGACATTCGCCAGCCAAATGGCTTGGTGAGACTTGCAATGAACTGATAACCATGCGACGGAAAGCTCTGCGAGCGAAGCCAACCAGAGTAGCCAAACCGGGCGCCCTGCTTTGAGGCTGGCAAGTGGATCAGTCAAAAGCAAATGGATCTTGAGCAATGCCGCAATCAATAAGACAATTGCCAAACCATAACTAATACACCTCAGTGTAACTAAGTGAGTTCGTTGACCTGAAGATCTTTCTTGTGGCTTGTGGCTTGTGGCTTGTGGCTTGTGGCTTGTGGCTTGTGGCGATGTGTGCGTCATTTAAGCTCCATTTAGCTTAATGCAAATTTCCACAGCAAACTTCATTTGAAACAAATAGGCAAATGCACTTTTATCTCAATCGGGCAAAACACAAACAACGTTAGCCGATTTGACTTCAGTTGTCAAAGGAAATGATGAGATTTCTCACTTTACGCCATTGCTCGCCCAGAAATCGCCGAATTCACTTGTTTTTAGGAGTTGTTG
>Ga0075163_10007224_pt1 | contig 14704 bp, 7 predicted proteins | sample JI1023141ADNA_FD_71478 | JGI IMG/M metagenome (GOLD analysis project Ga0075163, IMG submission 71478) | Wastewater effluent complex algal communities from Wisconsin, to seasonally profile nutrient transformation and Carbon sequestration -... | ecosystem: Engineered > WWTP > Effluent > Algae...
GTTCTGACCATCCGAACTGGACGATGTCCCGGCCCCAAACAGGGCGGCGAGTGGCGCGGTGTGCTGGGCATCGACCAACCTGGCGAGAGCCCGACCGTAGGTTTCCTCGCGTAAATGCCACGAGGCGAGCCAGCTGAGTTGGCGTTGGGTCACGAGATTGCAGGCTTCAGCCATGCGCGTATGACCAAGATTGGTTGCATCGGCGAGCACCGCCGTGAGGATAGCGCGGGGTTCATCGGCAACCCGACCGCTTTGCAGATGCGTAAAGCACTGGCTGAATCCGGTCCATCGATCGACTTCAGCAAGGAGATCGGTGATGCGGATCGCGGGAAGATGGGCGTAAAGCGGCGCAAGGGCGCTATCCGCTTCAGCCGGCGTGACCGCCTTCAACGGCGAAATCCGCAGCTTGCCGAGGCTGAGTTGTACGTCTTCCAGCGTATCCGTCTCCGCTTTTCGCTCGACCTCTGCCAATCTACGGGCGAGCCGGGTACGCCGTTCGGCTAGCCAGGCATCGGCCGTATCAGGTGCCGGAATCGGCAAAGGGCCGGCTGCCCGCATGGTGGCGAATACCGGGCCAGGAATAAGCTGTTGCTCGACGGCACGATAGCGTCTGCTTCCCTCGACCCACATGTCGCCGGCACGAAGCCTGTCCCGAAGCTCGACCAGGACGCAAAATTCATAAACTCTGCGATCGGGAATGCCGGGGCCGATCGCGCGACGCCAGGCCTGCCGAATGAAGGCAACCGGCGTATCCGGCGGCAGTTTTTTCAGGCGACCGAGATGAAGGTCGCGCATGATAGCGACTGCTCGCGCGAGCGTATGGCAGGCCGGGACCGCTCCGAACGTGAACGAGGCGATGAACAAGGGACCGACCTGTCGGAGGACGGGGTAGTTGGTAGCGGCGATCGTAACGGGATCGACGGCATCGGGGCGGATCAGCTTGCGGGCTTCATCGACTTCACGGCCGAGATCGTCCCATCCAACTACGGCCTCGACCGCGGCGCCGATGTCGCCGCCCGACACTTTGGCAGTGAGCAGGGCATCGCCGAGCCGGGCGAGTAGCCGGATTTTACCATTGATGGTGCGCCGGTCGCGCTTGAGCGCTGTGTCTGCACCGTTCTGCTCGCGCCGAAACATCTGACCCAGCAGGCGGTCGAACATCAGCACCGCATCGTCGGTAAGCGTGACGATGGTTTCGAGTACGGTTGCCGCCAGCGTCGCACGGCGCCGCGTTGCTTGCAGCGTCCGGACATGTTGCGCCGTCAGCCGAGCCCCTTCCTGACAGAGGCGTCGCAGGCGTTCGGGATGTATGCCTGCCGCGATATCGGGATCGATCCCGATATCGCGCAGCAGAGCTAGCCGCCGGATGATGACGGCGAACGTCTTGCGACCGGGCTTGCCGGGCGGCTGCCGCACCCATCCGAGGCCGCTGAGGTTCGTGCCGGCGTGAGGCAGAAGAAGGGCGTCAAGCAGACGGCGTTGCCCAGTCTCCAGCCCTCGGGTCAGATGCTCGGCGACGTGGCGCTCGGCGTCGAGCAACGCCTGCGCAACCATCCGTTCGACCGAACTGATGCCAGGTACGATGATGCGCCGTCGTCGGCACTCGCCTAGTAGCGACCGTGCCAGCCCAGCCCCGCTGGTCGTCGTCAGCGCAATCGGCAGCAGCCATTCCTGCAACGCCGCTCGCAATGGCCGGCTGAACTGTGTGAACCCAAAGCCCTCGCGCAGCGCATCGAGCTGTTCGTACCGGGTCGGGCCGCGCGTCGCATAATCGGCCAGCACCTCGGGCGCGATCTGCAATTGCTCGGCGACGAACGCGAGCGGCGTATCGGGGATCAATTCGCCCGGGCGCAGCAAACGGCCGGGATAGCGCAGCGCGCATAGCTGGATCGCGAAACCCAGACGATTATGCGGTCGCCTGCGGCGCACGATGATAGCCAGGTCATCCTCACTCAACGTCCAGTGCTGAACGAGCGTGGTTTCATCATCGGGAAGTGCGAGCAACGCCATGCGTTGCTCGTCCGACAGCACGGCGCGACGAGGCATTGGGTTAGGCTTTGGCGGGCGGCGCCCAACCGATCCGGGCAAGAGTGCCAATCAAGGTCGAACGCGGCACCTTGAAGGTGCGACAGACGGATGCCTTGCTTGCTCCGCCATCAAGCGCGGCAGTAATCCGTTCAAGGGTCTCAGTGTCGATCATGGGAGGCCGTCCACCCTGGCGCCCTCGACGCTTTGCAGCCGCCAGTCCCGCCATCACCCGCTCGCGCGTCAGCGCGCGCTCATATTGCGCCAGCGCGCCGAACAGCGAAAATAGCAGTTCGCCGTGCGGCGTGTTCGTATCCATCTGCTCAGTCAGCGAACGGAACGCGATGCCACGCGCCTTCAGGTCAGTGACGATCGCCAGCAAATGCGGCAACGATCGCCCAAGCCGATCGAGTTTCCACACGATCAGCGTATCGCCCGCACTCAGATAATCGAGGCAGTCCTTCAGGCCCGGTCGATCGTCGCGTGCTCCCGATGCCTTATCAGTATGCAAATTACGCGGATCGACACCCGCCGCGACCAGAGCGTCGCGCTGAAGATCGACAGTTTGGCGATCATCGGCCGATGACACCCGCATATATCCGACCAGCATGTACGACAAACCCTCAAAACCACTTTGTCGTACACTACATCAAAGCGACAGGGTTTGTCGACTATTCAGGCGCAGGATTGCCGACCAAAGCCGAGGGATCACCCAAGGGTGTCCGAAAACATGTGTTTGCCGTCATAGCTAAGCAGTGGGGGCGCTCCTTTTCGATCAAGCTAGATCGCATAGGCACGGAGAAACGCATCTACTGCAAAGGCAACCGATTGCTCGGTGTCGAACCATGGCTCCGCTCCGTACAACGGCGGTTCGATGATCCCCGCTTCGAGCAAACCCTTGAGGTGAGCTGCCACGAACCGATTATCAGCACCACGGATTGCCCCGCTTGTCTGCAACTGAGTGAGATAGGTCTTCACTTCAGCCCATGTGCCTCCGCAACCCGCGTCGTAGAGGCTCTTTCCCAGCTTCGAGTTTGCGCCCTCGGCAATCGCCGTCCTCATGATCGCTACCGCATCAGCAGATGTCAGCAAGGCCAGATAAGCCATCCCGAACCGGCGCAGGACGAGGGCGATATCGGGTTCAGATGCATCAAGGAGGCGCACCGCGTCTGCCGCCTGCCCCTCCATAACCTCCATCATCGCCGCGCCGAACAACTCCTCCTTGGATTTGAAATATCCATATAGCGTGCCCTTCGATCCACCGAGCCGCGCCGAGATCATCGCCATGCTTGCGCGCGCGTAACCAACCTCGCGGAATATGTCCGTCGCCGCTGCCAAAATCGCGTTACGCCGTGCGTCAGTTTTCACTCGCATTCGCATCACTCCTTTCTTGAACCACCATGTACGGTTTTAGATTGACAGGCACAAGGGCCTGCTCATAAATGACCGAACTGTATGGTTTTGGAGTTCGGTATGGAGTCGCTTGTGAAAAAGCGCGGGGGAATGGCGGTACTCACCGCCGCGCTCCTGCTGGGCGGTTGCGCAACCCTGCCACAGAAAAGCGCATTGCCTGCGCGAGCAGCCGTTGAGAGCATAGCTAGCGTGAACAGCTTTGCCGCGCCGGACGCTGCCTGGCCGTCAGATCACTGGTGGGAGGATTTTGGCGACGCTCAGCTTTCGGGGCTGATTGCGGAAGGACTGGTGGGCGCCACCGATTTGCGCGTCGCCGAGGCCCGGTTCGCCCGCGCCCAGGCGCTGGTCGGGGAGACCCGCAGCCGCCTGCTGCCCTCGCTCAATGCGAATGCTGAAGCCGGTGCGACCAAGCAGAGCTACAACTATCTCTTCCCGCGCGAATTCGCGCCCCAGGGCTGGCCCGACTATGGTGTTGCAACACTCCGGCTAGATTGGGAGCTGGATTTCTGGGGCAAGAACCGGGCAGCACTAGGCGCGGCGCGGTCAAGTGCGGCGGCTGCCGGAGCGGAGGCGGCTGCAGCGCGACTGGCCGTGTCTGCCGGAATCGCCGCCGCTTATGCGGACCTGGGATCTCTCCATGCCGAGCGCGATGCCGCTGCGCGCGCTGTCGAGGTGCGTGGGCGTACGCTCGAACTGATGGAAGGCCGCAAGGCGGAAGGGCTCGAAAACGCGGGCGCTGTCGAACGCGCCCGGTCAGCATTGGCGACCTCGCAGGGCGAATTGGCCGCGCTCGACGAAGCGCTTGTTCTGGCGCGCAATCGCATCGCAGTGCTGCTCGGCGCTGGGCCGGATCGCGGCCTTACCATCACGCGGCCTGCTCCAATCGCCCGCGAGGACTTCGGCCTGCCCGCCAATCTGCCCGCCGAACTGATCGGCCGTCGTCCTGACATCATCGCCGCACGGTTGCGCAGCGAAGCGGCCGCGAGCCGGATCAAGGAAGCGCGTGCAGCCTTCTACCCCAATATCAATCTAGCCGGACTGATCGGATTGCAGGCGCTGGGCCTGGACAATGTGTTCAAGTCCGGCTCCGAGTTCGGAACAGTCGGCCCTGCGATAAGCCTGCCGATCTTTGACGGCGGAAGCCTGCGCGGCCGCTACCGAGCCTCGGAAGCCGACTATCGCGAGGCCGTCGCACAATATGACGGTGCGCTTATACAGGCGCTGCGCGAAATCGCCGATGCCGCCGCCAGCGAACGCGCGCTTGGCCAGCGGCTCGACCGAGCCCGCGATGCCGAGCGCGCTGCAAGTGCGGCCTGGGCGGTCGCCAACAACCGCTATCGCGGCGGTCTTGCCACTTCGCTGGACGTACTCGTGGCGGAAGACGCGCTCATTTCCACCCGCCGCACCGTCGCAACGCTGCAGGCCCGCGCTTTCGCCCTCGATGTCGCGCTCGCGCGCGCGCTGGGCGGCGGTTTTCGATCCTGAAGAGGAACCCTTTCGATGAACGAACTCACCTACACCGAGGAACCGCCCGCCGGTCCGCAGAACGCGAAGCGCAAGAAGCTGTTTATCGGCCTTGGAGCGACAGTCGCCATTCTTGGAGGTGGCTATCTTGCTTATGACGTCTTGATTGCTTCACGCCATGTCGAAACCGACAATGCCTATGTCGGCGCCAATGTGGCGCAGGTCACGCCGCTGATCAGCGGACCCGTCCATGATGTGCTCGTGGACGATGCGCTGCCGGTCAAGCGCGGCGATATATTGGTCAGGCTCGACGACACCGATGCCAGACTGACGCTGGCGCGCGCAGAGGCGGAGTTGGCGACCACCGAGCGGCGGATACGCGGTCTTGTCGCGACCGACAGCGGTCTCGGTGCCCAGGTCGCGGCGCGCGCCGCAGACGAGACACGGGCAGACGCCCAGCTTGCTGTCGCCAGGGGCGATCTGTCGCGAGCAAGGATCGATCTTGATCGTCGGGAAGCGCTTGCTGCTTCCGGCTCGGTCTCCGGCGATGAATTGACGAGCGCTCGCAATGCTTACAGCACGGCGCTCGCGCGGCTCAAGGATGCTGACGCCGGGCGCGCTCAGGCGACCGCGAACCGCACCGCCGCGATCGGCAGCCGTGACGCCAATCGCGCGCTGATCGACCGGGCAGCGCCGGAGGATAATCCGGAGGTCCTTGCCGCACGCGCCGCACGCGACCAGGCGCGCGTCGATCTCGATCGTACCGTCATCCGCGCCCCGGTCGATGGTGTGGTGTCCCGCCGCCAGGTCCAGGTCGGCCAACGCGTGCAGGCCGGAGCGAGCCTGATGGTCGTGGTCCCTGTGAACGCGGTCTATGTGGATGCCAATTTCAAGGAAGGGCAGCTCAGGAAGGTGAAGCGCGGTCAGCCCGTGACGCTCACCTCCGATCTCTACGGCAGCGATGTCGAATATCGTGGCACGGTCGTGGGCTTTTCCGGCGGAACGGGATCGGCCTTCGCGGTCGTACCTGCCCAAAACGCCACCGGCAACTGGATCAAGGTGGTCCAGCGCCTCCCGGTCAGGATCAGGCTCGATCCCCGGCAGCTCACCGAACATCCGTTGCGGGTCGGGCTGTCGATGACAGCCGACATCGACGTCTCCAATTGATCGTGGACTGAGCCATGGCCGACGCTGCTGCAGAATCTGGAGTCACCGCAGTTCAACCCTTGACGGGTGGCAAGCTTATCCTTGCCGCGATTTTGATCGGCATGGGCAACTTCCTGGTCGTGCTGGATACGACCATTGCCAATGTCTCGATCCCGCATATTGCGGGCTCGCTCGGCGTATCCGTGTCGGAGGCGACCTGGGTGATCACCTCCTACGCGGTTGCGGAAGCGATAACCGTACCGCTCACCGGATGGCTTTCGCGTCGCTTTGGCGGGCAGCGGGTCTTCATAACCTCCTATCTCCTGTTCGGAATTCTCTCGCTTCTATGCGGCCTGTCCAGCACGCTTGGCATGCTGATCGGGGCGCGCGTGCTGCTGGGGTTGGCCGGCGGCACGATCATACCGCTTTCGATGACGCTGCTGCTGCGCATCTTTCCGCCCGAGAAGGCGTCGGTGGCGATGATCATCTGGGCGATGACGACCACGGTTGCCCCGATCGCGGGGCCTATTCTGGGCGGCACCATCTCCGACAATGTCGGGTGGGAGTGGATATTCTTCATCAATGTGCCGGTCGCCATGGCCGGGGGAATAGGGTTGCTCTATCTGTTCCGGGGCCAGATCGAGGAAATCGTCAAGGCAAGGATCGATGTGATCGGCCTCATCCTGATGATCATCTGGGTCGGAGCGCTGCAAATCATGCTCGACGAAGGCCGCAACCATGACTGGTTTGCCGCCAATGAGATTCGCGCGCTGGCGATCATCGCCGCGATCGGGTTCGTCGCTTTCCTGATCTGGGAACTGACCGAGAGGCATCCGATCGTGAACCTACGTGTCTTCCGTCACCGCGGGTTCGTGGCCGCTTCGCTTACCTATTCAGTAGCATTCGGCGCCTTCTTCGCGACGGTCGTGCTGATCCCGCTCTGGCTCCAGCAGAATATGGGCTACACAGCGACGTGGGCGGGCTATGCCACCGGCATCATGGGCATCCTGGCGGTCCTCAGCTCACCCGTGATCGGGCAGTTCGCCGAAAAGATGGATGCGCGGCTGATTGTTTCAGTCGGAATCCTCGGGCTTGGTCTGATATCGGTATGGCGTATGGGTTTCACGCCGGACATGACCTTCGCGCAGATGGCTTGGCCGATGCTCGCGACTGGGCCGTTCCTGATGATGTTCTTCATCCCGGTCACGGGTCTGTGCATGGCCACCGTCGACCCTGACGAGCAGGCCGATGCCGCCGGCATCTCCAACTTCATGCGCACGGTGGGAGGCGCCTTCGCGGCCTCGCTGGTGCAGACCGGGTGGGGCGGCGCAGCGCGGGAAAATCAGACCGAGCTGGCCGGTGCGATGTCGCAAGGGCAAGCCACGCTCGACGCGATGACGGCACAAGGCATGTCGCATGGAAGCGCGACAGCCATGCTGACCGGGATGGTCGAAAGTCAGAGTACGATGCTAGCGACCCTCAACATGTTCGCCGCTATCGCGATATGCTTCGCTTTCGCCGCAGCGATCATCTGGTTCGCGCCAAAGCCGAAGGGCCCGATCGACATGAGTGGCGGGCATTGAGAAAGCCCTTGGGAGTCAGATAGCGAATAATTCTGGCGGAGTGGCAAAGGCAGACCGACGAAACCGGCTGACACACCGCTTCAGACGCTAACGCTCTCATCAATCGCAAATTGCGGTCAGCGATGTGCGATAAACAGGTGTTTGCCGACACCTGAGCGGGGCTGTCGGCGCTTAGCGTATATCTGGGTCCGTTCTATGTACTGACCCCGGGCAGCGAGATGTCGTCACCGCGGCTTGCCCGATCGCGCTCGATCTTGGCCTCGCGCCCGGCATGGCTGCGGCGCATGCGCGGGCGCTGGTGACCGATCTTGATATACGCGATGCCGTTCCCGAAGCCGACGGCGCGTGGCTCGACCGGCTCGCCTTGCACGCCGTGCGTCACTGGACGCCGACCGCCGCAGTATCGGGAAATGATGGGCTCTGGCTCGACCTCACCGGCACAACGCATCTGTTCGGCGGCGAGGCACGCTTCGCGGCGCGGCTTATATCATTCCTGCGGCGGCTCGGATTTACCGCGCGCGTCGCGATCGCCGGGACGCCGGGCGCCGCGCACGCGCTCGCGCGCTTTGGCGGCGCGGCGACCCTGATTCTGCCGGAAGGGAAGGAGGGGGAGGCGCTTGGGCCCCTGTCTCTTCGCGCGCTCCGGCTCGCGCCCGAGGCGCTTACCTCGGCGACGCGCTTCGGGATCGAGCGGATCTGTGACCTCTATGCCATGCCGCGCGGCCCGCTTGCGCGGCGCCTCGGACGCGGCGCGGTCGAACGGCTCGACCAGGCGCGCGGATTTTTGCCCGAGCCGATTGTTCCGGTCGTGCCGTTCGAAATGGCTGTCGCAACCCGGCGGCTGCTCGAACCGATCGCGACTGCCGAGGCGATCGAGCAGGTCATCGCCGACCTTATCGGTGACCTTGTCGCGGCTCTTCGCGAGCGCGGGCTTGGCGTTCGCGCCGCGATCCTCACTTGCGAGCGCGTTGATGCGCGCGAGCAGCGCATAGCGGTCGGAACGGCGCGGGCGACGCGCGATGCAAAGCATCTCATGCGTCTCTTCAAACTGCGCATCGGTCGCATCGAGCCGGGTCTCGGCATCGAGGCAATGGCGCTCACGGCGCGGCAGGTCGAAGCGCTGGCGCCAGAGATTATCGGATCGGAGCTCAATAGCGGGCCGCATGCGCCCGACATCGCACCGCTCATCGATCAGCTCGCCGGACGCGCCGGCGAGACGGCCCTGTTCCGTCTGGCGGCGATCGAAAGCGATGTGCCCGAGCGCGCGATCGGCCGCGCCGGGCCTTTGGCCACGCCTGCCGGCTGGCCTGCCTGGGCGCGTCCGATCCGGATGCTGGGTCGGCCAGAGGCCTTGTCGGGCGTCGTCGCTCTGCTTCCCGACCATCCGCCGCGCCGCTTCGCGTGGCGCGGGCGAAGCTACCACGTCGTCGCTGGCGACGGCCCCGAGCGCATTCATGGCGAATGGTGGCGGACGACCCGTGAGATGTGGGCGGTGCGAGACTATTTCCGGGTTGAGGCGACAAGCGGCGAGCGCTTCTGGCTGTTCCGGCGCGGCGATGCACAGGACGAGCGAACCGGCGATCTGAGCTGGTACATGCATGGCGTGTTCGGATGACGATACCCTCCACAATCTATGTTGAGCTTCAGACGACGAGCCATTTTTCTTTCCTGCGGGGTGCTTCCTCGCCGGAGGAATTGTTCGCCGCAGCCGCGCGCCTCGGTCATTCTGCCCTCGGGCTCTGCGATCGCGGCAGCGTCGCCGGCATGGTACGCGGCCTCTCGGGACAGGAGGCGACCGGCGTGCGGCTGATCGCAGGATCGCGCGTCGATCTTCGCGACGGCCGTTCGCTTTTGCTCTATCCGAAGGACCGGGCCGCCTGGTCACGGCTCACCCGGCTCCTATCGCTTGGCAAGGCGCGCGGCGGCAAGGGCAATTGCTGGCTCGACTGGCCCGATGTTGCAGCCTCGGTTGAAGGCCTCGTTGCCATATTCATTCCTGATGACGCCGATGAGCGGACGCGCCTCGATCTCGGGGCGCTGCGCGAGGCTTTTGGGATCGATGCCTATCTGGCGCTGTCGCTGCGACGGCGGCCCGGCGATTTTGCGCGGCTGCACGCCCTTGATGCGCTGGCGCGGGATCTCGGGGTGAAGAGCGTCGCCTGCGGCGACATCCTCTATCACGCGTCCGAGCGCCGTCCGCTCCAGGATGTGCTGACCGCGATCCGCGAGAAGACCACGATCGATGCGCTTGGCTTCAAGCGCGAGCGTTTCATGGACCGCGCCTTGCAGTCGCCCGCGGAAATGGAGCGGCGCTTCGCGCTCTTTCCCGATGCGATTCAGGCCACGGCAGACATTGCCGCGGTCTGCCGCTTCGACCTCGCCGAGATCCGCTACCAATATCCCTATGAGGAGGTGATGGCGGGGCGCAGCGCGCAGGAGGCGCTGGCCGCGCTGACTGAGGAGGGCGCGGCGCGCATGTTTCCGGACGGCGTGCCGCCGGCGTATCGCAAGCAGATCGATCATGAACTGCGACTGATCGGAGAATTGAATTACGCACCCTATTTTCTGACGGTAAATTCGATCGTCGCCGAGAGCCGGCGGCGAGGTATATTGTGCCAAGGACGGGGGTCGGCGGCGAACAGCTGTGTCTGCTTCCTTTTGGGTGTGACCTCGATCGATCCGATCAAGCATGAACTGCTCTTCGAGCGCTTCGTATCGGGAGAGCGCAAGGAGCCGCCCGATATCGACGTCGACTTCGAGCATGAGCGGCGCGAGGAAATCATCCAGTGGATCTACGAGACCTATGGGCGGCACCGCTCGGCGCTGACCGCCGTGGTCACACGCTACAGGACGCGCGGCGCGGTCGCCGAGGTCGGAAAGGCACTCGGGCTTCCGCGCGATCTGACGAAAATGCTCACGGGCCTTGTCTGGGGCTGGTCGACGGACGGCATCCCTGAGGAGCGGATTGCCGAGCTCAACCTCAATGTCGACGATCATCGGCTCCGCCTGACGCTCGATCTTGCGCGCCAGCTCATCGGTACGCCGCGACACCTTTCGCAACATCCGGGCGGTTTTGTGCTGACGCAGGAACGGCTCGACGATCTCGTGCCGATCGAGCCCGCGCGGATGGAAGACCGGCAGATCATCGAATGGGACAAGGATGATATCGATGTTTTGAAATTCATGAAGGTCGATGTGTTGGGGCTCGGCATGCTCGGCTGCATGAACCGGGCGTTCAACCTGCTCGCCGACCATAAGCGGATATCGGTCGGCATGGCCGACCTGCAGGACGATGATCCCGCCGTCTATGGGATGATCCAAAAGGCCGACACCTTGGGCGTCTTCCAGATCGAGAGCCGCGCGCAAATGTCGATGCTGCCGCGCATCAAGCCCAAATGCTTCTATGACCTCGTCATTCAGGTCGCGATCGTGCGGCCAGGACCGATTCAGGGAGATATGGTCCACCCCTATCTTCGCCGCCGCGCAGGCGAGGAGACGCCCGAATACCCCAGGCCCGAGCTTCGCGCCGTGCTCGAAAAAACATTGGGCGTCCCGCTGTTCCAGGAACAGGCGATGAAGGTCGCGATCGTCGGCGCGGGCTTTACGCCGGCTGAGGCCGACCAATTGCGGAGGGCTATGGCGACTTTCAAGCTCACCGGCGGGGTCTCGCATTTCTACGACAAGCTCGTCGGCGGCATGGTCGAGCGCGGCTATCCGAAGGATTTCGCCGAGCGCACCTTCAAGCAGATCGAAGGCTTCGGGAGTTATGGCTTTCCCGAAAGTCACGCAGCCTCGTTCGCCAAAATTGCCTATGCGAGCTGCTGGATGAAGTATCACCATCCCGACGTCTTTTGCGCGGCCTTGCTCAACGCGCAGCCGATGGGCTTTTACGCGCCCGCGCAAATCGTGCGCGATGCGCAAAACCACGGTGTCGAGGTGCGCCCGGTCTCGATCAACCATAGCCATTGGGACTGTACGCTCGAGAAGAGTGGAGGGCGCTACCTCGCGGTGCGCCTTGGCTTTCGCCAGGTGCGCTCGCTCGCCAATGTCCATGGCGCCGCGATAGTTGGGGCGAGGGGGCGCGTTCCTTACGCTTGCGTCGAGGATGTCTGGCGGCGCGCCGGCGTGCCGCGCGCCGCGATTGAGCGGATCGCCGAGGCCGACGGCTTCGCCTGTCTGTCTGAGGATCGGCGGCAAGGCCTTTGGAAGGTGCGGGGGCTGGGAGAAGCACCGCTACCGCTCTTCGCAGCGGCGGACGCGCGCGAGGCGAGCTTCTCGCCCGAGGGGCTCGAACCCGAAACCTGCCTGCGGCCGATGACCGAAGGGCGCGATGTGGTGGAGGATTATCGCACGCTGCAGCTCTCGCTGCGCGCGCATCCGCTGAGCTTCTTGCGCGACGAGCTCGGCGCGATGGGCATGGTCCGCTGCGCGGATTTGCCGAATATTCGCGATGGTCGGAATGTGGAGGTCGCAGGCGTGATTCTCGTGCGACAGCGGCCCGGCTCGGCCAAGGGCGTGCTCTTCGTCACGATCGAGGACGAAACGGGCATCGCCAACGGCATCCTCTGGCCCAACCGCTTTGACATTTATCGGCGCCCCGTCATGTCGGCCTCGATGATTGCGATGCGCGGTCGGCTCCAGAAGGAAGGCGAGGTCATCCATATCATCTGCGACCGGATCGTCGATCATGATGCGATGTTACGGACGATCGGACGGAGCAGCCTTCCCATTCCGCCCGGACGCGGGGATGGAGCGCGAAGCGGCGGCGGGCCGGATAGCCGCGAGCCCGCGCTGCGCGTCCGCAGTCACGATTTTCACTGACGCCATGAGTCTCCTCTCTCGGCGGATTTCTCCCTCACTGGCGACTTTGCTCCGGGGATTGCAGAATGGGCCGAGCAGATCACAGGTCCCGGCGTTTCGCGCGGCTGAGCCAACTGCGATGGCGCAGAACTGCGGCACCGACTATAGGCCCCGCCCGCGACATGGGGTTGAAGAAGAGGGGACTGGAGCAGGCACACTTCGATATCCGTCGGGTGTACGCCAAGAGGCAGAACACAACTGAGTTAAGCGGCTACGCAAAGATTTATTCTGTTAGCCGAAACATGCCGGAACGCGCGGTCGCGGCAAGTCAGCAGGATAATCTGCATTCGCGTCGCCGCTTCGGTCAGGATTTCGATCATCGTGTCGAGACGACCATCATCGGAATAGACCAGCGGGTCGTCCAGGATCAGCGACACGGGCTGACCCTGCTCGAGCAGAAGGTCGGCGAACGCGATCCGGGTGAGGACAGCGAGCTGCTCCTGGGTCCCGCGTGAAAGGTTCGCGCAGCTCTCGTCTACGCCGGTCCGGGTCAGGCTCGCGAGCGTCAAATCCTCCGAGAAGGTGAGGTCGCAATCCGGCAATAGCTGGCCGATATATCGCTTCGCGCGTTTCGCCACCGGGCCGACGAACTTGGCGGCGGTTTCGTTGCGGGCGCTTTCCAGAGTGTCGCGGAGCAGCTTCAGCGTATCTGCCTCCTCGATTACGCGTTGAAGCGCCGCATTCGCCGCATCGACTTCCTCCTTTGCGGTCGCCGCGCGATCGGCCAGGCCGAGCCCGCCCTCACTCTCGATGGTGCCCTCAAGGCGAGCGATCTCAGTTTCCAGTCTGGTGCGGCTTTCCGCCGTCACTCTGACACGAGCGTCGATAACGTCGATCTTGCGATTGATCGCGGCGACATCATGTGCCGACGCATCTCGCTTGGCTTCCTCTAATCGAACCGCCGTCTCGGCGGCGGCCCCACGTGCACGATCCAGTTCTTCATCAAGGGATCCCCACTCCGGACGAGCCTCGATGTCATCGAGAAGGCTCTTAGCGTTGGCAAGGTCACTCACCGCGCCGGCTTCGGACAATGCGAGCGGCGCATGCTCTTCCTCCGCACGGCGCAATGCCGCGATGGCACTGTCCTGCAACCCTTCGGCGCGCGCGAGTTTCGTGTCGACAGCGTCGAGCGCCGCGGTCAGCGCCGTCACATCGGGAAGTGCGATCTCTACGTCGCTTGGCTCGCTCTCTAGCTCGGCGACGAACAGCTTCAGTGCTTCAGGACCGGCTGTGATCTGCAGCATGACGTCGGCAGGAGTCGCTGCCTCGATCCGTGCAGCAAGCGTGCGCAGCTCGGCGGCGGCGTCGCGCGCCGCCTCATTGCGCGAGCGGGCGGCTGCAAGATCGTCGACGTGGAGCTCGTCCAGCGCGGCTTTCCTCTTGCGAAGCGCGGCTGCGAGCGTTTCCTCGGCGCTAGCCGCCGCGGACGGCGGGCTGACGATCAACTCGGCCCCTCCGAGCATGATCGTGACAGCCCGAGTGATTGTGCACTCGCCGGCCGACATCGGTTGGCCGTCCATCGTGATCCCATGGGTGGCGCCCGATAGGGCCAAGCGGGTCGCGCCAGCGTCCACGATCGCTTGAGCCTGGCTAACCGCCCGGTCGTTCGCTTCAAATTCTTCGATCATCATGGCAGGGATGGCGGTCGCGGCCAGGGCTTTCGCCTCAAGAAGCAACTGCTCGAGCTTCAGAAGCTCATCATGGCGCCGACGGGCGCCTGCAGTCGCAGTCTGGCGCCGGCTGAGCCTGAGGGCCTCTTCCCCAGCTGCAAGCGCTAGGCGCGCATCTTGTCGCTCGCTGCGTACCGCTTCGAGTTCTTCACGCGCCGTCGCGGCCTTGGCCTTGGCAGTCGAAAGTGTCTCACCGAGCTCGGCGCGCTTGGCCCGAGCTGTCTGCAGAGCGGCCGCGGCGTTGTCGCGGGAAGCAGTCGCAGCCGCATGGCGAGATTTCAGGTCTGACAATCCCTTCAGTTTCGCGCCGGCTGCCTCCTGCTCGGCCTTCCGCGTGGAGAGAATCTGCGCCGCCGCCCGGGCGATATCGAGGGAATCGACCAGATCTTTGCGAGCCAGGGTGTCGGTGTCGTCCGCGATCTCGCGCTGGACGACCTTGAGCCGCCCGCGCGCGGCATCGAGCTCGGTGAAGCTACGTTCCAGTGCTGCGAGTCGCTCATTGGCCTCGCGCGCAGCCGCTTCGGCAGCGTCCGACCTTTCCCG
>Ga0075163_10007225_pt1 | contig 14704 bp, 15 predicted proteins | sample JI1023141ADNA_FD_71478 | JGI IMG/M metagenome (GOLD analysis project Ga0075163, IMG submission 71478) | Wastewater effluent complex algal communities from Wisconsin, to seasonally profile nutrient transformation and Carbon sequestration -... | ecosystem: Engineered > WWTP > Effluent > Algae...
TCTGCTTTGGAAAAAGTGCGCGAGTTGAAGGCACGCTTCAAAGACATCACCGTGACAGATACAGGCAAAATTTTCAACACTGAATTGTTGAACGCGTGGGAATTCGGCAACCTGTTGGACATTGCGGAAGTCGTTGCGTTGAGCGCGTTGAACCGCAAGGAATCTCGCGGCGGACATTCTCGCGAAGATTTTCCCGACCGTGATGACAAGAACTGGCTCAAGCACACCCTCGTGTGGAACAAGAACGGCAAGCTCGAAATTGATTACAAGCCCGTGGTCATTACCAAACATCAACCCAAGGCGCGAGTTTATTAATAGAGGCGAACATGGAAATTACAATCAAAATCTTCCGTTACGATCCTGAAAAAGATGTGCGCGGCCACTACGAGACTTATGTGGTGGAAGGCGATGAAAACGACCGTGTGTTGGATGTGCTTGAATTAGTAAAAGGCAAATCGGATGGCACGCTTGCGTTCCGCCGTTCATGTGCTCACGGCGTCTGCGGTTCAGATGCCATGCGCATCAATGGTCGCAATCACCTCGCCTGCAAAACGCTGGTGCGTGATGTGGGCGCGAACATCACCGTAGAGCCAGTGATGGGCTTGAAGGTCAAGAAAGATTTGATCGTGGATATGGATCCGTTCTTCGATAACTACAAGAAGATGCTTCCGTACATGATCAACGAAAGCCCGTTGCCCGCCGATGGACGCGAACGCCTGCAAAGTCCCGAAGACCGCGCGCGTTTCGACGAATCAACTAAGTGCATTTTATGTGCAGCCTGTACCACCTCCTGCCCGTCCTATTGGGCGAATGGTGACTATTACGGGCCTGCTGCCATCGTCACTGCTCACCGCTTTATTTTCGATAGCCGCGATGAAGCCGCTGGTGAACGCCTGCAAATCCTTGCAGAGACAGACGGCGTAGCACGCTGCCACACGGCGTACAACTGCACCGAAGCCTGCCCGCGTGAGATCAAGATCACCAAGGCTATTGGCGAAGTGAAGCTGGCGATGATCACTGGCAAGCTGGATTAGTTTAAAAAAATAGAAGGCAGGTTGCAAAAAGCGGAAGGCAGACGAAAAATCTGCTTTCCGCTTTTTGCTTTATGTAGGGTGCTATAATGATTAAACAAATTCATTCATTGAGCCGTCACCCACAAAAAGGATGTTAAATTGGTCAAAGTAAACTATCAATACGAGAAGCGTAAAAAAGAATTGGATAAGAAGCGCAAGAAGGAACAGAAATTACGGGAAAAGCAGCACAAGAAGGGGAATCAGCCCAGCGGGGCTTCAAATGAACCACAAATTGAAACCACAGAAGAAGTTGCAGCAGTTGAAACCCCTGTGGAAGCTCCAGAAAAGTAACACCTCCTCAACAAGTTTTTACCAACGAGAGACCAGTCCCACACGGACTGGTCTCTCGTTTACACTTTAATGTGCCACAGATTTTGAAACCACGTTGATAAAAATAATTCCTGCAATGATGAGGAATATCCCGACCACACGCGCCCAGTCCAGAGTTTCTTGGAAAAGGATCATGCCCGCAATAACAGTGAGCACGAGCCCCACGCCTGACCAAATGGCATACGCCACCCCGATCGGCATCACCTTCAAGGTGATGGACAGTAAATAAAAGGAAAGCCCGTACCCGATCACCACAACTACACTGGGGACAAGTTTTGTGAATCCCTCTGAAAATTTCAACGAAGTGGTTCCGATCACTTCGCTGAGAATTGCCAAAAATAAAATGCCAAATGTTTTCATGTATCTTCTCCTGCTGAATTATATCCATGCACTTTGTTTATGAATTGCTATAATTATGATGTTGGTATGAACGAAAGGAGTAACCATGTCTCAGTTCAAAAACCAGATCCGCATCACCATTGCGCTGGGGATGTTAAGCATCCTTGCGGGAGTTATTGGTCATCTGGCATTGACAGATATCTACCACGGCGAAGGCGACCTGACGCTGGAATGGAGCATTTTGCAGGCAGGCGCGGTCATTATTTTTGTGTTTGTCACAGCTTCTTTGCTGACTTTGAGGAAGGTGTTAAAGGCAATGCTATAATGCCTGCATGAATTCCCGCCCGCTCATCTTCCGCATCCACGCTGTTCAACGCATGTTCGAGCGTAAAATCTCCGAAGACAGCGTGCGTCAAGTGCTGCAAACTGGGGAGCTGATCGAAGATTACTCCGATGAAATGCCGCGCCCTGGCGGCTTGATGCTCGGCAAACGCGGTAATCGTCCGCTGCATGTTGTTATGACCGAAAATGAAAGAGACAACGAATTGATCGTCATTACTGTGTACGAACCGAAACTGTCCCACTGGAAGCCCGGCTTCAAGGCTCGAAAATTATGATCTGCATTATTTGTGACGAGGCAGAGACGCTTCCCGGCCTGACCTCTGTCCTGCTCGAACGCGAGGAGCATTCGCTTACCTTCAACAATGTCCCCGTGCAGATATGCCCCAAATGCGGCGAAGCCTACGCGGATGAAGCTGTAACCGTCAGCCTGCTGCGTGAAGCGGAGAGCATGGCAAGGGCGGGGGCAAAACTCGAAGCTCTGGAGTATTCTCTGCTAGGGACACAAATTTTCCCAACTGTTTAAGATAACGCCGCAACAAAAAAGAGGATGAGCATTCTGCCCATCCTCTTTTTTTTATTGCACCCGTTCCCCGCGAAATTGCGTTTCATACAATTGGGCGTACAAACCGCCCGCCGCGATTAACTCATCATGTGTGCCGCGCTCCACGATTCGCCCGCGATCCATTACTAAAATTAGATCAGCCGCCAATATCGTCGATAGACGATGCGCGATGACGATGCTTGTTCTGCCAGCCATCACTCGTTTCAGTGCATCTTGAATCAACGATTCAGACTCGCTATCCAATGAACTGGTGGCTTCGTCCAACACTAAAATTCTCGGGTTCTTCAAAATGACTCGCGCCAGTGCAATGCGCTGTTTTTCTCCACCGCTCAAACGATAGCCGCGTTCTCCCACGATGGTGTCGTAGCCTTCAGGCAAGTCCATGATGAAGTTATGGATGTTGGCCGCGCGCGCAGCGGACTCGATCTCCTCCTGCGTTGCGTCCATTTTCGCGTAGGTCAGGTTGGTGCGGATGGTGTCGTGAAAGAGATAGGTTTCCTGCGTGACCATGCCGATCACAGACGAAAGCGAATCAAGGCTCACATCGCGCAGGTCGTGTCCATCAATGCGGATCAATCCATCTGTGGGGTCGTACAAACGCGGAATCAAATATGTGATGGTGGTCTTGCCCGCACCGGATGGCCCCACCAGCGCAACCAAACTTCCAGCGGATGCTTTAAAGGAGATTCCTTCCAAAGCGACTGCGCGTGCCTGGGATGTTGAATCAGCTTCGGCTGAGTCTGAGGCGGTTCTTTCGTCCCGACGAATGATACTGGACGACTGACCATTCTTCCCCTTGACCGTGGTCTGTGATTCATTGTCCTTGGTCCCAGACAAAACTGTTTTTACATTATCCATGCTGCCGTATCGTTTGACTTCGCTCAGCAGAATCGAATCATCGACTTTGTAGTTGAAGGTGGCGTTATCGAATTCAAGTTCACCTTTGACATTTTGCAGGTCGATGGCATTTTCTTTTTCAGTGATGTCTTGCGGAAGGTCGATGAGTTCAAAGACGCGCTCGAAGGAAACCATGCTGGTGCTGAATTCAACGGGCGCGCCAGCAAGACCTTGCAATGCGCCGTAAAGCGAACCGAGATACGAACCGAAGGCGACGATGGTGCCGATGGTGAACATGCCTTGAATGACGTAGTAACCGCCGAGACCGTAGACCAATGCCGTACCCACCGCGCTGACAAGACCGAGGATGACGAAAAATGACGAGCCAATGACTGCGCGGCGAATGCCAATATCACGCACGCCCGCCGCCCGTTGACGGAAGCGGGCTTCTTCTTCTTTGGAACGGCCAAATAATTTGACAAGCAGCGCGCCGCCGATGTTGAGAGTCTCATTCATATGTGCGTTCATTTGCGCGTTGAGGTCCATGCCTTCGCGGGCAATGTCACGCAGCACAACGCCGAGCCGCTGGGCAACGATAATGAAGATGGGCAGGATGAGCACGCTAAGTAAAGTAAGCTGCCATTGCAGCGTGAGCATGACAACAAGGATGGCGATTGCCTCTACAAGGTTGGTGACGATGTTGACAATGGTGTTGCTGATGGCGTTCTGCGCGCCGACAACGTCGCTGTTGAGGCGGGACATTAACTCACCGGTTTTGGTGTTGGTGAAGAAACGCAGTGACATCCGTTGCAGGCGGGCGAAAAGCCCTGAGCGCAGATCGTAGATCACGCCTTCGCCAACGGTGGAATTCAATCGGCGTTGAATGACTCCAATGCCGCCGTTGAAAATGGGCACGAGCAGCAATGCAACCGCGAGAATCGTCAACTGGTTGAGGTTCTTGGATGGCAGAACGGTGTCGATCATCTGCCTGAAGATCAGCGGCGAGACGAGGGTCAGCGCCGCGCTGATCAGAATGGTCACGAGCATTCCGCTGATATGCCACCAATACGGCTTGGCATAGTTGAGGACTCGTAGTAAAAGTTCTTTGGTCACTTTGGGCTTTTGATCGCCCGAACGCATGTATTGATACCAGCCACCGTGCATGGGTGTGTAGTCTCCTAGTTGGGTAGTCTTTAGTTGGGTAGTCGTTTGATAAATGACTATGAGACTAAAGACTATAAGACCAGATGACTAATTCCGCAACTGGAAGAGCATGTAGGTTAATGAAAGTCTGATGGATTACTTGCCCAGTGTAAAGAATAAGTTTTATAAGCAAATTCTCAAAGATGTTTTCGTAAAAGTAAGAGACCGTCCAAAGGACGGTCTCTTACTTTTACTCTCTATAATTCGTCTTCATCAAGACTTGATGCTAAATCAGCAATTTGGTGAATTCTCTCAAGAAACACACTAAATTCTGTATGGCGCATATGCTTCCAAAGGTATTGTTGTATTTCACCCTTGTTTTGCCCTTTCACAGATCCAGCTACAGCCTGCACTGTAAACCTGTAATATTGATTGAATTTCTTGGTTTCATTCTCTATTAAGTTAATAGCTTGATAGAGAAACTTATGCATCAGTTCATATCTTTGCTGATCACTCGTTGTAGTTACCGAAATGTCAACCCCGCTAGCAGCACAAGCCGTTAATAGAGTGAAGAACGCTCTATAAGCATATTTTCCTTCTTGGAAAAAGCGCCTATATGTATCGTGGGTTATTTCATTATTTCGCTTCTTTAACTGGCTAGTTATTTGGTCTGTAATCTTTCTACTTGCTCTGAATATAGAAAATAGTTGATTGAATAAATTAGTTCCTTCGTGGTCATCCTTGAAAAATAGACTAATAACCCCAGGAGATAATTGAGTGTATTCAGTATCAAATATGTTACTTGGCCTTTGACTGAAAATTCCAATAAACAAAGCCCTCAACTCTTCATATGTGATCTCTTCTGTGTTGATTGCATCAATTATTGTTGAAGCACTTAAGTTTCCTTTTACTCCGAGACCTGATTGAGTAGCTGCTTTTTTGATAATTTGCGGTCTTAAAAACTGAGCTAATTCAAGATCAAAACGTCTCACCTGATTTTGAAAATTTGCGGACCTTGTTATCTCCCAAGCATTTTCTTGTGAAGTCTCAACAACCTTTACTAGTACATGACATTCTTCTGTTGCATTAAGAACTACACTTAAGGTGGTTTGACAACCGTTTACTACGCTTCCTTCATATAGTCTGATGCTGGACGTTCCCTCGATTTTCTCAATCTTACTCGCCTTGAGTACTAGTCCATTATTTCGTGAAAGTAATTGGGTTGGCTCTTCTCTTACCGTCTTTACTATTTCTTGATTAACTTCAGTAGAAGAGAGGAAATCTCTCAGGTTTTCAAAAAAAAGTGCATCACCGTATTCTTCGTAAAGTTTCTTCAGATGCAAACTTGAAACTACACCTAAAAACACATCATTCCACTGAATTGGATTCGTAGAGAACTCCATTTCAAAATTAGATGGCAAGAAGTGAGTTTTCCTATATGCTGTTCTTAGTAAATGTAGAATTGAATTGCCGTCAATAACTTCAATTTGGTTTGTCAATTTCAATTGCTCATAGAAATTTATTGAGGATAGTTGGGAGTCTTCATAATTTTTGATAATCCTTGATAAATCATGAAGGGTAATAATTTGAAAATAAACTTTCGGTATCTCGCCAACCTGAATTCCTGTATGAGCAAAAAGCGGACCTATAGTTTCACTATAATTTTTTTCATAATAATCTTGGAATTTACTGATAATTGTTCCGAAATCAGCCTTATCTTTTAGACTGAATTTCGATTGAATTAACAAAACCTCGTTTTCATTTATTGCTTTTAAGTCGATGCCCCCATCATGTGAACGTAATCCAATCTCTGGTCTGTCAAAACGCCTGCCTGTATTCGTGTATTGAGAAATTACTTGAATGAACTCAGAAAATCTATCACCCTTTTGCGTAGTCCCAAGCCCTTCGAATTGTTCATCAAAATGTGTTTTTAATGCTGCATAATTTTGCAAAAAATCTGGGTAAGTTTGTTGTGTAGACATGGGTTTCTCCCTTATATTTGATTATATGCCATCAAATATAAGTATACCAAAGTTATAATTAATGTCTTGCAGTTTGCCATTGAAAAATGGAGTATATCTCCAATGTTTTAATTCACGCATTGAGTCCGGGGCGACCCGAAGGACGATAGCGAGGGAAAGTTATATAATCAAGCAGGAGAATCTTATGATCACATTTCGCCCCATGAACATCGAAACCGACGCAGCCGATATGGCCCGCATATTCAGCTATACCAAAGTTGAACCCATCACCGCAGAGACCGCACGCGACTGGTGGACGTTACGCAAGGATGAGATCCGCTTTACAACTTTGGCGCTTGATGAAAACGGTCAAGCCATTGGATATTGGGATGTGGAACGCGAAGCATGGATGCAGCCAGGCCGCTTCTTTCTCAAGGTCATTGTCGCGCCTGAATTTCGCAATCGCAAACTTGGCGTGCAAATGTATGCGGATGCGTTGCATGTTGCCCGCGAACATGGCGCAACGGAACTTGAGAGCACCATCCGCGAAGATGATCTCATCTCCAACAAGTTTGTAGAAAAGCGCGGCTTCAAGGTCGAATACCACACCTTTGAATCCACTCTCGATCTGAACGCGTTCGACCCAACAAAATATGATGACCTGCTGGCACGCATCCATGCCGAGGGATTTCGCTTCTTCTCTTTGGCCGAAGCGGGTGTCACAGAAGAGAACAAACGCAAACTGTATGAGATCAACCGCGCTACCTTTCTGGAAAGCTCAGGCAGCGATGGAACCTTCTCGGACTTCGACTCTTTTTCCAATGACGTATTTAACGCCTCATGGTTTCGTGCGGATACCCAGATCCTCGCCTCTCTTTCGGACCGTTGGATTGGTCTTGCTGCACTCGGCATTTACAAAGCTGACAATTACGCCTACAACGCCTTCACAGGAGTCCTACGCGAATTCCGCGGCCGCGGCCTGGCTCAAGCCTTGAAGCTGCAAACCATTGCCCTCGCAAAGAAGGAAGGCATGAGCTACATCCGCACAAATAATGATTCAAATAATGAGCCCATGCTGCACATCAACCGCAAACTCGGGTATCAACCAGAGCCTGGGTACTATCGAATCCTCTGTACGTTGGATGCTGTCTAGAGTGGTTGATATCTCAGAATGTAATTTACAGCCATCTTCAAGATGGCTGTAAATTTTTTTCATCAATTCGTTCTTAAATCCAGACAGGTATAATGCCATCCATGCACGAAGCGATCAAAATATCCCTCGAAACAGCGGATGTGAAATGGGCCATGCAGGCTGCGTCCACTTCCATTGGGAAATGGTCAGGGCAGGCGGGCTATTACAACAACCGTTTTGATTCGCATTTCAAAGGCAAGGTAGGGGAACTGGCTGCCGAAAAATATCTACTGGAAAACGGGCACAAGCTCGACTCTCATTTTCGATTTCCTGACCGTGAAAACTTGAGCGATCTCGTGGTAAAGATCAAAAGATATACAGAAGTATGCAGGCTTGAAGTCAAAACATGGGATGCGAAATACTGGCACGAACTTGGCCGCTGTATTTCCGTTGCACAATACCCAGACCTGAAGAAAAAGGCAGATATCATCCTTTGGTGTGTGGTCGATCTGAAAGATGTGGAAGCATTGCTCAAAAATCCCCAAGAGGTGACGGTTTCGCTGGCAGGCTGGTCGAAGGTTGAAGAAATTGCCAATGTACCTGTCAAAGATACGGGCATTGGCGGGATGAGAAGGATAAGGAATTATCAATTACTGGAAACTGACTTACATTCCATGTCAGAATTTATGCTGTGAAAATATTCTTAATGTCTGGAGAAAAATATGCGCAATAAAATGCCCGCTGTCATTTCTGTCATACTTGCCATCCTCTGGCTTGTCGTTTTTGCGGTCGTATCCGTTTTTTTTGAAATGCTGGCGCTTAATGGAGCCAGTGAAAGTCAGGGGATGACTGCGCTGAGTATCTCGATCATCTGTCAGAGTGTGGGAGCGATTCTGGTAGGTATCTTTGCGTGGTGGTTGACCAATCTGCTTATTTCCAAATTCAACTGGGGCAAAGCCATTGCAGTGATCGTCACTGTATTTTTGGGTGCTGTGTTTGGTACCGGAATTTCTTTTCTGGCGATTATTATTTCCATTCCGATGGCGGGAGTACGCTGATTTGAGATTGCTTGGCAGGCAGTAGATATGAAATAGTCATACGTTTGTGTATGCAAAGCAGTACAATTAGTGGATAAGGAGAAAGTTTTTTCGGTGACTCCTCCAAACGTTGCGTACAGTACGATCTTGTTGCTTGCAGGGACAGCCTGTTTGCTTGTCGCCGTCATCATCGCTTATACCCGACGCGCCGTAGCTGGCGCGCTCGCGTTGATAGTTCTACTCCTTGCACTTGCCTGGTGGGATATTACCTATGCGGTCTTTTGGGCAGGCACTCCGGGGCCTACAAAATATTTCTGGCTAGATGTCACCTATCTCGGCGCTGTAACTGTCCCAGCGGCATTATTCATTTTTTCATTGCGGCTTACGAATCTGCAGGATGTGCTAAAACGTCCGCTTATTATTTTCGTTTACCTGGAGCCGATGTTTGTGCTAGCCAGCCTGTTCACAGACCCGTATCATGGACTCTTTTTTGCGGGGAAACGTGTGGAAAATAGCGCGATCATTCTGGACGCCGGACCTGTGTTCTGGTTCAATGTGGTGTATTCCTACTCGTTGACATTGATTGCCACAGTTTTGATCGTGCGCGCATTCCTGCGGTCTTCTGGTATCTATCGCAAGCAGCTTTGCGTTGTTCTGGCGGGAATTGCCTTTACCTGGCTGAATAGCATTATTTTTGTTGCCGGGGTCAGCCCATTGGCCGGAGCCGATAACACCCCCTTCTCGTTTACCATCACAGCCCTGGCATTCGCCTTTGCCATTGGAAGATACCAACTGCTGGATTTGATCCCTGTGGCGAGGGACAGTCTCATCGAAAAAATGGTGGATGGTGTACTGGTCATCGACACCCACAACCGCATCGTGGATATGAACCCCGCAGCGCAAAGCCTTTTGGGCATCAGCACAAATACTTTTGGCAAACCTGTGGAAGAGGCAGTCAGAAAATGGCATCAATACGAAAAAGAATCGTTCAACTTTACACAGGCGCAGACTGAAATTGAATTGGGCGGAAAGACAAAAAAACATGTGGACATGCAAGTCACTTCCATTATGGACAACAAAGGAAAAAGCCTTGGACGGCTGATTATCCTGCACGATATCACCAAGTTGAAACTGATTCAGAGTGAGCTGCACATACTTGCCAATAGCGATTCGTTGACAGGTGCAAATAACCGCGGTCATTTTATGGAGTTGGCGGGCAAGGAAATTCAACGTGCCGCCCGTTACAAAAGAGGTTTGTCGATAGTGCTCATGGATATGGATGCGTTTAAGCGGATCAATGATACATACGGTCATGCCTGCGGTGATCGGGCGCTGATTACGCTGAAGAATATCTGCACGAAGAATACCAGGAAGATGGATATATTTGCGCGTTTGGGCGGCGAGGAGTTTGCTTTGTTGCTGCCCGAGACCAATTGGAAAAGATCTGCCGAACTTGCTGAGCGCCTGCGAAAATTTCTTGAGGATACTGTCATCAAGGCGGATGGTGTTGAATTCAAATGTACGATCAGCATGGGGGTTACAGAATTTGGAATTCAGGAACGTGATACTCTTGAAACGCTGCTCCATAGGGCGGATAAAGCCTTGTACAAAGCCAAGGCTGATGGACGCAATCGGGTTGTTGTTTGGAGACCAGAGTTGGAATAATTGCATTAGTATTTGTATGAAGACGATGTTTATTGTGGGGAAATGATCCAGTGAAAGATAGGCGGCTCGGACGGAATCAGCTTTCAGGGCGGAATGAAGCGCGATAATTTCGTCCATGCGGTTCTTTATGAGAGTGCTGTGAATAAATCCCCCGAATAACGTCGAAAATGGCAGTAATCTTTTATAATATGGCTCTTCCATCAGGGCGCAATGTAATGTGCGAAAAACCAAATAGAGGAAATGAGGAGAATCATATGAACAACTTGAAAAAGAATAGCCAGTTTAAAAGGTGGGTGAAAGTTAGCTTCTTCGTTGTGTTGGCGATGGCCTTAATTCAGGCTTGTGGGACGCCAAAGATTCCCGAAGGTGCTCGGATTATTGAAGATACTCCTACAAGAACTATTCCAACCAAGACCCCTTATGTGACGGCAACTGTGCCGGGTGGTTCGGTGTTAACTGCAACCGCTGAGGCTTTGAATGCTCATGCTGGGGCTGTTCGTTTTATGAGTTACAACATTCAGGATGGCGGACGTGATAAGCTGGCTGAGATCACATCCATTTTACAGGCGTACAACGCCGATGTGCTTGCCGTTCAAGAGACCAATGGCTGGAATGTTGATGATTTTGCGATCGCCAATCAGGTGGCTGGCGACCTTGGCATGGAATATATTTATTGTCCGGGAGATGCCACGCTGGTGGATGACAGTGGCAATACGCACGACCTTGTATTATTTTCAAAATTAGAAATCAAAAGCTCTGAAACATATTCGAATGTCTCCAATTGTCTCGTGCGTGCCGAGGTGGTAACTGCGGGCGGAGCATCGGTGCAGGTATTTGCCACCCAGATCAACCCAAATTTTGATGAAGTGGGTTGTGTGAATGTGGAGAATATTGCAAAAGCTGTGGAGCCTTTTGCCGGCGCTCAGACGATTTTGATGGGCGATATGACCATGCCTCCTCCGGGTGTGATTATGGGTTATTCCGACAGTGAGATTGCCTGCCCGCCTGTTCTTGAGGCTGTGGGGTTGTCTTTCTTTGCGGATGTGAGCCAGGTGGACCACATGTGGGTGACTCAATCCATGCTGGATGTTCAATCCTATGAACTGCCGAAGGTGGCTGCCGAGCCGTTCTTCCCGAAAAATATCATGCGGAATATATCGGATCACGCGCCGCTGGCAGTTGATTTTTATTTCCCGTAAACATTAATTATCCTCTTTGGTTTGGGGCGGATTCTGCCCTTGCAGCAGGAAGCTGCTCTGTAATTCAATGGAAAAATAAAAAGTATCCCCTGTTTGGCGCAGGGGATACTTTTTATTTTGGGCAGGTTTGGGATGGGCCTTGTGCAGGCAGACCGAAAGCTTCGTATACGGGAACGCCATCCCATTCGGGGGGAATGGGGAGCCCCAGCGCAAATGCAGCGATTGCGGCTGTATCGACAGTTTGGACTTGGGTTGTTAACTGCATGGGTTGAACACCTGCGCCTAACGCGATCCACGGGATGGTCATATCTTCGGGCATGCTGGAGCCGTGGGTGGTGCTGTGTCCGCCGTGGTCGGCTGTGATGATGATGAGCGTTTCTTCGCGCAGCCCTCTTCTCTCCAGCTCTGCGAATAACATGCCGAATGCCTGGTCAGCGCGATAGAGTACGCTTAGTTGTTCGCCGGAGAGCCAGCCGTAGACGTGCCCCATTGCATCGGCTGTGGGGAAGTGAATGAACATCAGGTCAAAATCGGCGGGGAAATTTTCGATGAGCTTTTCAGTGATGACCAGATCCCGGTCGTTGATGTATTCAAATATGTCGGTGCTGGCGGGTTCTGTGATCTGCCGCAGTTTTTCCTTACCAACATACATGACCGTTTGCAAGCCTGCCGCGTGGGCAATGTCAAAAATATCTGTCACCTGGGCGTAGCCGTTTTCGGGCATGTAGTCGTTCCAGTTCACGCCATGTTTTTTGGGGCACAACCCACTCAACATGGATGTGTGGCTTGGAAGTGTGGAGCTTGGATAAATCGTCCGTGCGGAGAGGGTGTAGGCTCCGCTGTACATCAACGCTGTGAGAATTGGCATGGGCGCAAGCGAAATTGCATCGGGTCGCAAACCGTCAATGGATAGAATCAGCACCCGGCGCGCAAGAGGCGCGGGCGTCGGTGTGATGGTCAGCGTTGGAGTTAATGTCAATGTGGGGGTGACGGTGATCGTTGCGGTGGCGGATGGCGTCAGGGTTGCCGGTTGTAATTCCATACCACCGGGGATCTGGCAGGCAAAGAGCAATAAGAGAATAAGAATAAATGGGATGCGGCTGCGGTTGTTCATCAGATTACCTATAAGCAAAGTTTTTATGATTCATCATTTTTTACATGAGTGACATTTATCCATTACGGGAATGGCAGCGGAATTGTATGATATGAATATGGATTCTACATCACTTGACAATATCATTAACGAAGTTTTACACCATACCCAAACCGACCCACATAAAGGCGACTCGGGACTTTCGGATTTTATTTTAGGCGCGCAGGATGGGTTGGTTAACGTCCTCGGAGTAGTTTTAGGAATTGCCGCCGCCACCAATGATGCCCGCGTGGTTTTGGTTGCCGGGCTTGCCACGGCTTTCGCAGAATCCATCTCGATGGGTGCAGTGGCATACACCACCACCCTGGCAGATGCAGATTTATATCAAAGTGAACGCGAGCGTGAGTATCGTCATATTCAGGAAGCGCCGACTCTTGAGACAAAAGAGATCCGTGATATTTATGAAAGCAAGGGTTTCAAAGGGGAATTGCTGGAACACATCGTAACTACGATCACAGCGAACAAGGATGTATGGGTTGCGGTGATGATGGCAGAGGAACATAAGCTCGCACCGGTGGATCGAAAAACTGCATTCCGCGCCGCGTGGGTTGTGGGGCTTTCCGCGATCATTGGCTCGCTGATCCCGACTGCGCCATTTTTGTTTTTATCTGTCTCCACAAGCATGTGGATGTCGGTTGTGGTCACCGCGTTGGTGTTGTTCGCCATCGGCGCATACAAGGCGCGTGTCACGGTGGGCAAACCTTTACGCAGCGGACTTGAGATGATGTTGATCGGTACCGTGAGCGCGATGGCTGGTTATTTGGTTGGCTATTTACTTAAGGTCCCGCCCCTGCCGTGACGGCTTTCCAAAATATAAATTTGCCAGCATTCCCAAAAAGAAAACAAAAAGCATTGCCACGATCACCTCGGAGCCCCATCCAATGACGGGCACGAAGGTGAGTATTTCCAATGCGGTATCTTTCAAAAGAGTCGAAAGCCCGTAGATGGTAATGGCGGTATATCCGATTTCCTTAAACCCCAATTTGTATTCATGCACTTTTGCAAGATGCACGATCATGTAAATCTCCAACCCTGTCAACAGCAGGGATGTTCCCGGTATGGGCGCAGTGAGCGCAGAGATCACTCCGGCAATGAGGGTGTAGGTCAGAATTAATTTCATGGCTTTAGTTTACAAAATACTTTGGATATGGACGCAAAACCGCGCTTCACTCTTCGCGGAGAGTTGGTCTGTCGTTGCAGGCATTCACTCCGCTGATTTATTTTAGCTGTTCCAATATCTTCTCGTACACTCCAGGCGCTGCTGCAATAATGGAAATAGGCGCGGATAGATAATCTGCGGAACCGTCTATTTTGGTGACGCGCGCCCCCGCTTCTTCAGCAATGAGTCCGGCGGCGGCAATATCCCACGGGCGCAGGGCAAATTCCCAGAAGCCGTCGAATCGTCCAGCAGCTACATAGCAGCCATCTAATCCGGCGGAACCGAGGCGGCGCACTCCTTGAGTTTTTTTGGCGAGGCGTTCAAAATATTTGAAGTTGTCCTGTTTGGTGTCCCAGGTGTCGTAGGGAAAACCGGTCACGAGCAGGCTTTTTTGCAGTTCGGTTGTTTCGGAAGCATGGATCGGTTTGCTATTCAGAAACGCGCCTTTGCCGCGTTCGGCTGTAAACATCTCGTCCAACAGCGGGTCGTAGACCGCGCCAAGTGTGACAACGCCTTTGACCGCGTATGCAATGCAAACGCAAAAGACGGGGATGTGATGAGCATAGTTAACCGTTCCATCCAATGGATCGATGAACCAGACGCCTTCGTTTTCTCCGGCGGTTTCGCCGCTTTCTTCAGCAATAATGTGACTGTCTGGGAATTGGGATTGGATCTCGCCGATCAAAAATGCTTCAGAGGCGTGATCTATTTCGGTAACGAGATCAATTGTCCCTTTGTAATGAACCGTGTGTTCCTTGCTGTATCCATCCCG
>Ga0075163_10007226_pt1 | contig 14701 bp, 13 predicted proteins | sample JI1023141ADNA_FD_71478 | JGI IMG/M metagenome (GOLD analysis project Ga0075163, IMG submission 71478) | Wastewater effluent complex algal communities from Wisconsin, to seasonally profile nutrient transformation and Carbon sequestration -... | ecosystem: Engineered > WWTP > Effluent > Algae...
TCTGGTCGTCATCGACGGCGATCCGGTGGCCGACCTGACGGCGCTCCGTCGCGTCGTCAGCACGATGCGCGCCGGCGTGGTGTTTCCGTCCGCACCGCTGTACGCGGCTGCCGGGGTCGCTCCCCTGTGATCCGTCGTTGCACGAGTAAGCCTGGGCGTGTCGCTCCTCAGTCAGGCCGAAGCGTGATCCGCTTCCTGCCCGAGATCGCACCGTAGCCGGGTGCGCCCGGCAGCATGGGCGTGTCGTTGAACAAGTTGATCGCGTCCCACCGGAACGGCTCGGCGCTCGCGACCCACGCCGGCCCGACGGCGAGACCTGCGAGCAAGCAGCCGACGGAGACCCACAGCGCGGCAGGCGGCTTGTTGTCGGTGCTGTCGTAGTCCTTGATGGCGTAGCCGAACGCGACGGACGAGCACACCAGCCCACCGAGCATGAACAGCAGACCGTCGCGCTGGCGATCGTGGTACTCGCGCGCGGCGTGTTCCGCCCGCGCGTTGCCGCGAACCGCACGTTGCAGGCCCGTACCGAGGAAGCCGTGGCGATACGACTCGCCATCGCGCGCATACGCGTACATGCCACCCTCCATCACGACCGAAATACGACCGCGCGACTGGGGCATGTAGCTCGTACTGCATCCAACAAGGAGAGTTGCGACGACGAGCGAGACGATTCGCATACCCGCATCGTAGGCCGCTCTTGCCTGGCAATTCCTGGCAGGTCAGAGCCTGATGCAAGATGCCCTCGAGCCCCCGGGCTCGTCCACGTCAGCGGGTCAAGAGGTCGAGCGCGAGGAACATCACGCGGCGGCGCCGTGCGTCGCGCAGCCACGCACGATGTGGCCGTGCGCGTCGAGCTCGAGGATCTCGACGACGATCTTGCGGCCGACGCTGCGATAGTGGATCGCGACGGTGTCGACGCCGCCGTACGCATCGATCAGCTCGAAGTGGAGCGGCGGCTGCGCGGTCGTGATGCCGGCACTCCAGTACGGACGGATCGCGTCCTTGCCTCGCAGCACGCCCGTCGACGAGAAGCCGCGCTCCGCGATCAGCGGCGAGCGCATCTCGAAGTGGTCGTCGTACAGCGCGAACACGCGCTCGAGGTCCTGGCTGTTCCACGCCGCGATCCAGCGATGGGCGAGCGCGATGGCCGCGGCGTGATCGATCAGCATCAGCGCTTCTCCACCTGGACCCGCGCGTCGTTCCACGCGCCCTGGCCACCGAGATCCGCGAACGCTTGCGGGATCAGCGCGTTCGCCGTCATCCCGTTCGCGGTGTGCTTGCGCCACAGCCCCTTCGGCAACACGCAGACGCCCGGGCGAACCTCGTCGGTGACCTTCGCGGTGCAGTGGACCTCGCCACACTCGTTGAAGATCCGGATCGGGTCACCGTTCGCGATGCCGCGCGCCGAGGCATCGGCGGTGGAGAGCTCGAGCACCGCCGGCTTGCTGCGGAGCTGACCGAAGTACGACGAGATCTGGGTGGCGAGCGCCGGGGAGATCAACGCGAGCGGGTAGGCCGCCGTTCCCGGATCGTCGCGAAACCGATAGAGGCCCTTGGCCTCGGCATCGAGCACCTCGGGAACCAGGTGGATCTTGTGATCCGGCGTATCCGGAAACACGTCGACGAAGGGCAGCGGCGTGGCCCCCGACGGCGGCAGCGCGATGTCGTGTTCGCGGAGCTCGCGCTGCATCGCCTCGCCATGCGAGCTCGCCGCGAACGTCGCCGCGACCAGCTCGTCGTCGGTGAACGGCTCGCCCGGTCGCGTCAGCCCGAGCCGCGCCATCAGCGCCCCGAACAGCTGGTTGTTGGAGCGCGCCTCTCCCGGAGCGACCGCCGCAGGCGGCGAGTCGAACAGGCGCATCGTGCCGTAGCCGCGCCGCAGCTCGCGATGCTCGAGGAACGAGGTCGCCGGGAGCACCACGTCGGCGAGCTGCGCGGTATCGGTCATCACCTGCTCGTGCACGACGACGAACAGATCTTCCCGCGACAGCTGCGCGATCACGGCGCGCTGATCCGGTGCGGTCGAGACCGGATTGCAGTTGTAGACGAAGATCAGCTCGATCGGCGGATCGCGCAGCGTCTCGAGCGCACGCGCGAGCTCGCTCATGTTGACCACGCGCGTCTTCGCGGGCGGCTCGGCGATCGCCGACTCCGCGGTCAGCGTCCAGCGCGCGTCGCCGTTCGACAGCGTGTAGCCACCACCGCGCACGCCGAACTTGTTGGCGATCGCCGGGAGCGCGAGCACCGCCGCGACCGCGCTACCACCATTGCGATTGCGCTCGAGGCCCCAGCCCGCGCGGATCACCGCTGGCGAGGCCGGCGCGTACAGCGCGATGAAGCGCTCGAGGTCGGCCACGGCCACGCCGGCCGCCTCGGCGGCAGCCTCGAACGTCCACGCGTTGGCGCGACGGGAAAACTCGTCGACGCCCGTCGCGTGCTTCGCGAGGAAGGCGCGGTCCGCGTGATCGCGCAGCAGCCGACTCGCCAGCGCGAGCGCCACCGGCAGGTCGCCGCCCGGCTTGATCGCGAGGTGCAGATCGGCGCGCTTCGCGAGGGGCGTGACGCGCGGATCGACGACGATCAGCTTCGCGCCCCGCTCCATCGCACGCTCGATCACCGGCACGAGGTGGATCGACGTCGCCGACGGGTTGACGCCCCACAGCACGATCAGGTTCGCGTGCTCGTAGTCCTCGAGCGCGACGCCCGGCATCACGCCGTACAGGCCGCGCGTCGCCGCCGTGGTGGCCGCCGCACAGAACGTGCGCTCGAGCGTGGTCGCGCCGAGCCGGCGAAAGAACCGCGTCGCGAGCGAGCCTTCGGTCAACCAGCCATTCGAGCCGCCGTAGTGGTACGGCAGGATCGCCTCGGCTCCCGAGGACGCCTTGATCGCGGAGATCTTCGACGCGATCAGATCGAGCGCTTCATCCCAGCTCGCACTACGCCACTGCCCACTGCCCTTCGGGCCGGTGCGGACCTGTGGCATCAGGATCCGATCATCGCAGTACAGATGATCGGCCATCTTGCGGACCTTGCCGCAGATGAAGCCGTCGGTGATCGGACCGCGGCGATCGCCGTCGATCTTGGTCACGCGACCGTCCTCCACGGTGACCTCGAGCCCGCACAGATCCGGGCAGTCGAGCGGGCAGGCACTCTTGTGAACGCTCACCACTGACCTCCGAAGCCAAACGTCGTCGTGGTCTTGCCGTCGGGTGCGACCGCCTTGCCGATCGTCGGCTGGATCGGCAGCTTCGGCGCATCGATGTTCCGCGTCAGGATGCCGGCGCCGATCAACCCGACCGCCATCCCGCCGAGCGAGAAGTTCGCGAGGTGCTCGCGCTCCGCCTCGGTGAACCGCGCGTTCTGCTCGAGCCCGCCCTTCGCGGCGCCGTACACCAGCGTCTCGATCGCGAGCCCGCCGAGGATCCCGACCAGGCCGCCGACGTCGATCAGCAGCGCGTGCGTGCGCGAGATCTCGAAGTAGCGGGTCATCACCGAGCCGGAGATCGCACCCATGCCGAAGCCGGTGAGCACGAGGCCCGCGTAGACCTGGCGACCTGGACCGAACGACTCGGCGAACAGGAAGCCGGAGACCGTGCCCCACGACATCGCGCTGTTGATCAGCGCCGCGTCGCCGGGCTTGATCTTCGTGCGATCGCCGACGTAGTAGCCGACCGCCGCCCCACCCACCATGCCGAGGCCGGTGAACGGCGCCACCACCTGGTCGCTGCCCGAGAACAGCAGCGAGCCGAGCCCACCGACCGCCGCCCCACCGACCGTCGCGGTGATCGTGAGGTTGCTGGTGCCGAGCGCGAGATCGTCGGGGAGATAGAGGTAGCTGAACACGGCCGCCGCCGCGCTCCCGCCGACGAACGCGAGGCCGGAGATCGCGCTCTGATCGAACGCGTTGAGGATGTTGCCGGCCGCGATGCCGCCGCCCAGCGTCGAGAACCCGATCAGCTGCCGCCGCCCGAACTGCGGTTGCGCGTCGAGGGTGAGGCCGAGCTGCACGACGTCGTCGGGCTTGACCTCGAGCTCGCGCGACTGCTCGATGCGGCCCTGCTTCTCGCCGCGCACCGTGTACTTGCGCGCGTCGAGCTTCGCCTCCCAGCGCCCGACGCCGACGAACCGATCGACCGCGCCGTCGACCAGATAGATCTTCGCGTCGGCGGGTGTCACCTGGACCGAGATCCGTCCGGTCTTCGGCGTCATCGGCACGAACCGCGTATCGGACTTGCCGATCTTGGTCTCGAGCGTCTCCTCGACGGTCTCGTGCCCGCGCAGCGAGACCACCATCGTATAGGTATCCGCGACCAGCTCGAAGGTGTCGCCGCCGTAGCCGCGCCGCACCACGAAGCCGTCGCGCTTGCGCTTGATCTCGATGTCCGCGCGCCCGGGCTGCGTCTGGATCTTGACGTGCGACTTGAGGTCGCCGAGCACCTTGATCCGGCGCGTCACGTTCTCGCGATCCTCTTTCGGATCCGGCGCGCAGTTGTTCGCGCGCTTTGCATCGTCGGGCATCTCCCGGACGTAGCGGGTGAGGTACGCGACGGCCTTCTCGTAGTCGAGCATGCGCTCGTACGCCTGCCCGATGTCCTTGAGGATCGAGTAGCCGAAGCTCGGGATCTTGCAGTAGCTCGCGACCAGCTCGAGGACCGCGCCCTTGTAGTCACCTTGCAGGTACAAGGTCTCGCCGCGCGAGTAGTGCTCGCGGCCTTGCGCGGTGCGGACCTCCTCGGTCGCTTCGCTGTGCGGGCAGTTATCGATCTCGAGGATCAACGCTGGCTGCGCACGCGCGGGACTCGCGAGCGCGAGCACCACCAGGATCGCGAGGGCTCTCACTTGTTCGGAACGGTACCGCCACCACCACCCGGGAAGCCACCGAAGTCACCGCCTCCCGAGCTGTGCGACGAGCCGGGCCCTGCACCTGTGCCGCTGCCCGGGCCCTGCTTGGGCGGGGTGTACTGCACCGGCTTCTTCGCCTTGATCAGCTTGATCACCGGGATGCCGACCTTGGGGTCGTACTCCTTCGGGATCTTCTTGAACGACTTCTCCTCGTAACCGTCGAGCTGGATGATGAACTCGGTCTTCTCGGTGGTCTCGAGCACCGACAGCGTCATCGGGGTGACCTTCTCGCCGTTGATCCCGGTGCCCGGCAACCCGTCGACGAGGATCGAGGCTCCCTTCGGCTCGGTCTCGATCTTGATGTCGACGCGCGGCGGCGGGACCGGCGCGGCATCGGGCGGCGCCACCACGGCGACATCGGGTGGGGTCACGGCGACCTGGGCATCGGGCGGCGTGACCACCGGCGGTGCGGAGCTGGTCATCATCACCTTCACGGTGACCGCGACCGCGGCGACGATCACCGACACGCCGCCGATCCACACGACGTAGCGCGACGGCGACAGCTTCTTCGGGAGCTTCTTCCGTGGGCCCGTGATCCGGGCGCGCTCCGTCGAGTGCGTCGGATCGTCGAGCAGCGCGCTGAGATCGGCGAGCAGGTCGATCGCGCTCGCGTAGCGGTCGCCCTTGTTCTTCGCCATCGCCTTGGCGACGATGGCCTCGAACTCGTCGCTGATCTCCGGCCGGAACTCGCGGATCGACTTCGGCGTCTCGTTGAGCACCTGCGAGATCACCGAGAGGTAGTTGTTGCCGGTGAACGGCACGGTGCCCGTCGCGGCCTCGTACATGATCACGCCGAGCGCGTAGATGTCGACGCGCGCGTCGAGCTCGTCGTCGCCGCGCGCCTGCTCCGGCGACATGTACAGCGGCGTCCCCAGCACCATGCCGGTCTGGGTCAGCCGTGGCTGTTCCTCTTCCTCGCCCGTCGCGCGCAGCGACTTCGAGATCCCGAAGTCCACCACCTTCACGAAGTCCTGATCCTTGCGCTTCAGCAGGAACAGATTCTCGGGCTTGATGTCGCGGTGGACGATGCCCTTGATGTGCGCGGCCGAGAGCGCCGACGCGGCCTGCGAGACCACCTTGAGGATCCGCTGCTCGGGGAGCTTGGTCTCTCGCGCGAGGCACTCCGCGAGCGATTCGCCCTCGAGGAACTCCATCACGACGTACGTGCGGCCGTCCTCGGTGGTGCCGATGTCCGTGATGTCGATGATGTGCTCGTTGCCGACCGACGACGCGAGCTGCGCTTCCTGGCGCAGGCGCTTCACGATCGCCTCGCGCTGCGCGTACTTCTCGAGCAGCACCTTCACCGCGACGCGCTTGCCGAGCTGCGTGTGCGTGGCCTCGTAGACCGCGCCCATCCCGCCCTGCCCGACCTTGCGGTTGATCAAAAACTTTCCGGACAGCGTCGAGCCGATCAGCTCGGTGGTGAGTGCCGGCGTTCCCGCGGAGGGCGTCGGACCCGCGGCGGTGTGGTCGAGCGATCGCTTCTCCGCGACCGCGGTGTCGTTCGCGCCGAGCGTCTCGCCCGCACCGTCATCGGCTGCGCGCACGACCAGCCTGTTCGGGGTATCGGCCGCAGACCTCCCCGGCTGGCTACCGCTCGATGCCTTGCCGCCAGAACCTGTCGTCATTGCAGGACTCATTGATGGTAGGGGGTGCCTCCGTCACAAGTCAAACGCTGGTCGGGCAGGCTCGGGAGCCCGAACTTTTCAGACCCCTGATCTGCCACATGTATTTTGCATCTTGCCTTCATGCGCATTTTAGAATAAACAGATCTTCGTGCACCTGGCGCCTCGTGCCGACCTGTTCCGTCTCCTGGGAGACGAGGACCGGCTGCGTTTGCTCGCGCTGTGCTCGGAAGACGAATTGACCGTCGGCGAGCTCGCAGCGTTGCTCGGCGAGAGCCAACCGCAGGTCACCAAGAAGTCGCAGCCGCTCCGCGAGGTCGGGTTGGTGTCGACCCGGCGCGATGGCAATCGCACGTTGCTGCGCTCGCAGACCGCCACCGATCCGGTGGTCGAGGCCGCGTTCGAGGAGGGCCGGCTGCTGTGCAGCAAGGACGGCAGCCTCGCGCGCGTGGCGTCGATCGTCGCGCAGCGCGAGGAGCTGTCGAAGAAGTTCTTCGATCAGACCCAGGTCGAGGTCGAGCCGATCATAACGCCCGAGCTGTTGCAGTGGCTCCCGCTGTTCGCACCGCTGCTGCCCGGCCACGAGCTCGCGATCGATCTCGGCACCGGCGATGGCTCGCTGCTGCCGATCCTGTCGGGTCTCTACAATCGGGTGATCGGCGTCGATCGCAGCGCGTCGCGGCTGGCTCGCTGCAGCGCGCGGATCGCGGCGTGGGGCTTGCCGAACGTGCGGCTCCGCGAAGGCGATGCGAGCGACGTGATGGCCGATGTCGATCAACGCGGCGGCGCGGACCTCGTCGTGATGGCGCGCGTGCTCCGGTATGCGGCGCGCCCGCACGAGGTGATCGCCGCGGCCACCCGCTTGCTCCGTCCCGGCGCCCACCTCGCGCTGGTCGAGAGCGTCGCGCACGAGGACGAATCGATGCGCGAGCAAGGCCACGTCTGGCTCGGCTTCGAACCCGCGAAGCTGCGCACCTGGCTCGAGGCCGCCGGTCTCGAGGTCCTCACCGTTTCCCCGATGCCCGGAAGTCACCACCCCCCTCACCAGATCGCTGTCGGCAAGAAGCCGGCGCGCGTCTAGCCACCCACTTGGAGAACCTCATGGATACCCGCACCGAATTCCCGTCGTTCAAAGTCAAAGACCTCACGCTCGCCGAGCTGGGCCGCAAGAAGATCCGCATGGCCGAGAAGGAGATGCCGGGTCTGATGTCGCTGCGCGAAGAGTACGGCGCGGCGAAGCCGCTCGCCGGCGCGCGCATCGCGGGCTGCCTCCACATGACGATCGAGACCGCCGTGCTGATGGAGACGTTGGTCGCGCTCGGCGCCGATGTCACCTGGACGTCGTGCAACATCTACTCGACGCAGGACGAAGCGGCCGCGGCGATGGCGAAGGCCGGCATCCCGGTGTTCGCGTGGAAGGGCGAGACGCTCGACGACTACTGGCAGAACATCGAGCTCCAGCTCACCGCATTCAAGGGCGGCAAGGGCCCGAACCTCATCCTCGACGACGGCGGCGATCTCACGCTCCTCGTGCACAAGGGTGCCGAGATGGAGAAGTCGGGCAAGGCGCCGGATCCGGCGACCGCGACCAACGACGAGATGCGCGTGATCTACTCGGTGCTCCAGGCGTCGCTCAAGGCGAGCAAGACGCGCTTCACCACGATGGCGAGCGAGATCAAGGGCGTCTCCGAGGAGACCACCACCGGCGTCCACCGCCTCTACGAGATGGCGAAGACGAACTCGCTGCTGTTCCCGTGCATCAACGTCAACGACTCGGTCACCAAGTCGAAGTTCGACAACCTCTACGGTTGCCGCGAGTCGCTGTTCGACGGCATCAAGCGCGCGACCGACGTGATGGTCGCCGGCAAGGTCGTCGTCGTCGCCGGCTACGGTGACGTCGGCAAGGGCTGCGCCCACGCCGCGCGTGGCCTCGGCGCCCGCGTGCTGATCACCGAGATCGATCCGATCTGCGCGCTGCAGGCGGCGATGGAGGGCTACCAGGTCGTGACGATGGAAGACGCGGCGCCGATCGCCGACATCTTCGTCACCGCGACGGGCTGCATGGACGTCATCACCGGCGCGCACATGCAGGTGATGAAGGACGAGGCGATCCTCGCCAACATCGGCCACTTCGACAGCGAGATCCAGGTCGCCTACCTCGAGAACAACAAGGAGATCAAGGAGGAGAACATCAAGCCGCAGGTCGATCAGTTCATCTTCCCGAACGGCAAGCGCATCACGCTGCTCGCTCGTGGTCGCCTGGTCAACCTCGGCTGCGCGACGGGTCACCCGTCGTTCGTGATGTCGAACTCGTTCACCAACCAGACCATCGCGCAGATGGCGCTGTGGGCGAACGCGCAGAAGGGTCAGGACGACATGACCGGCATGAAGTTCGCGGCCGGCGCGGTCTACGTGCTGCCGAAGAAGCTCGACGAGAAGGTCGCGCGTCTTCACCTCGCGAAGGTCGGCGTCAAGCTGACCACGCTGACCAAGGTGCAGTCCGAGTACCTCGGCGTCGCGCTCGACGGCCCGTTCAAGCCGGACCACTACCGCTACTAAGCGGTCTCACCTCGAGCGCTTCGACCAGATCGGCGACTGAGTCAGCGCGGCGTGAACGCCCACACCGCGTCGGTGTCTTGCAAGTCGGTGCCGCCGATCACCCAGATCCGATCGTCGAACACCAGGGTGACGGCGCCGCGCACCCGCGCCGGCAGCGTCCCGACCATCGTCCACGCGAGCCCGTCCTCGCTGCGCCAGATCTCGTCCTTCGGCACGTCGTTGACCGCGCCGCCGACGAACCACAGCGAGGTCCCGCCGATCTCGAGCGTCGCGCGCGCGGTGTCGCCGAGCGAATCGGTGACGATCACCTCGGCGGTCCCGGCCCGCGAGGTCGTCGCGTAGCGGCCGTCGAGGTCGACCTCGCCCGGCCCGGTCTGCGTGAAGCGATACGGTGGGCAGCCGCCGGTCGCGTCGAACTGGAGCAGGCTGTCGACGTTCGCACGCGCCGAGGTGGGCGAGATCTCCAGCGCGTCGACGCCACACTGCTCGTCGAACCCCACGCGCCCGCAGCCGACCAGCGCGAGCACGAGGGAGGCTCGCACGGACATCATCGACACCAGCTTCGCACGGGCGTCACGGGGTGTGGAGCGGTTGGCGACACGCACCGCGCATCTCGTACGGCGAGATCGCGACCACGCAGCCCTGCAGCGCATCGCCGCCGATCGCGCCGTCCTCTTCAGAGTCACCGGGATCCGGTTCGAGCAGCCGGATCTCGAGCTCGCGACTGACGGTGCCGAACGACAGCGGCGTCAGCGACCTCCGCGACAGCCGCTTGCTCTGGAGCCGCCGCACCTCGACGCCCGGCGTGCTGCGCGGCAGGTGCGTCTTGCCGACGCTGCTCGACGTGGTGACCCACGTGCAGCACGAGCCCGTGTCGATCATCAGCCGCATCTTCTGGGTGCCGAACGCGACGTCGATCCCGGGCGTGTACTCGCCGTTGTCGATCGTCGCGTTGAACCGCGGGCCCGAGATGCGCGCGAGGTGCTCGTCGATCGCGTCGACCGCGATCCGGGCGAGCCGCGCGGCACCGAAATCGACGATCAGGGCGCTGTCGTCGGTGGCGAGCGTCGCCGGCGAGATCACGCCCGCGATCTCGCAGCCCTCGCGCGCGAGGGGCGAGCTCTCGCCGAGCATCATCAGCTGCGGGATCGGCATCGTCGGCAGGCCGGGCACCACGAAGCTCTTCGCGTTGACGCGCAACACGCGCACGCCGTGACCACCGCCGAGGCGATCCTGGTTGTCGTCGAGCGTCAGCCTCGCGCGCTTCGCGAACGGCTCGTAGACGACGTTGGTGAACGCGCCGCTGTCGATGATGAACCAGCCGAGCGTGCCGTCGATCACCGCCGGCATCAGCAGGTTGTTGCGCGTGCACTCGACACGCGACAGCGCCACACCCTCGAACACCGGCGTCGAGAGTGGAGGGAGTGCCGGTGCCCCACCGCAGCTCGCCAGCGCGAGGAGGGCGAGGTGACGAACCGCCATGGTCACAGCATGCACCCGTCCGCGGGGTTGCGCTCGTGATGTACGATGAACCGATGCGGGTGTTGGTGGTGACGCTTCCAGACAGGGGGAACTATCACCCTCTCCTCGGCCCTGCCGCGGAGCTCGTGCGCCGGGGCCATGATGTGGTGTTCACGTGCCAGGCAGATATCGCAGCCGAGCTGCAGGCCGCCGGGGCGAAGGTGCACCTCCCGGATGGGGTACAGCCACCACTCCGCGAGGATGGCGAGAAGCTGGCGAAGCTGTTGTTCGATCCGGTGTCACTCGCCGGGATCAATCGCAAGCGGCTGATCGATTCGCCGCGCTTCTTCGTCGAGCCGCTGCGCGCCGTGATCCGCGCGGTCAAGCCCGACGTGATCGCGATCGACACCGTCGCGTACGCCGGCGTGATCGCCGCCGAGCTCGAGAAGATCCCGTGGGTCGGCTGGGCGACATCGCTCGGTCCGGTGATCCCCGACAGCTTCGACAGCCGCTTGATCCGCACGTTGCGCCTCCTCGAATCGGCGCGCGCGTCGCTGTTCGCCTCCTACAACGTCAACGCGAGGTTTCGTGTCGCCGACGTCGTGTCCCCGCGCGGCACCGCGGTGTTCGCCACCGAAGCGCTCACCGGCCCGTCGCCGAGCGACGACATCCACCTCGTCGGACCGTCGCTCGGAGGCGCGCGCGGCGGTGACAAGGTGGACCTCGCGTTCGCCGCCGAACGGCCGTTGGTCTACGCGACGTTCGGCACGCAGGCCTACTACCAGCCCGCGCGGTTCGACAAGTTGTTCGAGGCCGCGGCCGCGATCGACATCGCGATCGTGTGCGCGATGGGCCCGCTCGCCGAGGAGTACGAGGACTCGCGGTGGGTTCGCTGCGTCAACCACGTCGATCAGCTCGCGTTGCTCCCGCGCTGTGCCGTCGTGCTGCATCACGGCGGTGCGAACACGGTGATGGAGGCCTGCGCGTTCGGCGTCCCGCAGATCGTCGCGCCGATCTACAACGACCAGCCGCACAACGCGCGGCTCGTCGCGCGCGCCGGGTGTGGCGTGGCGATCGATCTCGAGGGCTCGCCCACGTCGGAGCTCGTCGGTGCCCTCGATCGCCTGATCTCCGACGGTGACGAGCGTACGGCAGCGCGCGAGATCGCGACCAGCTACATCTCGCGCCCGGGCTCGCGCGCGGCGGCGGATCTCGTCGAGGCCGCGAAGCGTTAGGGACAATGTCGCTCCGACAACGTCGACGTGACGTGAACCTGAACATCAACGCCAGACGTCGACCTTGACCAGGCAACCTTCGCCTGGACGGTCGAATGCCGGCGCATGCTCCTCCGTGTCTACCAGCGCTTGGTGTTGAAATCGTCCGTGCGCTTCCGAAGGGAAGTGCCGAGCTCGCGCAGCCTCGCACTCTTGTCGAGGAGCTGGTTAGCGAGACCTCGTACCGGCATCGACCGCGTCGAAGGCGTCGTCGCGATGCTCACGAAGTGACCTGATCTCGTCGACGTCAAGGTCCAAGGTGGCGTTCAGGTTCACGTCGAGGTACGTCGAGGTCAACGTGACTTGGCGTTAGGGACTCGTGCAGGCGTTGCCCGAGACCGGGCCGATCGTGCCGTCCTCGTTCATCACGTGCAGCTGCTCGCAGATCTCCCCCTTCGCACAATCGCTCTCCTGTGCGCACTCCTTCAGGCAGTGGTCCTCGTGCATCAGCTGACCGGCCGGGCAGTCCTCGGGTGCGGCGGGGATTGCCGTCGCAGCGGGCTTGGCGGTCGGCGCAGGAGCGGGTTTGGCGGAGCCACAGGCGACGAGGAACACCAACATGAACGAGCGCATCGTCGAATCAACGCACGAGATCGCCCGCCGCTTCCACTGCCTCAGTCTTCGATCCGCCGGTTGTTCTTCTTCTCGGCGTTGTGCTTCTTGTTCGCGATCCGCCGGGCCTTCGCACGCTTCGACGGCTTGGTCGCCTTGCGCGGCTTCGGTCGATCGAGCGCCGCCTTGACGATCAGCACGAGCTTGTCGCGCGCGTCCTCGCGGTTCTTCATCTGATCGCGCGTCTTGGTCGACGTCACGATCAACACACCGTCGTTGGTCAGCCGGTTCTTCAGCTTGTCGACGAGGAGCGTGCGATCGACCTCGCTCAGCACCTCGGACGTCACCGGGCTCCACCGCAAGTCGACCTTGCTGGACACCTTGTTGACGTTCTGTCCGCCGGGACCTCCGGAACGCGCGAACGCGATCTCGAGCTCGCCGGACGGGATCGTCAGGCCTGGTTTGATAACCAGGTCCGACATCGCTAACTCGCGCTTTGCTTCTTCGAGCGGCGCTTCGTCGGGCTCTTCTGAGCCTCGTCGTAGACGCGCATCTCGGTCTCGGCCGTGGTCTGCACCGCTTCGAGGTACAGCGAGGTCAGGCCGAGGTGATCACCGCGAAGAGCTTCGTAGTACCGCTGGCGATCGATCGAGTGAACGATCGCGATCGGGTAGCCGGCTTCCTGCAGCAGCAAGTTGGAGGCGACGCGGATCGTGCGACCGCTCTCCTTGGCCCACGGAAAGATCGCCATGAACCGCGAGTGCATCGTGGCGACCTTCTCGATCACGTGGAGATGCTTCGTGGTGGGCTCGTCGATCCACTCGCCGAGCTTGCGCGTCAGCGGGAGGATTTTCTCGGGCGGCGCGATGTCGTGGTAGTAGAGCCGGTGGAGCGGGTTCTCCTTGCGGAACGGGAGACCCTTCGGCTTCTCCTCGGGCGCGAGGATCGCGTAGATGTCGCGGATCGTATCGAGCTTGAACGGCTTCTTCTTGTTGCCGGCCTGCTCGTTCGCGAAGTTGCAGGCGTCATCGAAGCGACGAATCTCTTCGTAGCTCGGGATCAACGATGGATCGCTGATGATGCTCGGATCGACGGCGGCCTTGATCTCGCTGTACGAGAGGACCTCGCCTTCGAGCGCCGCGTCGTGATGGATCAGCGAGATCCGCAGACGGTTGTTGAACTCTGTACGAGCGACCGGGTTGGCAGTCGAAACGCGCGCTCGCCACGCGGTGACGATGCGCTCGACCTCGCTGAAGCGAGCATCGATGTCTTCTGTCTCTTTGTACCTAAGCACTTGTTTTGACCCGGAAACGAACCGAAGGAGTGTAGGGGACACCCACTGGATCGTCAAGGAAACGTGGGCAGGATCCCTACATGATGATTGGACGACCTCTGCAGAGACCGCAAGATTTCTGCGGTTTTGGGCTCCTCATGATACCTAGCCGGCGATGGCGTTCGAGCACGTCTCGGTGCTGGCTCGTGAGGTCCTTGAGGGCCTATCTCCGCGAGCTAATTGCGTTTATGTCGATGGCACCCTAGGTGGAGCCGGCCACGCGCGAGCCATTTTGGAGGCAGCGGACTGCACCCTGATCGGCATCGATCGCGACCCGATGGCCCTCGAAGCGGCTCGGGCGCATCTCGCCGGTGTCGAGGACCGCGCCACCTTGGTGCACGGCCAATACAGCGAGATCGCTGACATCCTTACCAACCTCGGGATCGACCAGGTCGACGGTATCCTGCTCGACCTCGGCGTGTCGTCGCCCCAGCTCGACCACGCCGACCGCGGGTTCTCCTTCATGAAGCCCGGTCCGCTCGACATGCGGATGGATCCGACGCGCGGGCAGACCGCGCTCGAGCTGATCGAGTCGACCGATGTCGAGTCGCTCGGCGAGCTGATCTGCGAGCTCGGCGAGGAGCGCTACGGCAAGCGGATCGCGCGGATGATCAAGGAAGCGGAGAAAGCGGAGCGACTCGCGACGACCACCGACCTCGCCGCGATCTGCTCGCAAGCGATCCCGGCCGTCGAGCAACGCAAGTCGAAGATCCATCCGGCGACGCGCACCTTCCAGGGCCTCCGGATCGCGGTCAACGGCGAGCTCACGGAGCTCGAGCACTTCCTCGCGGTGTTCCCGGATCTGCTGCGCCCCGGCGGACGCTGCGCGGTGATCTCGTTCCACTCCCTCGAAGATCGCCTGGTCAAGAACCGGTTCCGCGACCTGACGTGGACGACCTCGCTCCCGGCGCGCTTCGCCGAGCAGGCCGGCGAACGCCTCGAGCCCGTGGTCGAGGCGATCACGCGCAAGGCCGTGATCGCGACCGACGACGAGA
>Ga0075163_10007227_pt1 | contig 14700 bp, 16 predicted proteins | sample JI1023141ADNA_FD_71478 | JGI IMG/M metagenome (GOLD analysis project Ga0075163, IMG submission 71478) | Wastewater effluent complex algal communities from Wisconsin, to seasonally profile nutrient transformation and Carbon sequestration -... | ecosystem: Engineered > WWTP > Effluent > Algae...
GTGCATGTACGCCGGCGAGTTCACCGCTTCGGCGTAATCGTTGATCGGTGCGCAGATGATGTCGACGGCCTCAAAGCGCTCAAGCCATTGCGACTTCGTGCCGTTGCTCAGGCGCTTCTCGAGTTCCGTGACGAGATCGTTGCGGTTCTCGATCCGGCTGCCCAGATCAGCGAAACGGGGGTCTGATGCCAGCTGCGGCGAGCCTACGGTCTGGCACAGCGCTAGCCAGCGTGCCGGGTGATAGGCCGCCACCATGATCCAGCCGTCGGCGCATTGCAAAGCTTCGTTGGGTGCTGCGTACGGCGCGGCGCTTCCGATGCGCTGTGGCACGACGTCGTCGGCCAGGTACGCCGCAAATGTCGACTGCTGCAGCGCGATGGCGCTTGCGAACATGCTCAGGTCGATGTACTGACCTTGCCCATCGATCCTGCGCTTGTTCACCGCCGCCAGCACGGCCACGGCGGCCAGGTACCCCGTGACCATGTCGACTACGGGCACCTGAACCTTGCAAGGCGGCGCGCCGGGCGAGCCGGTAACGCTCATGAGGCCCGACACGGCCTGGATCACCCCGTCCACGCCGGGCTTGTCCCTCCAAGGACCAGTCTGTCCGTATGCGGAAATCGAGCAGTAGACGAGGTGGGGTGCCGTAACCGCCAACTCCTCGTATCCCAGTTGAAGCCGGCTCATCACGCCGGGTCGAAAGCTTTCGACCACGACATCCGCTGTCGCCATCAGCGCTTTGCAGAGCTCTCGCTGTTCAGGGTCCTTCAAGTCCAGCGTGATGCTTTGCTTGTTGCGATTGAGGGACATGAAGGTCACGCTCTCGCCCCCGACCTGGGGGACAAACGCGCGACCGAGTTCGCCCGCCGGGGCTTCAATCTTGATGACGTCGGCCCCGAGGTCGGCGAGCAGCATGGTGCAGGTCGGCCCGGCTGCGATCTGGGTGAAGTCGATGACTTTCAGACCGGTCAATGAGCAGTTCAACATGGCTGGGTTCGCAAGTCTGTGCTGGTCAAGACCCGCGAATGTTGTTGTCGCGAATGATCTGGACCCAGCGCGCTGTGTCGGCGCGCAGCGCTCGCTCTGACTCTTCCGGACTGAGGGTGAGCGCCTCCAATCCGCTCTTTGCCATGGACTCCCTCATCTCGGCGCTGGAGACGATTCGGTCGATCTCGAGTCGCAGACGCTCGACGACCGGTTTGGGCGTGCTCTTGGGTGCCACGATGTGGTACCAGAACCCGGCTTCGTAGCCCTTCAGACCGGCCTCGGAGATCGTGGGGATGTCTGGGGCAAGCTGTGATCGTTTGGAGGACCCAACACCCAGGATCCGCAGCTTGCCCGTTCTGGCCAGGGGCAATGCGGAGGGCAGGCCCAGCATCGCAGCCGGGATATGGCCTCCCACCAAGTCTGTGATCGCCGGTGCCGTTCCGCGGTACGGCGCATGCGTCAGTGGTACGCCAGCCATCGAGGCGAAATGGATGCCAGCCAGATGGTGAGGCGAAGAGACCCCGACGGAGGCGTATGCCAGGGGCGTTGCGGCCTTGCTCTTGGCCAGCGCGATGAACTCAGCTACGTTGCGCGCCGGGACGTTCGCACCCACCGCAAGCACCAGCGTCGCGCTGGCCAGGGTCGACACGAAGACAAGATCAGCGGTCGGGCTGAACGACAGGTTTTCATATAGATAGGGCAGAAGCGGATCGCTTGTTCCGCCCACGCCGATTGTGTAGCCGTCGGCCGGCGACCGGGCCAGTTCAGCCAATCCGATCGTGGTGCCGGCGCCGGCCTTGTTGTCCACCACCAGTGATTGGCCCAAGGCTTCGCCAAGCTTCTGCGAAACCATCCGCGCAACAGCATCGGTTCCGCCGCCAGCCGGGAAAGGAACGATCAGCCGAATCGACTTGTTCGGATAGGTGCCCGTTTGAGCGTGGACACCGCTCGAGGCGGCAGTCCATGCCGCGGCCGCCCCAGCGGTCAATACGGTTCTTCGGGTCAGCATGAGCTTGCCTTCTTGTGTGATATCGACGTCAGACGGAGGCGCTGCTCAAGCTGCGTCCACCGCAGACATACAGCAACTGACCTGTGAGGTAGCTGGCTTCAGGCTGCGCAAAGAAGCGGACAGCCTGGGCAACATCGCTGGGCTGGCCGATACGCTGGACCGGCACGCTGCGCTTCAGGTCGTCTTTGACCTTGTCCGTAATGGTTTCAAACAGCGGGGTTTCGATGATCCCCGGTGCGATCGCGTTCGCCGTGATGCCGTTGCGTGCGTACTCCAGCGCCAGGCTGCGCGTGAAGCTCACCACTCCGCCCTTGGAGGCGGAATAGCTGGCCTGGCCGCGATTGCCGAGCCACGCCCGCGACGAGATGTTGATGATTCGGCCAAAGCCCTGCGTCACCATTTGCGGTGCCACCGCCTTGCAGCAAATGAACTGTGAGGTGAGGTTGGTGTCGATCACGCGTTGCCAGAAGCCAAGGTCTATCTTCGCGATCAGGCGATCCCCGCCGATTCCGGCGTTGTTGACCAGAATGTCGATGCGACCGCTGACGCCAACCAGTCGGGAAACAGCCCCCATCACGTCTTCTTCAGACGTCACGCTCAACTCTTCGGCGATGACCTCCAGGCCCTCGGCTCTCAGCGATACGCTTGTACTTTGCAGAGCGTCGGCGTTGAGGTCCCAGATCGCAACGCGGCAGCCCTGGCGCGCCAGGTCGCGCGCGATGTCCAAGCCAATGCCACTGGCGCCGCCTGTGACGATTGCGGTCATCTCTTTGAGATGGGTAGGAATGGCGAAGCCGGGCGCCGAGGTGTTGTGTGTCATCTGAGTTCTTGCATCAAATGGAAAGGATGTGGATCGAGCACGCCGCGTGATCGACGCCCGAGATACCACCGCCAGTGACCTGGCTGAGGCCAACTCGCGCGTCCTTGACCTGGCGCTGGCCGGCGCGTTGCTGCAGTTGCTCGCAGATCTCGACGATCTGCGCCACCCCGGTCGCACCCGGCGGGTGTCCCTTGGCGATCAACCCACCGCTCGGGTTGACCGGAATGCGGCCGCCCAGGCTGGTGGCGCCGCTGTTGAGCAGGTGCTGCGCCTGCCCACGCTCACACAGCCCGAGCGCCTCGTAGTACAGAAGCTCGGAGATCGTGAAGGCGTCGTGCAGTTCGATGAGACTGAGATCTTCGGGGCCAACGCCGGCCTGTTCGTAAGCCAGCCTTGCGGTGCGCGCCGTGATCTCGGCTTCGGTCATGTCCACGACGCCCGGCTCGAAGATTCCCGATTGCACGACGGAAGCCAGTAGGCGGACCGGCCTGGCCTGGCCCCGCCCGGTCCGCGTGGACAGAACCACGGCAGCTGCGCCGTCCACTACCGCCGGGCAGCACTGCAGAAGGGTCAAAGGCTCGGCGATGAGCCTTGATGCCAGCACTTCCTCGCGGGTGACGAGCTTGCAGAAGGTGGCGATCGGGTTCATCGCACCATGTCGCCGGTTCTTCACCGACACATCAGCCAGTGCTTCGACCGGGACGCCGTGCTCATGCATATAGCGCGTGGCGCGCATGGCGTACAGCGCCGGCATCACCATGCCGCGCCGGTTGTTCCAGTCGTTCTGGTTCAGCGGCAGGGTTCCGCCCCCCAGTGTGCTGAGCTGGTCCATGCCGAACACCGCTACGGTGTCGTATGCGCCTGCGCGCATCGCCTGCAGGGCCAGGTGCAAAGCGGTCGCGCCACTGGAGCAGGCGTTGTCGATGTTGAAGACGGGCTGGCCTGCAATGCCGAGTTCTCGCAGGCTGCGCTGGCCGGGTAAGTGCCCCCCGGCGGCGTTGCCGCAATAGAACGCCTGGACGTCACGCAGGGCGATCCCCGCGTCGTCGACGGCAGAAAGAATGGCCGCTTGCGCCAACGCTTCCTCGGTCAGATGGGGGAAGCGCCCGAAGTCGGAAATGCCGACGCCGGTGATCAGGGGGTTGGTCATTGCGCCCCCTCCTCAACCGCTTCGAACGCGTAATCCGCCTCGCCGTCCGGCAGTTCGAAAGGGACCACCCGCACGGATGCGCCGAGCCGAAGATCTGCACCGTCCTTCAGGAGCAGTCGGCCGAACGCTCGTACGCCTGGCGCGAAATCGACCATGGCCAAGCCGTATGGCGCTTTGTCGCGCCCCGGGTGCACGACGCTGAATGTGTAGAGCACGCCCTGCGGGCCGATGGGCACTTCTTCCACGACCTGGTCGGCGTGGATGAAAGGTTGCGGCGGAAACTGCAGCGGGGCTTCACCCGACCCGCGCGTCGCGATCAACTGCAAGCCGTCTGCAGCACTCTGAAAGTGCGAGCCCGTGCGCTGTTTCAACCTCATTGCGTCCCAATCCTCGGTGATGCTCACCGTGGATCAATGTATGTAGCAGTGCAGTCTTCAACAATGCACGAATGTTTTGTTCATGCTTTAGCTGAACTAAACTTGAAGAATGAACAGATCACATCTGCCGCTGTTGGCCTTGCGTGCCTTCGAGGCAACGGCTCGACACCTCAGCGTCTCGAAGGCTGCGGTGGAGCTTTGCGTAACCCCAGGGGCGATCAGCCAGCAGGTCAAGCAGCTTGAGGACACGCTGGGCGTCGCCCTCCTGCAGCGCAAGGGTCGTTCAATCGAACTGACCGATGCAGGGCTGGTGTTGCGGCCGCAACTGACGCAAGCACTGGATGTCATCGGCCTGGCCCTCGACTCGGTTGCGCGCGCCCACAGTTCCAGCACCCTGAAGCTGACGCTGCTGCCAACGCTGGCCGAAAAGTGGCTGATGCCAAGGCTGGCGCACTTTCACGGCGCCCACCCTGAATTGGACATTCAGATCATGACCAGCTTCCGGAGCGTCGAACTGGAGATGGAGGGCGTGGACATGGCTTCCTGGATCGGCACAGGCCTACCCCCAGGCGTCGATGGCGTCAGGCTGTTCGATGACGAATTCCTTCCCGTGTGCAGTCCTCGCCTCCTGCAAGGCGCGGCCAAGGTAAAGCAGCCGCGCGACCTGGCGGCCTTCACTTTCTTGCACTCAGTTCCGCGCGTCGACGACTGGCACCAGTGGCTGGCCAAGGCCGGCGAACCTCGGTTGAAGCCCGTCAACAGCCTGTCGTTCGGGAACTCATCGCTGGCAATTCAGGCCGCACTGGATGGCGTGGGTGTCGCCATGGTCCAGTACGAATACGTCAAGGCCAACCTGGCGGCTGGAAATCTGGTGGCGCCATTCGATATGCGCGTTCGGGGGCGCAACGGGTACTACCTCGGATGGTCTGCCCAACGTCGGGGCAGCACGGCGTTCAACCAGTTTCGGGACTGGGTCCTAGAGGAGGTGAGAAGTGCCCGAACTCCGTCGGCTCCTTGCACGTGATCAGGCAGCTGCCAAGGTGCTGCTGTTGATGGCGAGTGTGATCGCATGGCGCAGCGGGTCGAGATGCTGGTCCAGCAGGCGGTCGTGATTGGCGTTGTAGTTCTTCAGGGCGAATCCCAACAGCGTGGAAACGTCCGCCAGCGGGATGCCAGCCTGCGCGAGCGATGCCTGCCAGCCCAGCGCCACGAAGTCGGATTCGACGGCTGCCGCCACGCGCTCGGCCAGCTGCGGCTCGCTCGCGCTGACGTCCAGTCCGAGCGCTGCGCCAATATCGGCCGTAACCGTCGGGCACAAGTGCCCCATGCAACGAATGACGGACGGCGCCATGCCGGCGTAGCCATGGGATTGCGTCAAACCCGGGTAGCGGTTGAACACGGCCACCGCAACTGCATACGACGCCCGCACCAGCAGGTGGCACGACAGTGGTCGGCCGCCGTCTTCTTCGTCTCTGTTCTGCAGCAGGGATGCGGCACACAGATCGATGCGCGCATCGGCATCGCCACTGTCCGACAGTAGTGGATAGGCGTGCCGAGCCAGCTTCCAAGCCTGGTAGCGGCTGGCCTGCACCAGTGGGTTGCTGGTCGCAGCTGCGCCCATGCACATCAACGCCCACCAGTAGGTCTCGAAACCGGTGGAGCGCGCCAGGCTCAGCGGCGCCGTCGCCAGAGCCTCGCTGTCCCAAAAGACGGCGCGAGGACGCGTCTTGGGGTCGAAGAACTCCAGATGGTGCACCGCACCGTGATGGCGAACGGCCGATCCACCTCGGTTCTGCGCCGAAGTCGGGGAGGTCAGCACGTTGAAGATCGGCACTTTGGGTGCAAGCAACTTCTGGCTAATGGCAGGTTGACCCTCGACATGACGTGTGGCCATGTCTTCGAGTGACCGCTTCTCGCCCATCAGCATGGCGACCACACGCGCACCCTTCAGCACGCTCCCTGCGCCGATGGCGATCAAGCCGTCAGCGCCAACTTCCAGAGCCATCCGTGCCGCCGCCTCGATGCTCTGGCTGGGCGCACCCTCTGAAATCCCGGGGAAGATGCCTGCAAGCCTGTCGCCCAGCAACGTGGCGACTCGGTCTGTGAGCGTTGATCGCTCGTGCACGCTGCGACCGCACACCACCAGAGCGCGGCGCACGTCATGGCGGCCCAGTTCGTCGGGGAGCGCGGCCAGTGCATCTTGGCCCGCATACGCCTTCAGGGCGTAGGTTCGTGAAACGAAGTCGGTCTGTCGAGATCCTTGTTCGCGGGGCAGCATGAGTGGCAATCTTCGAGTTGGGTTCGCTGCAATTTAGGGCCGAAGAAGGCAACAGGGCAATGCATGCTTTCTGTCTTTGCTATTTAGCGTGGCTAAAGCATAGACGAGCCAATCAAGGCTGCGAAAGCAACCAGTTCAAATACGCCTCACCACGCCGGGTGGCCACCAGGTCGAGGACCGCCGTGAACACAGCCTGCAAGGCGAGCCCGATGGCTGCACCTCGCAGGAAGCCACCCGGCGCGGCGAATGGGATGACGAGGAGGGCCAGGATCAGAAGCACCACCTCCACTCCCAGGTAGATCCTGAAGTTGCGCATCACCACCTGCATGCGCGGCACTTCCTCGGACTGGATGCGCTTGGGCGCCGATTGCAGCATCTGTTGCACCCGTGCCGTGTCCTGCGGGCTGCGCTGATAAATCGTGATGCCCACGATCAGCTGCAGCACCGCGACCACCGTCAAAGTGAGCGCCATGCCGTTGAACAGTGGTTTGCGCAGCACGATCACACAGGCTGCGGACGCAAGGAGGGCCAGAAGGCCGACCGTGATGAAGACGAGGCTTTCGGTGCGCTCAGCGCTGAAGTAGTTGCTGACGGTGTCCATGTCTATTCGGTGGATGGGTGGGCTTGATCGTTCCGGGCTCACTCCGGACAGGGCATGCCCTTGTCCGCCCAGGTTCGCAAGGCCGCCACGAAGTCGGCATGTGACATCGGCGGCTGGCTGCGCCCGGTGCCCGGCGCCCAGGCCCACAGCACCAGCGGGTCGATGGACATGTGCTCGATGACCTGGGCACCGGTGCGCCGGTTGCCGTTGCGTGCTGGGTCCTTCATCTGGCGGCAGATCTCGCCGGCCTTCAAGCCTTGCCAGCTCATGCTGGCCGGCGCCAGGTGCCAGTGCTTGGCGCCCGGCACTTGGCCGTTGGCTGAGTTGCCGTACTGGTGGCAGGCCACGCAGTTCTGCCCTGCTGCGCCGTGCCCGTCCTTGCCGCGCACCACGCCTTGGGTGTGGCGCGTGCTCAAGTCGGTCTGGCGCGGTGCATCGGCCTGGTGGCAGTTGACGCAGCGCGGATGCATCACCACGCGGGCGATCGGATCGAACAGGGGCGCAGGTGGCTTCGCGGCTTCAGGCTGCGCGTTCGCGGTGGCCAGCGCCAGCGTGCTGAGCCAGAGTGCCGCAGCCTTCTGGATGACAGTCATGGTCAGGTTCCGGTGAGAGGGTGGTTGCCGGCTCGCATCAAACGAAGGCGATGTGCTTGCGCAGCGGCAGTTCGCGGATGCGCTGCCCAGTGGCGTTGAAGATGGCGTTGGCCAGCGCAGGGGCGGCTGGCGGCGTGCCGGGCTCACCGATGCCGCGGATCGGCCCGCCGAGCGCCAGCACCTTGACCTCGATGCGCGGCGACTGGTGAATGCGCACCGACTCGAACTGGTGGAAGTTCTTCTGCTCCACCGCGCCGTTGGCGAAGGTGATCTCGCCGAACATGGCCGCACTCAGACCGAACACGACGGCACCCTGCAACTGCGCCTCGATGTTGCGCGGGTCCAGCGCGGTACCCACGTCGGCGGCCACGCACACGCGGTCGATGCGGATGCCGTCGGGCGTCTGAGTGACCTCCACAACCTCGGCCACCGGCACCCCGAAGGCAAGGTGGTACGCCACACCCCGCCCGCGTCCCTTGGTCAGCGGCTGGCCCCAGCCGGCCATCTCGCCCGCGGCCTGCAGCACCTGCCGCGACGGATCGTGCGTCAGGAGGCCCAACCGGAAGGCCAGCGGGTCGGCGCCGGCCTGGTGCGCCAGTTCGTCGATGAAGCTCTCCATGAAGAAGCCGTTGAACGAATTGCCGACCGAACGCCAGGAACTGACCGGAATGGACGGGGGCGCCCGGTACGCCGTGGCCCGGTAGTGCGGAATGCCGTAGGGCTGCTCGTAAGTGCCGTCGGCGATCAGCTTGTCGGGGCCGGGCATCGCCAGCCCGGCGCGCGCACCCTGCGACGCCAGCACAGACAGGCTGGCCACGCGCACATCCAGCGCCTGGGCCTTGCCGCCCTCGGTACTGCCTCGCAGCCGCGCGACGGCGGCAGGGCGGTAGGCATCCTGCGTCAGGTCTTCTTCCCGGCTCCAGGTGAGCTTGACGGCCTTGCCGGGAACCGCGATGGCCAGGCGCACCGCCTGATCGATGAAGTCAGTCTCCAGGCGGCGGCCAAAGCTGCCGCCCATCAGCGTGACGTGCACCTTCACTTTGGACGGATCGAGGCTGGCCAGCTTGGCCGCCTGGTCGCGCACCAGGGTCGGCATCTGCGTGCCGGCCCAAACGTCGAGACGCCCGTCGCGCAGCCGGGCCACGGCCGTCGGCGGCTCCATGGGCGCGTGGGCGAGGAAAGGTACGCGGTACTCGGCTTGCAAGGCCTTCGCACCTTGCAGCGCCGTGTCCACATCGCCGTCCTTGCGCAGCTGGCTGTCCTGGTGCTTATCGTCGAACGCCGCGGTGATGTGCTTGATCAGCGCGTCAGTGCTGACGGCGTGCATGGGCTCCGACCATTCGCACTGCACCGCCCGCACCGCCTGGAGCGCCCTCCAGGTGTTGTCGGCGATCACGGCCACGCCGCCAGGAATCTCCACGACCTTGATCACGCCTTTGAGCGCCAGGGCGGGCGCCGCATCGAATCGCTTGAGTGAGGCCTCCAGCGCCGGGTTTTTGCGCACGGCGGCGTACACCAGATCGGGCTCTTGCACGTCGATCGCGAAGGTCGCCGTGCCAGTGCTCTTGGCCACCATGTCCAGGCGGGGCAGCGGCTTGCCCAGCAGTTGCCACTGTTCGCGCGGCTTCAGCGGCACCGAACTCGGCAAATCGAGTTTGGCGGCAGCCGGCGCGAGCGCGGTGTAGGCCAGGCGACGGCCATCGGGGGCGATGACTTCGCCGCGGCTCGTCTTCAGGTGAGCGGCCGGAAGTTTCCATTGATCGGCTGCAGCCTGCATCAACGCCCAGCGGGCGGTGGCGCCGGCCTGGCGCAGCTTGTCGAAGGCGTCGGGCATGCTGGACGAGCCCCCGGTGAACTGCATGGCCAGGAACTTCGCCATCACGCCCATGGTGCCGCGCATCACGCCGGCGGCCGTGCCGTGGTCCAGCGGGGAGAACGGCACGCCTTCCGTCACGCCAGCGGCATTGAAGTAGGCCGCAGCGGGCGGGCCGTGCTCGATGCGCAGACTGTCCCAGGGCAGGTCCAGTTCCTCAGCCACCAGCGCCGCCAGCGTGGACTGCACGCCCTGGCCCATCTCGGCGCGAGGGGTGATGACGGTGACACCCTGGGCATCGATGCGCAGATAGGGCGTGAGTGCCCTGGCACCCTGCGCCGGGTCATCCACCAGCGGATTGGGATGGGCCTGGTGGTACTTGTAGGTACCGAAGACGACGCCGCCGGCGATAGCCGCCGACCCGATCAGGAAGCCGCGCCGGGCGATGGTGCCGATCCGGCTCATGCCTGTGCTCCCTGCAGGCGCTTGGCTGCGTCGTGGATTGCGGCACGGATACGGGGGTAGGTGCCGCAGCGGCACAGGTTGCCGGACATGGCCGCGTCGATGTCGGCGTCGGTCGGCTGGCGGTTGGTCTGCAGCAGCGCCGCGGCACTCATGATCTGGCCCGACTGGCAGTAGCCGCACTGCGCCACCTGGTGCTCGATCCATGCGGCCTGCACCGCGTTCAGCGCGGCGGGCGAGCCCAGACCCTCAATGGTGGTCACGGGCCCGGTCACCGCACCGACGGGTGTGACGCAGGACCGCACCGGCGTGCCGTCCACATGAACCGTGCAGGCGCCGCACAAAGCTGCGCCGCAGCCGTACTTGGTACCGGACAACTTCAGTTCGTCGCGCAGCACCCAGAGCAAAGGCATGTCCGGTTCGACTTCGATTTCGTGGCTGCGCCCGTTGACTGTCAACTTCATTCACATACTCCTGGCAGGGAACGGGATGCACTCTGCCGTCGAAGGCGTGCGGAGGCACTCGCTGATCGCGCCAATTCACCGCGGAACACGACAATCCGTAATCGAACTGAAATTGGCGCGTTCTGCTAGTGCTGTGGCGTGAACGGCTGCCTAGACTCCGCGGCTTCAACTCACGCGTCACGGGCGACACATGGGACAACTTGCTCGGCCGGACTCTGCCCACGGCAGCCGCCGCACGCGGGGCTATGTCGTGCAGCCTGGGTGGCGCCTGCTAATCCAGGATCTGGGACTGGAGCCAGGCGTCGTGCTCCGGCGTGCACACTTGCCCGGCGACCTTCTGACACGCGCTGAGGCCACCATCGACTCGGGCCAGTACTTTGCGTTGTGGCGGGCCATCGAGGCTGAAGCGTCTGCAGATGCCGGCGTGCAAACGGCACTCCGGGCTGCCAAGGTCGACCCTGTCCCCCTGCGCATCGCGCGTGCCTTGTCGGCGGACTGGTTCGATCCGGTCCTGTTTTCGGCGCTTTGCAGTGCCGACCTCGCCAGCGCGCTGGAGCGTGTCGCCAAGTACAAGCGCCTGATTTGTCCGATGGCGCTGACCGTCGAGCACACAGGCCGCCGCTTGGCGCTGACCATCGAGTGGCTGAGCCGCGACGAGCCGCCTCCCCCGGTGCTGGTGGCATTCGAACTCGCCTTCTTCGTCCAGTTGGCGCGCATGGCCACACGCACCGACCTGCGGCCGTTGCGGGTGGGCAGCCCCGTCGCGTTGCAGCCGAAGCAGGACTTCGCGGACTACTTCGGCGCGTCGGTGTCCAACGCTGCGTCGGCCCGGCTGGAGTTCAGCGCCGAAGATGCGCGCAGGCCTTTCCTCACCGTGAACGCTGAACTGTGGTCGTTCTTCGAGCCAGCGTTGCGGCAGCGTCTTGCCGACCTGGACGCCCGGGCTCCGACGGCCGAGCGCTTGCGAAGCGCTCTGCTCGAAGGGCTGCCTGCGGGCGACATCGCCATGGGCTCGGTCTGCCGCAAGCTGGGGCTGAGTGCTCGAACCTTGCAGCGCCGATTGCAGGACGAGGGCACCAGCTTCCAGCGCACGCTGGATGCCGTGCGCCACGAACTGGCGCAGCACTATCTGAAGCACTCGGCGATGAGCGGCGCCGAGATATCGTTCCTCCTGGGTTTCGAGGACCCCAATTCCTTCGTCCGCGCTTTCCACGGATGGACCGGGTACACCCCCGATCAGGTCCGCCGGCAGTCACGCGGCGATCGAGGCCCTGTCGATTCGGAGCCAAGGGCCTTGTCCTGAGAGGATCGGGGTGGAACCGCCGGCAGTCGCGCATTCCCGGCACCGACTCCATTCCTGCGCCGGCGCAGGACCGCTTCAGTCTTCCAGCAGACCCAGCAACGACGCCCGCAGCGTGCAGGCCGCCCGCGTCCTGCAGTCCAACTTCCTGAAGACGCTTTCGAGATGGGTACGCACCGTCGAAGGACTGATGTCCAGGCGCTTGGCCGCTTCCTTGTTGCTGTCCCCCAGGCTAATGCGCCGCAGCACCTCCAGTTCCCTGCTCGTGAGCAGCGCTGAGGATGTAGCGCTGGCCTTGCGATGTGCCGCCGAGTGGCCGTCATTGCGATGCAAGGCGGCCAGCACCTGGGCATCGAACTTGGCGCCGGCACCATTGGCCGCCAGAATCCCCCATGCCTCCTCGCGAGACAGCGCATGGCGCCAGGGACGTTCGGCACGCAGGGCCACCCAGGCTGCGCAGACCGCCAGGATTCGACTTTCGATCGGAAGGGCCGGGGCGCTCAGGCCGCGCAAATAGCCCGAGCCGTCTAGCCGTTCGAAAGCGTGCGAAGCGATGTCGGCTGCTGCCGTCAGGCGGCCAATCTGTCGCGTAGCCCGCGAAGTCCAGTACGGTGCTAGCCGAACCTGCTCCCATTCGCCGGTCGTCAGCGGGCCCGCGCGGTTCCAGACGCGGCTGGCAATGGCCACACGACCCAGGCCGTGCAGCCACGCAGCCTGGCGCAGCGTGGCGCGCCGTGGCTTAGCCAGACCCAGCAAGGCAGCGAAGGCGTCGGCCATCGCCACCACCGACAGCGAGTGCCCCACCAGCCAAGGCAGCCTCAGGTCGATCACATGTCAGATTAGGCCCATGCCGACACGCGGCTCAGGTGTCGCGGCGGATTCTACGATCTGCGGGTCCGCCAGCGGCTCGATGCCGGCCAGCCAGCCGGCTGCGTGCTGGATCACGCAATCCACCATCGGCGGCGGGTGGATCACGCCGGAGCGCTGACGCAGCAGTTGCATGGCGGCTGCCAGGCCAAGCCTGCGCGCGAGGACTTCCAGTTCGCTGCAGACGCCGACCAGCAAGGCCGAAGCCGGAATGGCCTCGCCCCTCAAGCCGCCCGGATGCCCGCTGCCGTCCCAATGCTCGAACACGCAGCCCAGGCCATCGGCAACCGCGTCGTCCAGCGCCAGCGTGTCGGCGACCAGTTGCGAGACTTCGCAGTGGATGGCGGATACCTGGGCCGAACGGCCGGGGATCTCCTCGAGCGGCACCAGCAACTCGATCTTGTCGAATTGCAGCGCCTGCATGGCGGCGCGCCCTTTTACATCGTCGCCGAGCGTGGCGGCGATCTCCGACCCGTTGGCCGTGCAGCCTGACCATCGCAGCAGCGCGATCTGCTGCATCTGCGCCACGGCCTGCGCATCCCAGCCGATCTGTCGCGCCATGGCGGCAGAAAGTGCCGCCACACGTCGCGAATGATCGAGGGGCTGCCCCATGCTGAGGTCGCCCATGACGGCCAGGACGTGCAGCGCGTCTTGCCGGTCGATCAGGTCTTCGTTGTCTGGCATCACGTGCCCATTGTCGATGCCGCAGCGGGCGGCTCCTGGCATCGGACAAGCATCCGATGTCCGGGCGACGATGGCCGCCAGACACTGGCGCATCACCAGTACCTGAGAGGCAGCATGTCCACTTCGGCCCGGAATCGGCACCCCATCGTCTTCGTTCACGGCCTGTGGCTGCATGCCGAATCCTGGCAAGCCTGGGTCGAGTTCTTCCGCCACCAAGGCTATGACGCGATGGCCGCCAGCTGGCCAGGCGACGCGGCCACCACGGCTGCGACGCGCATGGACCCGACTGCTGTGGCCGGGTATGGCGTGGCAGAGATCGCCGAGCACGTCGCCGGCCAGTTGAAGGGCTTCGGCCGGCCGCCGATCCTGGTCGGGCACTCGTTTGGCGGGTTGATCGTGCAGAACCTGCTCGGGCGGGACCTCGCAGCTTAGGCCATCGCCATCGATTCGGCACCGATGCGGGGCGTATCGGAGTTGCCCCTGTCGGCGCTGAAGTTGGCGCTGCCCGTGCTGGGCAATCCCTTGAACTTCAAGCGCGCCGTATCGCTGACCGAAGCGCAGTTCCGCTACGGCTTTGCCAACGCGCTGCCCGAGGCGCAGGCGCGGGCCTTGTACGAACGCTTCGCCATGCCGGCACCCGCGCGGCCCTTGTTCCAGGCCGCGACCGCGATGTTCAAGCCCCGAGCTGCGACGTAAGTCAACGTCGCCAACGACAGGCGCGGACCGCTGCTGCTGATGGCGGGCAGCCTGGATCACACCGTGCCGCCGGTACTGGTCAGGAGCACGTTGAAGCGCTATGCCAGGTCGGCAGCAGTCACCGAGCTCAAGGAGTTCGCGGGACGCGGTCACTCGCTGGTCATCGACAGCGGCTGGCGCGAACTGGCCGAGTACAGCCTGGATTGGCTGAAGGCGAGGGGTCTCTAAGACTTGCTGCCTGTTCAAAGGGTGACCCTGTTGCGCTCTATATCCGAAGGTAAAGGAGTCCTGGGAATGCTCCTCCTCCGCACTCAAGGGGCGACCCAGGGGCAAGAACCTCGTCGCCATCGCCGATTTGCGCGGGGCCGGCTAGCGCGAGGTGGTGGAGCGGTTGGCCTTACTGAAGTCGAACGAGCAGTCGTAGGAGAGTCGGCGCGCGGTCTGGCACTCTGACCGGATGATCGGCGAGCGCGCCTCGCCACCCCTTGAAGTGCATGGCCTCAATGGGATCCTGACTGCATGGTGGGCCGCCGGCCTGCCATGCAACCGATCAGGAGTCCCTCATGAAATTCTCCAAAGCCGAGGTCGACGCCATCATC
>Ga0075163_10007229_pt1 | contig 14698 bp, 10 predicted proteins | sample JI1023141ADNA_FD_71478 | JGI IMG/M metagenome (GOLD analysis project Ga0075163, IMG submission 71478) | Wastewater effluent complex algal communities from Wisconsin, to seasonally profile nutrient transformation and Carbon sequestration -... | ecosystem: Engineered > WWTP > Effluent > Algae...
GCCACGATGACCCGGAGCTCAGACGAGTGGTCTGCTCTACGTACGCGGCTGGCGCAGGTGGTGCGCCGGCGGGTGGCCGCCGCCGACGTGGAAGACGTGGTGCAGACGATCCTCTTCGTGGTCATGACCGATCCCCGAAGGCCCCAGGTGGAGCCCGATTTGCAGCGATGGGTGGCCGGCGTCACGCGCCACAAGATCGCGGACCATCACCGGGCCTTGCGACGCGTCCCCACGCTCGACGCCGAGCTCGACGCCCACGAGGCTGCCGAGGACCGACCGCCGGAGGCCAAGGACCTGCTGCGCTGGGCCACCCGCGCCGCGCCGCCGGGCAACGAGGAGACCCTCGAGTGGCTGCTGCGCGAGGGCGAGGGCGAGGAGCTCGAGAGCATCGCCGCCCAGGCGCAGGTGCCGGCGCCACGGGTTCGCAAGCGAGTGAGCCGGCTGCGTGCGCACTTCCGCGCGCACTGGCAGAAGGAGCTCGCCCTCCTGGCCGCCCTCGGTCTCCTGGTGCTGGGCCTCGGCTGGGCGCTCCGCAAGCCACGTCCGGAGCCGGTGGCGAACGATCCGTCGGTGTGGGGTCCCGGTCGCATGGGCGCCAGCAGCCCCGCCGAAGACCTGCGCCGCAAGGCGACGGAAGCGTGCATCGTGCGCGACTACGCGGGCTGCCTGCGCGATCTCGACGCCGCCAAGCAGCTCGATCCGGCGGGCGACGCGCGACCGGAGCTCCAGCAGATGCGTCGGGAGGCGAGCTCGGCCCTCCGCAAGGCGCCCAAGGCCGCTCCCTCGGCCGCTCCGGTGCCTACGCCGAGCGCGACCGAAGCGCCGATGCCCGCGCCGTCGGCCGCTCCTCTGCCTGCCCCGAGCGCAACCGCTCTGCCGGCGCCGTCGACGGGCACCCTCGAGGAGACGGCACCCATGGACCACAAGGATCCGTCGCCGCTCTCGACGTTCGGTGCCGCAAAGGCCGGCGGCCCCCCCCACATGAGCAAGAAGTAGCGACACGGGATCTTGGACCCGAGCATCTCTCCCCAGGTGCCACGCACGGGTCTTCGAGCCGCCAAGCAGATCATCGGGACCCGGCGCGAGATCCTCGAAGCGTTCGAGGACTTCGAGGCCGGCCGCCTGGGGCGCATCGAACGCGACGACCGGTAGCGCTCAGCCCGGCGCCTTGTCGAGGAAGCCGACGACGGTGCGGATGCGGCCGTCGGCGAGGGTCACGACGTCGAAGCCCACCGCCAAGGGTTCGGTGCTGCCCGGCGCCATGGCGTTCCAGCGGAACCGTGCCACGTCGTGGTGCGCCTCCGCGGGGCCGGCGGCCACGAAGGTGACGTTGGGAAACTGTTTTTGCACGACGCCGACCAGCTCGGAGAACGCCGCCTTCCCGCGCACCGCAGCCAGCGGATCGGTGTACGCGTAGTCATCGGTGCACAACGCATCGATAAGGACGAGCCTACGGTCAGCCTCGGGCTCGTTGAAGACCTCGAGATAGCGCGTCACGGTGGAGTCGATGTGGCTCATGAATACCTCGGAGTGAAAGTGGGAACGGCCCTCTCACGAAGGGCACGCCGCATGAATAGCGCTCGCTGCCGCCGGCTACGATTACGCGGCAGGTAACATTCGCCCGAGCGAGGGGGCTCCCAAGGGTCGCACGCTCGGGTATGCTGCCCGACCATGCGCGTTCGCGAAGGCTTCTCCGGTACCGTCGGTCACACGCCCCTCATCCGTCTCGAGAGCCTCTCCGAGGCGACCGGATGCACCATCCTCGGGAAGGCGGAGATGCTCAACCCCGGCGGCAGCGTGAAGGACCGCGCGGCCCTGGGCATGGTGCTCGACGCGGAGGCGCGCGGCGCCCTGACCAAAGGCGGCCTCATCGTCGAAGGCACCGCCGGCAACACCGGCATCGGGCTCTGTCACGTGGCCAACGCCCGGGGCTACCGCTGCCTCATCGTCATGCCCGACAACGTTGCGCCGGAGAAGGCCGAGGTGCTGCGCGCGCTGGGCGCCGAGCTCTCGCTGGTGCCCCCTGCCCCCTTCGCCAAGCCCGAGAACTACTACCACGTGGCGCGTCGCCTGGGCGAAGAGCGCGGAGGGTTCTGGGCCGACCAGTTCGAGAACCCGGCCAACTTCACTGCACATTACACGCATACCGGCGTCGAGATCCTCGAGGACGCCGGCCCGGTGGACGGGTTCGTCACCTCGGCGGGGACCGGCGGCACCATCGGGGGCATCAGCAAGCGTCTCAAGGAAGAGAACCCGAAGACCCAGTGCTACCTGGTGGACTGCGAGGGCAGCTCGCTGGTGGGCTACGTGAACGAGGGCACCTTGGCAGTGGAGGGCTCGAGCGTCCTCGAGGGCATCGGCATTCGCCGCATCACCAAGAACTTCGCCGAGGCCAAGCTCGACGGCGCCTTCCTGGGCACCGACCGCGAAGCGGTGGCCATGTCACACTACCTCTTGCACCACGACGGCCTCTTCATCGGCGGCTCCGGCGCCCTCAACTGCGTGGGCGCGGTGAAGCTCGCGCGCAAGCTGGGTCGCGGCGCCACCATCGTCACCGTCCTGTGCGACGGCGGCGGCCGCTACCAGAGCCGGCTGTTCAACCCGACGTGGCTCACGGAGAAGGGCTTCTCCGTGAACCACCAGGATCTCTCCTTCGTCAGTTGATGGCGAAGCAGTAGATGCGTCCGTTGCCGCCGGTACCGACCAGGTTCGCCGCGCTGCAGCCGCTTGACGGGTGGGCGTTGTTCCAGCGGCCGGTCGAGGAGTCGGAGTGGCCGAGGAAGCCGTTCACGTTGCCCGCGTTGGAGGTCCAGTTGGTGCAAGTGTCGGTGACCGCGGTCCCGTCCGCAGCGGTCCCCGTGAGGATGTCGTGCATGTTTCTGGGGGGAGCGGTGCCCTTTTCATCGACCACGTCGGCGGCCAAGAGGTTCGTGGTGTGAAGGCCCGCCACGTTGGCGGCGATCATCTTCAGCTTCTGGTTGTACCAGGGGCCAGTGCCGATGCGGTCCTTGGCGTTGGTGCCCGCCACGCTCAGGTAGGCGTGCCAGGTCTTGCCGCCCGCGCCGGCGGCCGTGGCGAGCGCCTGACACTTGGCGTCGGCGCCGGCAAGCCCACCGAGGTTGCCGCCATTGCCCCCCGGCGTGCTCGACACGAAGAACGTCATCGAGGGCCCCGCGTCCACGGTGGCTTCCGCGACCGCGTCGGTGGACGCATCGGCGCCGCTGGACCCGGACGAGCTCGACGAGCTTCCGCCACCCGACGAGCTCGACGAGCTCGCGCCACCCGACGAGCTCGAGGAGCTCCCGCCGATGGGCGCATCGTCACTGCTGCTGCAGGCAGCCACCACGAGCAGCGTCATCATCGAGCTCGCAACCAAGACCAAAGGCGTTCGCATAGGGAAGTTCCTCCGAAGATTACGCCACTGCAATGTTGAGACCAGGCCGAGTTACCGGGAATCCGCACGCTTTGCGCCAGAAGAAGCGGGTCCACGGCCCCCGCATGATGCCAGGGCCCCTCAGAACGAGAGATCGCCAGTCGCCATCAGGGCCGCCGCCGCGAGCGCCATCGATACCAGCGTGATGGGGATGCCCACCCGCGCATGCTCGCGAAAGGAGACGCCGACGCCGTTCTGCGCGGCGCGCTCCACCACGATGATGTTGGCCATGCTGCCGGTGACCAGCAGGTTCCCCGCCAGCGTCGCCAGCACCGCGAGCGACGTGAGCGCAGCCGGCGATTTCTGCGGCCACAGCGGGAGCAAGAGCGCCACCAGCGGCACGTTGCCGATGGTGTTGCCGCCCACGAGGGTCAGCGGCCCGAGCACGCGCAGGGTGCCCCACGACGCTCCCCCGGCGAGCCCCACGCGATCGAGCACCGCCTGCGCCGTCCCCTCGCGCACGAACGCGTCGGTCACCACGAAGAGCCCCACGAAGAGCAAGAGGAGCGGCCAGTCGACCCGCGCGAGCAGCGCACGCGACGGATGGTATCGGCTCACCAGGAGCATGGCGGCCACCGCCACCACGAAGTGCACGCCGGCGCCGAACAGCAGGATGCCCACCACGATTCCCATCGCCGAGACGCCCTTCACAACGCCGGCCGTCTCCACCTCCGGGGCGTCCGGCTGCTCGGCGGTCTTCTGCGCGAGCGCGAAGGTGTCGCGATAGGCGAACGCGATGCCGCCCCATACCACCAGGAGGGAGAGCGCCGCGGGAAGGCCAGCGTGCAGCAGATACGCCGAGAACGAGAGGCGCCCCACCTGACCGATGAGCACGTTCTGCGGGTTGCCGATGAGGGTCGCGGCGGAGCCCGCGTTGGAGGCCGCCGCGGCGGCCAGCAAGAAGGGCTTGGGATCGAGGCCCCGGGCCTTGAGACCGCGCACCAGGGTGGGCGTGAGCGCGAACACCACCACGTCGTTGGTGAGCACCGCCGAGAGTGCCCCCACCGCGAGCACCACCAGCCCCAGGAGGCGCACCGGCGTGGCGCGAACGCTGGCCAGGCGGTGGGCGACATACGTGTAGAATCCCGATACTTCGAGCTGGAGCGAGACCAGCATGAGCGAGCCGAGGAGGAGTAGCGTGGGGAAGTCGATGGCACTACTGGCGTGGTCGAGCAGCGCCGGCCGCGCGGTGAGCACCAGCACCGCCCCCACCAGCGCGATGCCGGTGCGGTCGATACGCAACCCGGGCACCCGGCCCACCGCCATCCCCAGATACACCGCGACGAAGACGATGCTGACGAACACCGATTCCTCAGCGCTGCTGCGGCAAGACCGCGCAGTCCGGCGGCGGCTCGGGCCGGGTGGTGGCCACCACGTCGCGCGCCGAGGCGGGCAAGAAGCGCCGGAGGTTCCACGATTGCAGGAAGGCCACGCGCTCGGCCTTGCGCGCCTCGACCCCGGTGCGCCCGGCGAGCATCGCCGGCACGATGACCTGCAGGAGCGCCAGCGACACGAACACCAGCATGGTGGGGCCGGTGGCGAAGCTCATGAGCCGCGGCAAGAGCACCAGGCGTCCGTCTTCGAACAGGAAAGAGGGCGGCAGCACCCCGGCGAGCTCGAGGAGCAACGGCACCAGCACTGCGCCAAGGGTCATGGCGCCGGCGGCGACGCGGTGATGCAGCTTCTTCAGGTGCAAGAGGTAGATGGTTCCGTTGGCCGCCGACCATCCCGGTACCAGCGCCAGCGGACCGAAGAGCATGGTGAGCGCCCCCAGCGCCACGCTGCTGAGCGCCAGGATCACCAGCCCGTAGGCGGGCGATGCGCGGCGCCGCCGATACACGTGCCACACCGCGGCGGTGGTGGCCACGGTGAAGAACGCGAAGATGCCGAGCGGGAGCGGATCGCGGAGACCGGCGTGGACGATGGCCGGCACCAGCAGGAGCCACATTGGATAGATGATGATGCCGATGCGTAGGCTTCGCGCCTGCACCGCGTCGTACTGCGTCTGCAGCTCCTCCTCCGCGGCCTCCGGCAAATCTTCCGGCGGCTCGAGCAAGAGACGCACCATCACCTCGCGCGCTTCCGGGTGGAGCGGATCGAGCGTGAGCGCCTGGCTCACCTCGCGAATCGCCGCCTCCCGTGCGGCCGGGTCCACGTTCGCCTGGGCGAAGGCTGCCTGCGCCGCCACCGCGTGCGCGTCGGCCTGCTGCTTTCGTGCGAGAAGATCGCGATCGCCGTCGAGGTAGCGCTCGAGCGACTCGTGGAGGGCGCGGGCGGTGGGAAAGCGCGCTCCGGGCTCGATGGCGGTGGCAGTGGCGCACAGATCGTCGAGCTGCGGGGGCACGGCGGCGAGGGTCCCGAGGCGCAGCGAAGGTCGTCCTTCGACGCCCACCGCCGAGCGCGCGAGCATCTCTTGCAGCGAGCCCTGGGGCACGAACGACATGCCGGTGATCATCTCGAAGGCGATGACGCCCAGCGCGAACACGTCGGCGCGGCGGTCCACGGTCTCGCCGCGCACCTGCTCCGGCGCCATGTAACCGACGGTGCCGGAGATGGCCCCCACCGCGGTCTTGGGTCCGGGCGCCGGCAAGAGCGCCCCGTGGCTGCTGTGCGGCGCGTCGTCGCCATCCAACGCGCTTCCCTCGCCGGTGGTGGTGTCGCCGTGAATCTTGGCGATGCCCCAATCGAGGACGTAGACCTCGCCGTAGTCGCCCAGCATCACGTTCTCGGGCTTGAGGTCCCGGTGCAGAACGCCCCGCTCGTGGGCGTACTCCACCGCCAAGCACACCTGGCTCAGCGCCTGGAGCAGCTTGCGGCGGCCGTAGGCCGCCTGGGTGGCGGCGTCGCCCTTGCGGAGCCCCTCGAGGATCTCCTCGATGGTGCGTCCGCGCACGCGCTTCATGGTGAAGAAGGGCGCGCCGCTGGGGCTGAGGCCCAGATCGTACACCGGCACCACCGCCGGGTGCTCCAGCTGCCCTTGGATGCGCGCCTCGCGCTCGAAGCGGCTCCTCAGGTCGGCGCGCCCCAGGTGCGTGGTTCGCATGAACTTGGCGGCGATGTCGCGCCCGATGCGTGCATCATGCACGAGCTTGACCTCGCCCATGCCCCCTTCCCCCAGCGTCTTCCGCGGCAGGTACCGTTGCTCGAAGCTCGCCCCCTCGAGCACCGCCTCGCCCATGGCCACGTCCACCGCGCCCTGACCGCCGCCGCTGCCGTCACTGGCACGTCGGGTCGGGGCCTCGTCACTGCCGCTGGCGCGCTCGCCGGTCCGCGGCACGTACTCCGTGTCGGGCACCATGGTGTCGGCCCCCGAGAGCGTGTCGTGGGGGCCTTCGGCCAGGGTGTCGCGCGCGGGAGAGTCGCCCATGGGCCTCGAGTATGCCACACCCCCGCCCCGCGCCTCGCACCGTAAACGAGGCTCGCGCCTCCGGTGCGACGGTGAGGCTACTTGACGACCTTCAGATGCCCGGCGGTGATGGCCTCGAAGAAATCGTTGCCCTTGTCGTCGACCACGATGAACGCGGGGAAGTCCACCACCTCGATCTTCCACACCGCTTCCATCCCCAGCTCCGGGAACTCGAGGACGTCGACCTTCTTGATGCAGTCCTGCGCGAGCCGCGCCGCCGGCCCGCCGATGGACCCCAGGTAGAACCCGCCGTGCTTCTTGCAGGCCTCGGTCACCGCCCGCGAGCGGTTGCCCTTGGCCAGCATGATCATGCTGCCACCTTGCGCCTGGAACGCGTCCACGTACGAGTCCATGCGGCCGGCGGTGGTGGGGCCGAAGGAGCCCGAGGCCATCCCCGGCGGCGTCTTCGCGGGGCCGGCGTAGTACACCATGAAGTCCTTCATGTACTGGGGCATGGGCTCGCCGCGGTCGAGAGCCTCCTTGATCTTGGCGTGAGCGATGTCGCGCGCCACGATCAAGGGACCGCTGAGCGAGAGGCGGGTGCGAATCGGGTACCGGGATAGCTCGGCGCGAATCTCGGCCATGGGCCGCCGGAGATCGACCTTCACCACGTCGCCCTCGAAGGCCGAAGCGTCCACCTCCGGCATGTGCGCCGCCGGGTTCCGCTCCAGCTCCTCGAGGAAGATGCCTTCCTTGGTGATCTTCCCGAGCGCCTGGCGGTCGGCGGAGCACGAGACGGCGATGCCCACCGGGCAAGAGGCGCCGTGGCGCGGCAGGCGAATCACGCGGACGTCGTGGCAGAAGTACTTGCCACCGAACTGCGCGCCGATGCCGATGGTGCGCGAGAGCTCGAGGATCTGCTTTTCGAGCTCGCGATCGCGGAAGGCGCGCCCCAGCTCGTTGCCGGTCTCCGGCAGCGTGTCGAGATAGCGAGCCGACGCGTACTTCGCGACCTTGAGCGTGGTCTCGGCGCTGGTGCCTCCGATGACGATGGCCAGGTGATACGGCGGACACGCGGAGGTGCCGAGGCCACGCATCTTCTCCTCGACGAAGCGGAGGAGGCTCGCGGGATTGAGCAGCGCCTTGGTCTCTTGATAGAGGTAGCTCTTGTTGGCGGAGCCGCCGCCTTTGGCCATGAAGAGGAACTTGTAGGCGTCGCCGTCGGTGGCGTAGATCTCGATCTGCGCCGGGAGGTTGTTGCCGGTGTTCTTCTCCCGGTACATGTCGAGCGGCGCCAGCTGCGAGTAGCGCAGGTTCGACGTGAGATACGTGTCGAACACGCCGCGCGCGATGGCCGCTTCGTCACCCCCGCCGGTGAAGATCTGCTGGCCCTTCTTGGCCATCACGATGGCGGTGCCGGTGTCCTGGCACATGGGGAGCACGCCGCCCGCCGCGATGTTGGCGTTCTTCAGGAGATCGAGCGCCACGAAGCGATCGTTGGGCGAGGCCTCCGGGTCTTCCAGGATCGCTCGCAGCTGCGCCAGGTGCCCCGGCCGCAGGTAGTGGGCGATGTCGTGCATGGCCTCCGCGGTGAGCCGCGTGAGGGCCGAAGCGTCCACCGAGACGAAGGTCTTGCCCTGCGCCTCGAAGGTGGAGACACCTTCCTTGCCCAGGAAGCGATAGGGGGTCTCGTCCTTGCCCAGCGGCAGTAGCTCTTGAAACGCGAAATCCGGCATGCGGTCTATTTCGCAGACCGCGTGCCGGGCGACAAGCGAAACGGATGCCCTTACTTGAAGGTCGCGGTGCCGATGTAGTGCATGACCCGCGTGCAGTTCGCGGTACCGATGCCGCCGCGGCAGGCGTCGTCGCCTTCGAAGCGGGCTTCGCCGCGCTCGAGGGCGCGGATGATCTCGCGGGTCACGTCGTGACCGCCGTCCTTGCACCGGGGATCGCCGCAAGGCATCTCGAAGAGCGCGGGGGCGCTCTCGACCACCACCCGGCGCACGTGCCCGGGCTCTGCCACCGGCACCGCGGCCATGAACTCGCGCACTTCGAGCGCCAGCGTGGCCAGCTTGGGCACCTCGGCGGAAAGGCGAGGCGCTTGGTCTTCGCGTGCGCGCTTGGCTGCGAGACGCTCGGTCGCTTCGGTGTTGCGACGCCCCCGATTCATCATGATGTGCTCTCTTGCATGGCGTGCGGTCTCGGTCGGCTCGCCACACCCAGCTTCGATTCGCGGGAGCGGTAAGGCTGCTCGGAAGGTCCGAGCCTCCTGTTCGTAGCCTGCAACGCCGCGCTAAGCAAGCCTACGTCGACCTCACGACATGCGCTCGTCGAGCACCGCCGGATCGAACGTGTCTGCCTGGGCCTGACGCCAGGCGCGCTCGTAGTCCTTGGGGACCGGTCCGCGCACCAGCTCTCCCTCGTCCAGGTAGTCGAACATCTCGCCGTAGTGCTTCGACTCGGTGGGGCTCACCCGGCGGAGAATGTGCCACGGCCGGAGCTCGTGCGGCGCCGAGAGCCCCGAAGCGGCGATGAGCTCGGAGAAGGCGCGCACCGTGTTCCTCTGGAAGTTGAAGACACGCACCGCCTTGTCGGCCACCACCAGGCCACCCGAGAGGTCCGGATCCTGGGTGGCGATGCCGGTGGGGCAATCGTTGGTGTTGCACTTCTGCGCCTGGATGCACCCGAGCGCGAACATCATGGCGCGCGCGCTGTTCGTGAGGTCGGCGCCGATGGCGAGCTTGTGGGCGATGTCGAAGCCGGTGACCACGCGGCCGCTGGCGATGACCCGGACGCGCGAGCGGAGCCCGCACCCCTTGAGTGCATTATGCACGAATACCAGGGCCTCGGAGAGCGGCGTGCCCATGACGTTGGAGAACTCCAGCGGCGCGGCGCCGGTGCCCCCCTCGCCGCCGTCCACGGTGATGAAGTCGGGCGTGATTCCGGTGGCCAGCATGGCCTTGCAGATTGCGAAGAACTCGCGACGCTTGCCCACGCAGAGCTTGATGCCCACCGGCTTGCCGTGGGAGAGCTCGCGCAGCTTGGCGATGAAGTCGCACAGCTCGCGCGGGGTGGAGAAAGCCGCGTGGGTGGGCGGGCTGATCACGTCCTGATTCATCGGCACGTGGCGAATCTGGGAGATCTCCAGCGTCACCTTGCGCGCGGGCAAGATGCCACCGTGGCCAGGCTTGGCGCCCTGGCTCAGCTTGATCTCGATCATCTTCACCGCATCGTGCGCGGACTTCTCCGCGAAGCGCGCGGGATCGAAGGCGCCCTTCTCGTCGCGACATCCGAAGTAGCCGGTGCCGATCTGCCAGACGATGTCGCCGCCGCCCTCGAGATGGTGCGGCGTGAGCCCGCCCTCGCCGGTGTTGTGGGCGAAGCCGCCGAGCTTGGCGCCCTTGTTGAGGGCGAGGATGGCGTTGCGGCTCAGCGAGCCGTAGCTCATGGCCGATACGTTGAGCAACGCAGCCTCGTAGGGCTTGCTGCAGTCGGGGCCGCCGATCTTCACCCGCGGCGGTTCCTCCGGCGGATGCTTTGCCTGGAGCGAGTGGTTCATCCACTCGTAGCCCACCGAGTAGACGTCCTTCTCGGTGCCGAAGGGGATGGTGTCGGTGACGTTCTTGGCGCGCTGGTACACCAGCGAGCGAAGGTCGCGGCTGAACGGCCTACCGGAGCTGTTGCTCTCGACGAAGTACTGGTGAAGCTCCGGCCGCACCGCCTCGAAGAGATAGCGAAATCGGCCCGCCACCGGGAAATTCCGGCGAATCGCGTGCTTGGTCTGGATGAGATCGTAGACACCTACGAGGAAGACCACGATCACGAGGGCCAGCACCCACGCGAGCTCGGCGAAGACGAAGGCGAGGGCGAACGAGCCCCCGAGGAGGACGACCGAGGCGACCCAGAAGATCTTGCGCGGCGACATGGACCTCGAACCGCATATCACCAACGGCCCGGGGAGAGAACGCACGGCGGACCTCCCCCGGCCCGCCTCGCTTCGCTTCTTCTGCGTCAGCCGAGCGACGCGGTGAGCACGTTGGCCAGCCGCTCGCCGAACTTCTGCGGATCGTCGATGCTGCTGCCCTCGAGGAGCTTGGCCTGGTCGAAGAGGAGCTCGATGGCGTCGTCCACCACCGCGGCGTCGCCCTTGGCCATCAGCTTCTCGATGAGCGCGTGCTTGGGATTCACCTCGAAGATGCGCTTGGACTGCGGCACCGGTCGGCCGTTGGCCCGAAGCAGCGCCTCCATGTACGCAGGAATCTGCCCGGCGTCGAGCGCGAGGCAGGCCGGCGAAGCGAGGAGCCGCGAGCTTACCTTCACCTCCTTCACCCGGTCGCCGAGCACTTTTTGGATGCGCTCGAGCAGCGGCTTGACCGCCCCCTCGCCTTCTTCGCGGGCCTTCTTCTCCTCGTCCGAGTCGCTCGCCGAGAGGTCGGCGCGCATGGCGGAAACGAGCTTCATGCCCTGGAACTCACCCAGCGCCTCGCAGGCCCACTCGTCGACCGGATCGCTCATGAGCAGGACCTCGTAGCCCTTGGCCTCGAGCGCCTCGAGGTACGGCGAGCTCTTCACCGCGGTCTTGGAGCTGCCGTAGAGGTAGTAGATCTCCTTCTGGCCTTCCTTGGCGCGGCTCTTGTAGCTCTCGAGCGAGACCATGCCGGGCTCCTTGGTGGACTCGTAGCGCACCAGCTTCGCGAGCCGATCGCGGTACTCCACGTCGGTGGCGAGGCCCTCCTTGAGCACCGGACCGAAGCTCCGGAAGAACGTGGTGTAGTCCTCCGGGCGGTCGGCGGCGATCTCCTCCAACGCGTCGAGGGACTTCTTCACGACGTTCTTCTTGATGCCGCGCACCACGCTCGAGTCCTGCAGGAGCTCGCGCGAGACGTTGAGCGGCAAGTCGTCGGAGTCGACCACGCCCTTCATGAAGCGGAGCCAGTTGGGGAGGATCTCCTCGCAGTCGTCCATGATGAAGACGCGCTTGACGAAGAGCCGGATGCCCCGACGCTTGCCCGGATCGAACAGATCGAAGGGCGGCTTGGCGGGCACGTAGAGGATGCCCGAGAGCTCCAGGGAGCCTTCGATCTTGAAGTGGATCTTGCCCAGCGGGCTCTCGAAGTCGTGGGAGAGGTGCTTGTAGAGCTCGTCGTACTGCTCGCTGGTGATCTCGCTCTTGGGCCGCTGCCACAGCGCGCTGCCGCGGTTGGCCTGCTCCAGCACCGGCTCGCTGCCCTCCACCTTTCGCTCCACGCGAATCGGGTGAGCGACGTAGTCGGAGTAGCGGCGCACCAGCTCCGTGAGCTTCCAGTTCTCGAGGAACTCCTTGGCCTCTTCCTTGAGGTGGAGCACCACCCTGGTGCCGCGGTCCTTCTTGTCGGACGGCTCCACCGTGAACTTGGAGGTGCCGTCGCTCGACCACTTGAACGCCGCCTCGGCGCCGGCCGCGCGGCTCTCCACGTCGACGCGGTCGGCCACCAGATAGGCGCTGTAAAAGCCCACACCGAACTGGCCGATGAGGCTGAGATCGCCCTTCTGCTCGCCGAGCTTCTTCAGGAGCTCGCGGGTACCGGAATGGGCCACCGTGCCGAGATTCTTCACCAGCTCCTCTTCGGTCATCCCGATGCCGGTGTCCTCGATGGTGAGGGTGCCCGCCGCCTCGTCGGCGCGGATGCGAATCTCGAGCGTGGGCTGGTCACCCAGGAGCCCGGGCTCGGTGATGGCGCGAAAGCGCAGCTTGTCGACGGCGTCGGACGCGTTCGACACGAGCTCTCGCAGGAAGATCTCGCGGTGACTGTAGAGGGAGTGGATGACGAGGCGCAGGACCTCGGAAACCTCGGCGACGAAAGCATGTTCGGTCATCGAGGGCCTTCATAATCACCCGCGCGGCGTGTGGGAAGGGGCGCCGTCGAGACGGGTCAGTTCGGCCGCATCGGGGTCATGGGCTTCGGCGGCGGCGCCGAGAGCGAGGGCGGGCGGCGCGCCGGCGGCTGCGGAGGCGGCACGCGGAAGGCGGGGGTGGCCGCGACCTGCACGGGGCGCACGGAATCGGCGTCGGGCTCGGCGTCGAGGAGGACCTCCACGGAGTCGATGGGCGCCGGAACCGCCGCGACCGGGAACGTAGCCACCGGCGGAGCCTTGGGGAACGCTTGTTCCGCCAGCTGCGGCACGAGCACGGTGTGGGGCGGGCTCGCGAAGGGCGCCGGGGCGACCGAGGCGGGCGTCACTGCGGCCGGAAGAAACTGCGGGCCAGTGGGCGCAGGGGCCGCGGGGGCCGCCACGAACGCAGGTCCGGAGGGCGGCGTGGAGCCGGGGAGAGCTGCCGCGGGCTGGAAGAAGCGGGCGTCGACCGGCGCCGCAGCGGGCGATGGGGTCGGGGCCTCCGGGGCCGGCGTCCACGCCAGGGTAGCGGCCTTGGCCAGGAGAATCGCGAAGCCACGAAGGTCCCGCACGGTACGCACGTCGGCGATGACCGACCGGACCATGCTGGCGAACGCCGGTGCCGAGGTCCCGACCACGAGCGCCTGGGCGTGGGCTTCCACCGAAGCGGGCGAAAGCGGCATCCACGGCGGCTCCTCGCCGCCGACGAACGACTCCAGGACCTCCGAGACCGCGAGGCCTTCGGCCGGGTCCATGGCGAACGCGCGCACCAGCACGGGCGCCTGCGCCACGCGCGCGGGCAGGAGCTCGGAGCCGAGGCCCGGGGCCAGATACGTCGACTCCGGCCACAGCAGCGGCGCGATGGTGGGACGGCGCGGGTCCCAGGAGAGGCTCGCCTTGGCGACGCTGAAGAAGGTCGCGAGGGCGAGCGCCGGAGCGGCGTCCTTGGCGTAGCGGAACGTGACCTGCATCGTCTGCCCGCCGCGGACCAGGAGGAGGATCTCCTCGTGGGTATGCCCCTCCGCATCGGCGACGGGAAGCCTGTATTCTGCACAGGCCGCGGCATCCACCGCGAAGGCGTTCAGCTGCGGACCGCGCACCAGGCGCGCGGCCACCGGGCTCTGGCCACCGAAGCGCGTGTCGAGATAGAGCTGTGCCTGCTTCACCGCGAGATCCGCCGGGTCCTGCGCAGCCACCAGCGGTGCCGAGGCCCGGTAGGCGATGACGAGGTCGAGATCACGCAGACCGACGGACACGTCGCACGCGGGCGCCGAAGGGTCTGCCGAGGTGGGCAAGAGCCGGGGCCCGCCCGGGAGACCGTGGCTGAAGCCGAAGCGCCAATCGACGTACAAGGCCGACTCGCCGCTCGCGTCGGCGAGGAGGGAGAACGGCGACCCTGCCGGGGCTCCGCTGGGCCCGGTGGCCACGCTTCGGTGCGCGGGTGCGGTGACTGCGGGAGAGGCGGGGAATGCATTCATGGGCGAGACCAACCTGCTAGGGGACGACGGAGCTACATCGTCGGCAATGGTCTACGTGCGCCGGGGCGGGCCCCTTCCCCGGAAAGCGCCGGCCGCCAGCAGGCACGGGCGATTGGCGCCGCCGGTGCGACGACGGCGCGTGGAGCCATTCCGGTCAGGCGCCGAAATTCGTCAACGGATCCGCGCGCACAATCAGGGCGCGACCCAGGTGGCCATCTTCGGGACGAGGAACTTCTCCCACTCGTCGCCGGTGCCATTGTGGTCGATGTCGAGCTCCTGGGTCTGCAGCGGGAACCCCGCGCCCTTGAGCGCGGCCCAGTCGGCGTTGTACACCGAGGGCGGAAAGCTGGTGTCGAACTTGCCGCCGGTGGCGGCCACGTTGATCTTCCAGCTGGCACCCGCCACGAGCGCGGCACGGCCGGGGATGGACGAGTGCTCGACGAGGATCCCGGCGAACCGGTTCGCGTACTTCAGGCCCAGCTGGTAGGCGAGGAGGCCGCCCGACGAGTAGCCGGCGAGGACGATCTTGCGGTCGTGCGCGTAGAAGCACTGGCGCACGTCGTCGAT
>Ga0075163_10007230_pt1 | contig 14698 bp, 9 predicted proteins | sample JI1023141ADNA_FD_71478 | JGI IMG/M metagenome (GOLD analysis project Ga0075163, IMG submission 71478) | Wastewater effluent complex algal communities from Wisconsin, to seasonally profile nutrient transformation and Carbon sequestration -... | ecosystem: Engineered > WWTP > Effluent > Algae...
GACCGACGCTGGCCAAGGTGCTGAGCGATGGCCGCCTGGATCCGCTGCGCGCCTGCCGGATCGCAGTCCAGATCGCCCGCGGTCTGTGCGCCGTGCACGGCGCCGGCATCGTCCACCGCGACCTAAAGCCCGAGAATATCTTTCTTCTGGATCAGGATGGGGGGCCGGAATCGGTCAAGATCGTTGACTTTGGGGTGGCGCAGGACGCGACCCAGGCGGCCAGGGCCTCGATCGATCCGCACGGCAGCACCGGTGAGATGCTGGTTCCCACCACCAGCGAGCCGGATCTGCACGCCATCCCCGAGCCGCCCGACTCGCAGCGCTTCACCATTCCGGGAACCGTGCTCGGGACGCCGCTCTACATGCCGCCCGAGCAGGCGCAGGGGCTGCCGACCGACGCCCGCTCGGATCAGTACGCCTTTGGCTGCATCCTGTACGAGATGCTCACCGGCCGCGTGCCGTTCGAGTCCTCGGCGCTCGCGGAGCTGCTCGAAAAGCACGCCAAGACGCCGCCGCAGCCGCCGCGCCAGCGCGTCGCCGGACTCGATATCTCCGAGCGCCTCGAAGCGCTGGTCATGCGGCTTCTGGAAAAGAAGCGCGAGAGCCGCTTTGCCTCGATGCGCGAGGTCGAAGAGACGCTCGACGAAGAGATCGATCTGCTGCTGCTCCAGCGCGGCGAAAAGGTCACGGTGTCGCGGCGCACGGCGGCGCTGCTCTCGGACAGCGCCACCCCGCTCAAGCGCCGTCGCTGGCGCTGGCTGGCGCTGCCGCTGTGCCTGTGCCTGGGCGGCATCGGCTTTTATGAGTGGCGCTATGGCTACGGCCGCGCCCGTCCGGCCGAGGTGAGCGAGCTGCTGCTGCCCGGCGAGCTCGCCCGCCTGCGCGCCAGCGCTGTCTCGACGCTGAAGGATCTGACGCGCACCACCGACCCCGAGCTGCGGCTGCCTGCGATCATCGCGCTTGGCCAGACGCAGGAGGCGTTCCTGGAGCCGGCGCTGGAGGCGCTGCTCGGCAGCCCCGACAGCGAGACGCAGGGACAGGCCGCGGTGGCCTTGGGACGGCTGGGCGCGCGCTCGGCCCTGCCGGCGCTGCGGGCCCTGGCCGAGCGCAGCCAGGCGCCGGGCGTGCAGGTGGCGGTGGCCACAGCGCGGCTTCAGCTGGGGGAGGTCTCGTCGGAAAAACAGCTGAACGAGGCGCTGTCCAAGCCCGACAGCGAGCTGGCCTACCGCGCGGCCCTGGTGCTGTGCGAAAAGCGCCATCCCAAAGCGCGCGAGCTGCTCGGGGCGCGGGCGGCGCGCTGGGATCTGCCGCGGCCGCAGGCCGTCGATCTGTGGGCGGGCCTGATGCGCTGCGGCGACACTGCGGCGCGCGACAAGCTGCGGGCCGAGCTGGGGGCGGGCGAAGATCTGGATGTGCCGCTGCTGGCGGCCAGCCGTCTGGCCGAGCTGGGCGACGCCGAGGGGCTGGCCTTTTTGCGCCGTCTGGCCGAGCGTCCCGAGTACCGACTGCGCGCCTCGCAGGCGCTGGCGATGGCCGGCGCCGAGGTCGATGCCGGACAGTTTCGCCGCGTGCTCGAAGATCGCGACGCCCTGGTCTCGCTGCGCGTCGTGGCGGCGCGCGGCCTCGGTCAGGCCGGACGGCTGTTCGATGCGCGGCTGGCCGGCGGCGAGCTGGCGACCACCAGCGAGTCGCGCCTGCGCCTGGCGCTGGCGATCGCGATCTTGCAGCTGGGGGCCAAGGATCCCGACGCGCAGTCCAAGCAGTCGCTGGCCTGGGCGCAGACTGCACTGGGCGACGGCGATCCGCAGCTGAGGCAGGCGGCGACGGCGGTCCTCGCCGTCAGCACCACCCCCAGTGCCGTGAGCCTGCTCAGCGGGCTGCTGCGCGATGCCGATCCGCGCGTCCGCAAGAGTGCCGCCCATGCCCTGGGCGTCGCCCGCACGACGGGCCAGGCCGAGCTTGCGGCCCTGGTTGCGCTGCGCATCGGCCTGACCGATCCCGAGACCGAGGTGCGCCAGGAGACGCTGCGCGCGCTCACCAGCATCGGCGAGCGCCAGCGGGCGGCGCAGCGCGAGGCGGCGGCACGGCCTGCCAGTGCCGATGCCGCGGGTCGGCGAGCCTCGGCGCCGGCGCCGATCGCCGTGGATCTGCCGACCTGGAACACCTGGCTGGCGCCGCTCATCCTTCAAGGTACGCCCACCGAGCAGCTGCTCAGCCGGGCGCTGCTCTTGCGCATGGGCGACGCCGCGCAGAGGGAGACGCTGCGCGAGCTCCTGGCGGCGCCCGACGAGAAGCTCCGCCTGCTCATCACCCAGAGCGTGGGCGACGATCCCGAGCTGCTCAGCCAGGCGCTCATCGACAGCTCGGGCCCGGTGCGGCTGGCGGCGGCGGTGCGGCTGGCCAGGCGCGGCGATCGGCGGACGCTGCCGGTGCTCAGCGAGGCGCTGGCGCGCGGCGGCGCCGATGGACTTCTAGCCTACGGACTGCTGACCAGCCTCGGCGAGACCGTGTCGCAGCCGCAGGACAGCGAGCGCCAGCTCGGCAGCGATGTGCTGACCGATCGCCTGGCCGCGGTGGATGCGGCGGCCCAGCTTCCGGCGCCGCTGGCCGCGCCGCTCCTGATGCAGGCCAGCCGCGATCCGGCGGCCGAGGTCCGGCGGCGCGTCGTGGATGTCGCCGTCGAGCTGCCGGGTCTGGGCAGCGACTCCACTGGACAGCGGGTGCTGGAGCGGCTCACCGGCGACGTGGATGTGACGGTGCGGGTGCGGGCACAGGCGCTCCTCGGGCGGCTGCGCTCGACGCCCATGCCCGCCGCGGTGCGCCCGACCCCGCCGTCCGCCGCGCCCGCCGCGCCCAGCGGCCATGCGACCGTCCCGCCGGCAGCGCCAGCGGGCCCGGCCTCTCCTCCTGCGCCGCCTCCGGCCTCTGCAACTAGGCCTCCCACCTAGGGATGCACGCAGTTGCTGCGCTCCGCTCGCGGCAACTGTATTGTGAGCAGCATGGCACCACGCACCCAGAGCCCTGCTCTGCGCCGGCCAACCTGGCAAAAATTCCTGCTCGGCGCCGGCCTGCTGGCGGCCCTGCTCGGCGTGCAGCAGGCCGCAGCGGCCAAGAAGTCCAAGAAGAACCAGGGCGTGGCCAGCGTTCAGGATCCCAAGGTCGATGCGCTCATCGATGCCCGGCAGGATCTGGTGCGCGAGTGCGTGATCAAAAATGGCATCCAGAAGGGCGCCACGGTCATCGACCTCAACGTGCAGCTGCTGCTCAGCGGCGAGGGGCGCGTGGCCGACACCAGCGTCACCGCGACCACCAACGGCGGCGACAAAAAGGGGCTGGAGACCTGCGTCGGCGCCGCGCTGGGCGCCATCCGCTTTCCGAGCGGGCTGCCCTCGATGTCGCGCGTCGTGCGCACCTGGCACTTCGCGGTGAAATAGGGTGGCTGTGTGCTAGGCTCCGCCCGTGGAGACCTTGCACTTTCTACAGATCGAGCCGACGACACGCTGCAACTTCACCTGCGGATTTTGCGCCGGCCGATCCATGCGCCAGGCCGACCTTCCGTATGAGCGCTTCGTGGCTGCGCTCGATGCCTTTCCCGACCTGCGCCACGTCGAGCTCCAGGGTGAGGGCGAGTCGCTCATGCACCCGCGCTTTCTCGATATGGTTGAGCTGGCGCGCAGCCGCGGCGTGAAGGTCTCGTTCATCACCAACGGCAGCTTTTTTACGCCCGAGTCGATCAGCCGCCTGCTCGACGCCGGCATCGAAAAGCTATCGGTGTCCCTGGAGTCGCCCGAGGCGGCCGAGTTTCAGCGCATCCGCGGCGGCAAGCTCGACAAGGTCCTGCGCGGCATCGAGGCGCTGTTGACGGCGCGCGGGGCGCGCGGACTCAGCCGCCCGGTGGTGGGCATGTCGGTCACGGTCCTGTCCAGCACCAAGGAGCAGCTGCCGGCGATCATCGCGCTCTATCGCAAGCTCGGACTCGACGGCGGCATCACCATGCAGCCGCTCCAGCGCATGCCGGTCTACACGCAGAGCTACCGCCCCGAGATCGCCCGCGAGGAGCTGTCGGACGACGAGGTCGAGCAGGTCTGGATCCGCTTTCGCGCCAACCGCGAGCTGCGCCAGATCGAGCGCGAGCGGGGGCGCAGCGGCGTGACCGGCTTTTTCGACGAGCTCATGGCCGGCTGGGCGCCGACGCAGCGCCGCTGTCCGTGGCTGGAGCGCGGCCTGTTCATCAACCACGAGGGCCACGCCACCGCCTGCTGCATGGCCAAAGAGACCGCCTCGGGCTTCGGCCGCCTGGGCGAGACGCCGCCCGAAAAGATCCTGGCCGCACGGGCCGACATGCGCGCCCAGCTCGCCCGCGGCGAGACCCCCACCGCCTGCCGAGGCTGCGACCTTGCCCACTATGCGACTATGTCCAAACCAGCCCTGATGCTCGTGGGCATCAAGGGGCTGGCGCATCGCTTCTTTGGTTAATCGTGCTATGGATCGCGCCGCATGCTCGATCCCGCCCTGTTTTCGCTCTCCTGGCGGCGCTGCGCCTTCGCGGCCGCCGTCGCTATCACGCTCATCTTCACCGCCGGCTCGCCCGCGCAGGCGCAGCCGTTTCCCGGCGCCGGCAAGGTTGAGCAGCGGCTGCTTCGCGACACCGCGAACGGGCAGCGCGCTTCGGCCTTCATCGTGCTCGCGGATCAGGCGGATCTGCGGCCGGCGTACGCCATGCGCGATGCCAGCGCCCGCGGCTGGTTTGTCTACCAGACGCTGCGCGACCTGGCCGACCGCACGCAGCCCGCGATCCTGACGCTGCTCGGGCAGCGCCGCGCCGCCTACCAGCGCTTCTGGGCGGCCAACGCCATCGTCGCTGAGGTCGACCAGCGGCTGCTCATGGAGCTGGCCGGGCGCCCGGATGTGCAGGCGCTGGAGGCCAACGTCGAGCAGCGCTGGCTTGGACCCATCGCTCCCGAGCCTGCGCCCATTCGCCCCGGCCTGCTGGCGGGGCCCGAGTGGGGCGTGCAGAGCGTCGGCGCTCCGCAGGTGTGGGCGCTCGGCTACTACGGCCAGGGCATCGTCATCGCCAACGCCGACACCGGCATGCAGTGGGAGCACCCGGCGCTCAAGGGCCACTACCGCGGCTACGGCGGCATCGGCGGCACCACGACGCACGACCGCAGCTGGCACGACTCGGTGCACGGCGCCAGCACCGGAAATCCGTGCGGCGGCGACAGCATGGTGCCCTGCGACGACAACAACCACGGCACCCACACCACCGGCACCGTGATCGGTGACGACGGCCTCGGCAACCAGATCGGCGTGGCCCCGGGAGCGCGCTGGATCGGCTGCCGCAACATGGATCGCGGCGCCGGCACCCCGGCCCGCTACACCGAGTGCTTCGAGTTCTTCATCGCGCCGACGGATCTCAAGGGCCAGAGCCCGGATCCCGACCTCCGTCCGCACGTCATCAACAACAGCTGGGGCTGCCCGACCAGCGAGGGCTGCGCCCCGACGGCGCTGCAGCTGATCGTCGAGAACACCCAGGCGGCCGGCATCTTCGTCGAGGCGTCGGCGGGAAACTCGGGGCCGGGGTGCGGCACCGTGGACTCGGGACCCGGGAGCTTTGCGGCGGCGTTCTCCACCGGGGCCCATGACGCGACGGGCAAGCTGGTGGGCTTTTCCAGCCGCGGCCCGGTGGTCATCGATGGCTCGGGGCGGCAAAAGCCCGAGATCATCGCCCCCGGCTCGCGGGTGCGCTCGTCGCTGCCCGGGGGCAGGTACGGGAACCTCAGCGGGACGTCGATGGCCGGCCCGCATGTGGTGGGGGTGGTGGCGCTGCTGTGGTCGGCGCGGCCCGAGCTCTCGCGGCAGATCGAGGCGACCAAGCAGCTGCTCATGGCCTCGGCAAACCCGATCGTGACGCTCGGCAGCGTCGAGCTGTGCGGCGGCATCGACAGCAGCTTCATCCCCAACAACTCGTTTGGCGCCGGCAAGGTCGACGCGCTGGCCGCTGTAACTTGGTAGCCATGTACCCTGGTAGGAGACTCCACATGCGAATGATGCCGTCGATTCTGGTCGCCTTTCCTCTGGTTGCTGCGGTGGGCTGCGGGGAGGGCGCGCAGGGTCCCAAGGGGGATCCGGGCCAGATGGGCGACCCGGGGGCCAAGGGCGAGCCGGGCACAGCCGTGATCCAGCCGGCGCTCACCGGCGTTCTGCCGACGAGCGCGATGGCAGAGCGGCCGGTGCTGCTGCAGCTGTCGGGCGTGGGCACGCACTTTGCCAGCGACACGCAGGTGATCTTTGACGATCCGGCGATCGCGGTCGGGCAGGTCAAGGTCGGCAGCGCTGGCTATCTGCAGGTGGCGCTGACGCTGGGCGCGGGCGTGCGGCTCGGCGCGCACGACCTGACCGTGGAAAGCGGCGCCGTGGATCCCAGCGGGCAGCCGACCGGCGGGCGCGAGAAGGTCGCGCTGAAGGGCGTGTTCACGGTGACCGGCTCGCTGGCGGCCGAGGCGACGGGCAACACCAAGCTGGTGCCGCAGGGCGGGCTGGTCGACTTCAGCCTGCGCAACCTGGATCGCGACAATCCGTTTGCCGGCACCGGCAAGGTCGACGGCGGGCTGCGCTCGCTTTTGGTGTCGGCGGCGGGCAGCAGGATGACCGGATACGGGCTGGTGGATGCGCTGGCAACCGTGGGTCCGCTGGCGCTGCACGCGACGTTCGAGAGCCTGGGGCAGCGGCTGGGCTATGTGCTGGAGCCGGCGGGCCTCTGGGGGGCCAATGTGCCGCAGGTGACGGCGCGGGCGGCGACGGCGCTGACGCTGGGGATGGCGCAGGCCGGCGAGAAGCTGGCGACGGTGCGCGGCACGAACCTGTACAAGCTGACCACACCCGAGGACTCGCAGGTGGTGGTGTGGAGCTTTGCGGTCACGGGCGGGCTGGTGCCAAGCTCGCTGGCCGGGGCGGTGACCGGGGCCAGCGGGCGCTTTGCCGAGGGGCAGTTCTTCTACACGTCGACGAACCTGGCGGCGCAGACGGCCCTGTCGCTGCACCCGACCAAGGGCGAGGTCTATGCGGCCGTGACGACCGCGAACCTGTCGAGCGGCGCGGACTATGGCTACAGCCTGACTGCGCGCGCCGTGACCGCCAAGCAGGTGAGCGCCAAAGAGAACCCGATGATGCCCGACGGGCCCATGGCGCCGCTCTTGGACCTGTCGTTGGATGCGCCGCGCTTTGCGACCGATGGGGCGCTGGATGGGCCGGTGGATGCGGACTACATCCGCATCAAGGTTGCCAAGAGCGGTCGGCTCTACGTGCAGGCCGTCACGCCGGGGCAGGGGCTGGGGCCGTCGACGGTCTCGGTGGCGCTGACCGCGGCCGACTGCACCGCCTCGCTGGCGCCGCAGCGCCCGGTGCAGCAGGAGGCCAACGTCAGCATGGACACCACCTACTGCGCCGTGCTGTCGAGCCCGACCAACTACATAGGGCCCTATCAGCTGATCATCGCGCAGGATCCCTGACCGAGCTCCTACCCGAGCTTGTTCACGCGGGTCGGTTAGTGCGCGGTGCCCTGGAGGGCGGCGAGGAGCTTCAGGATGCTCTGTTTGGCGTCGCCGTAGAGCATCATGGTGTTGTCGTTGTAGCAGAGGGGATTGTCGACGCCGGCGTAGCCTGCGCTCTGGCCGCGCTTGAGCATCACGACCTTGGCCGACTTCCAGACCTCGAGCACCGGCATGCCGTAGATGGGGCTGGCGGGATCTTCGAGCGCGCTGGGGTTTACGATGTCGTTGGCGCCGATGACCAGCACCACGTCGGTCTTGCTGAAGTCCTCGTTGATCTCCTCCATCTCCTTGACGATGTCGTAGGAGACGTTGGCTTCGGCCAAGAGCACGTTCATGTGGCCGGGCAGGCGGCCAGCGACGGGGTGGATGGCGTAGCGGACCTGCACGCCGCGGCCGGCCAGGATGGTCGAGATCTCTTTGACCGGGTGCTGCGCCTGCGCCACGGCCATGCCGTAGCCGGGCACGATGATGACGCTCTTGGCGTGAAGCAGCAGGTCGCTGAGGCCAGCGACGTTGGTCTCGTTGACCTTGCGCGGCGGACCACCGGCAGCGCCAGCGGTGGCGACCGTGCCCGCGCCCTCGCCAAAGCCGGCGAAGACGACGTTCCAGATCGACCGGTTCATCGCCTTGCACATGATGTAGCTGAGGATGGCGCCGCTGGAGCCGACCAGCGCGCCGGTGATGATGAGCAGGTCGCTCGACAGCATGAAGCCGGCCGCCGAAGCGGTCCAGCCCGAGTAGCTGTTGAGCAGCGAAACCACGACCGGCATGTCGCCGCCGCCAATGGCCAGCACCAGCTGCGCCCCGAGCACGCCGGCCACCGCAGTCAGCCCGAGCAGATACGGCACGCCGCCCTCCCAGCCGGCGCCGGCGCGAAACCCGAAGATGCCCAGCACCACGCAGCCCAGCACCAGCGCGACGCTGGTCAGGTGGCGTCCGGGCCACAGCAGCGGCTTGCTGCCCATGGAGCCGCGCAGCTTGAGGAATGCGACGATCGAGCCGGTGAAGGTCACCGCGCCGATGAACACACCGACGTAGATCTCGATCTGGTGGGCCACGTCCTCAGCGCCGACTGGCGACAGCGCCGAGCCGATGCCGACCAGCACCGCAGCGGCGCCGACGAAGCTGTGCAGGATCGCGACCAGCTCGGGCATGGCGGTCATGGACACGCGCGCCGCCAGCATCTGCCCGACGACCGCGCCGATGAGGATGGCGCCCAGGAGCACGCCCAGCACCTGGGTCGAGGTGCCGCTGGGCGTCAATCCGGGGATCACGATCGCGCTGTCGGGGAGCAGCAGGCCGAGCGCCGTGATCACGGTCGCCAGCAGCATGCCGATGGCGCCGAGCAGGTTGCCGCGGCGCGCCGTCTCTTGCGTGGAGAGCCCGCGCAAGCTGAGCACAAAGAGGACGCCGGCGATGATGTAGGAGAGGCTGCTTATGCTGTTCGACATTTTCAGCCTCCTTTAGCGCCTGAACATGCGCAGCATGCGCTGCGTCACGAGGAATCCGCCGGCCACGTTCACCGTCGCCAGCAGCACTGCCACGGCCCCCAGGATCGTCGCTGGCGTCAGCGACTCGCCGGCGCCGCGACCGAGCAGGAGGCCGCCGATCAGAATAATTCCGCTGATGGCGTTGGTGACGCTCATGAGCGGCGTGTGCAGCGCCGGGGTGACGTTCCAGACCACGTGCCAGCCGACGATGCAGGCCAGCAAGAAGACCGTGAAGTGCTGGAGGAAGGCCGGCGGGGCATAGAGGCCAATGGGCGTCAGCACGAGCGCGGCCAGCACCAGCCCGATGCGAGCGGGCCACCGCGACTCGACGCGCGCGGCCGCAGCGGCGGGGCGCGGCGGCTCCTTGCGCGGCTCGGGGGCGCCGGCGCGAATGGTGGGCTTGGGCGGCGGCCAGGTGATCTTGCCACCGTCGGTGACCAGCATGTGGCGCTGCACCTCGTCCTCGCGCTCAAGCGCAAACTGGCCGTCCTTGATGATGTCCTTGAGCAGGTTGAGCAGCGTCACCGAGTAGAGCTCGCTCGACTGGCGGGCCATCTGGCTGGTCAGATCGGTCTGGCCGACGATGGTGACGCCGAACTTTTCGACGATGCGGTCGCGCTCGGTGAGCGCGCAGTTGCCGCCCTGCTCGGCCGCCAGGTCGACGATCACCGAGCCGCGGGCCATGCCGACCACCGCGCCGGAGGTCACGAGCTTGGGGGCCGGCGAGCCGGGAATGAGCGCGGTGGTGATGACGATGTCCGACGCTGCGCAGTGGGTGGCAATCAGCGCCTGCTCGGCCGCCAGGTAGGCCTCGCTCATCTGCTTGGCGTAGCCGCCTTCGCCCTCGCCCGACTCGTTGAAGTGGAACTCGATGAACTGGCCGCCCAGCGACTCCACCTGCTCGCGCACCGCCGGCCGGGTGTCAAACGCCTTGACCACCGCGCCCAGCGACCGCGCCGCCGCCACCGCCGCCAGGCCAGCCACTCCGGCGCCGACCACCAGCACCTGCGCCGGACGCACGCGCCCCGCCGCTGTGACCTGGCCGCCGAGGAAGCGTCCGAAGTGGTGGGCCGCCTCGACCACGGCCTTGTAGCCGGCGATGTTGGCCATGGCGCTGAGCGCGTCGAGCTTCTGGGCGCGGGTGATGCGCGGCACCATGTCCATGCTCAGCACCGTCACGCTGCGGGCAGACAGCCGCGCCAGGAGCTCGGGATTTTGCGCCGGCCAGATGAACGACACCAGCCGGCTGCCCTCTTTGAGCAGCGAGACCTCGTCGCCTTCCGTCGCTGCGTCCGGACTGGCGCCCGGGTCGCCGGCCGCGATGCTCGGCGCTCGCACCTTGATGATCAGATCCGACTCTGCATAGAGCGCCGCGGCGGTGGGCACGATGCGCGCGCCAGCCTCGGCATACTCGGCATCGAGGATGCTGGCGCCCTCGCCAGCGCCAGACTGAATCAGCACCGCCACGCCCAGCTTGCACAGCTGCTGCACCGTCGAGGGCGTGGCTGCAACGCGGCGCTCGCTGGCATAGATCTCCTTGGGCACACCGACTCGCAGCGGGACCGGCGGCGATGCTGATACTTTGTCGGACAGCTCCACGATAGGACCTCTAAAAATGTTGAGTGATAGTACCCGGCCCGTGGAGAGCAGCCAAATCAATCGATCGGGTCGGCGCTCAAGCTGGGCGGGTGCGGTGTGGGCGCGGGTCGGCGCTGGGGCTCAGGACTTGTGCTGAAGGAGCAGGCGGTAGGCGGCGTGCACCACGGTGAAGCGGTCGGTGAGCTCGCGGCGCTCGGGCTCGGTCAGGCCCGGTCGGCTGTCGGGATGCAGCGTGCGGGCCAGCCGGCGGTAGGCGGCCTTGACCTCGGCAATGGTCGCGCCCTGGTCGAGCTCCAGAATCACGTAGGCTTCGGCGACCGCGCCCGGGTGCTCGCCGATCACCAGCGAGCCGAGCGCGTCGAGCACAACCAGGAACCGCAGGGCGCGCAGCGGCGACCACGCCCCCTTGGCGCCCTTGTCCAGCAGCTGCGGCACGGTGTGGGGCTCGGTGGACAGCAGCCGCACGATCGCCTGCTCCTCGGGATGCAGCGCCGAAGCGTGCGGCGGGCTGACCACAGAGATGCGCTGCGTCCCGATGCGCGCCCGCAGCGCCTCGGGGCCCACGGCCTGCGCCTCGATGTGCTGGCGGATCGACAGGTCGGGGCGAAACTCGTCGACGGCGTAGCGGGCGCTCAGCTGCGCGCCGGGCTGAAACTCGGGACGGGCCCGCTGGCGCAGCAGGTAGCGCAGCTGCGACTCGGGCGAGACCGGGGCGCTGGGCCCGGCATCGATGCCGTAGACCAGCCCCTGGCGAAGGCCAATCCGGCGGGGCGAGGCGCCGGTGCCCGCCTGTGAAGACGCGGGCGCGGGGGCCTGTGCCGGGCCGGATCCGGGAACCAGGATCAGCACGCCGCTATGGCCGCGCGCTGCTTGGGAATGTAGGTATCGGGCGAGCTCCATCGCACCATTTCGCGGCTTGTCGTCGCCCAAGTCGTTTCTATTGCCAAAGTCAGCGGGCGTCACCGGGGAGAAAAGCCTACCACGAGTTATGATAGTGGCCATGTCTCCGAAGCGCCCCTCCTATCTGTACCCCACCCCAGGCCGCGTGGCTCTGGTGCTTGCCGGCGGCGCGGCCCGTGGAGCTTTCGAGCTCGGGGTCGTGCAGTACATCGCCGAAGCGGTCGCCGCGGATCTGGGCCGCGACCCGCCGTTCGACATCATCTGCGGGACGTCGGTGGGCGCCATCAACGGCTGCGCGCTGGCGGCGTTCGCGGACTCGCCGCGCTCGCGGGCGCGCAAGCTGGCGGCGCAGTGGAAGTCGCTGCGCATGTCCGATGTGCTGCGGCTGCACCCGATGTACCTGGCGCGCTTTACGGCCAGCCTGCTCGGCAAGCCGACGCTCCAGAGCGAGGTCAAGGGCAAGCGCTACGGCGGGCTCATCGATCCGAGCGGCCTTGAGAAGGTCATCCGCGACGGCATCCCGTTTGAGCGCATCACCGAGCACCTGCGCTCGGGGCTGCTGACCGGCGTGACCGTTTCGACCACGCACATCGCCACCGGCACCACGGTGGTGTTCGTCTCGCGCAACAAGCCGGGGCTGCCGCGCTGGTCGCGCGATCGCAAGGTGGTGGCGCACTCCACGGAGCTGCGGCTCGATCACGCGCTGGCCTCGGGGGCGATTCCGCTGATGTTTCCGGCGGTTAGCATCGATGGCGAGTTCTACTGCGACGGCGGCCTGCGGCAGAACATCCCGCTCTCGCCGGCCCGCCACCTGGGCGCCGATGGGCTGCTGGTCATAAACCCGCGATACAACTACGAAGTGCCGCTCTTGCCGCAGCTGCCCAGCACAGAGGCGCAGCTGCCGGGGCCGTGGTTCCTGATCGGCAAGGCCATGAACGCGCTGCTGCTGGATCGCGTGGAAAACGACATCGAGCGGCTCCAGCGCATCAACTCGATCCTGCTGGCGGGCAAGCGCTGCTACGGCGATGAGTTCATCCCGAACCTGAACAGGGAGATGGGCAAGGATCCGCACTACGGGCTGCGGCCGATGGCGTCGCTGCTGATCGATGCGTCGGCCAACATCGGCCAGATGGCGGTGGAGTACGTGCGCTCGCCCGCGTTCACGTCGCGCAACCGCGGCATGCTCGGGAAGCTCGTCCGCAGCGTCTCGGACAACGAGTACTCCGACGAGTCGGATCTGCTCTCTTACGTGCTTTTCGACGGGGAGTTTACCAGCCAGCTGATCGAGCTGGGCTGGCGGGACGCGAAGAAGCGCCACAACGAGCTGTGCCGCTTCTTCACCGAGCTGTCCCCGGAGTCGCTGGAGCAGCCACCCCGGGAAGACGAGGGCTAGCGACGGCGGCGGCGGGCGGTGAGGAGGCCGGCGAGGTAGAGCAGGCCGACGCCGAAGGAGGCTGCGCCAGCGCCGCCGGGGATGGTGCTGCAGCCGGTGCGGCGGATGCCGCCGGTGCCATCGTCGTCGCCGCCATCGGCACCGCCGTCGACGTCCTCAGTGACCTGCGGGACGTAGTCGCACGAGCCCTCCCACGGGATGCAGCGGGTGCCGCTGGGGCAGGCGATGAAGCGGCAGGGATCGTCGACGCACTTGCCGGCGCGGCAGGAGCTGGTGCCCTTGCAGGCCATGTCCGGAGCCATCATGCCGCACAGCGGATCGGCGACGCAGCGCTTGGCGTTGGCATCGCACACGGTGCCGGCGGCGCAGGCGTTGGGGCAGGGGTCGCTGGCGCACGCGCCCATGTTGCAGCGGGTGCTGCGCGGGCACTGCTTGGTGCACGCCTTGACGCACACGCCGGCCGTCGCGCCGTCGGTGTAGCAGTAGCTGTCCTTGCCGCAGACCACGCCCGCGCAGGGGTTTGGCTTGCAGTCGCCACCGACGCAGATGTCGCCGGGGGTGGCGCAGCCGTTGCTGTAGCAGGTGTCGTCGCAGATGCCGCCCATGCCAACGTCGCCGCCGCCGGCCACGACCTTGATGATCTCGCCGAGGGCCTTGTTGAGGTCCGCGGCGCTGTCGGCCTTGTAGTACTTCTCGGCCGTCATGGTGGGCTTGCCGCCGGCCACGGCCATGCGGGTCAGGCAGGCCGCTTCGTCACCAGCCAGACCGCCGCCGAAGCCGACAACGAAGGTGGTGATCGGCGGGTTCTGCATGAGCGCGCTGGTCATCTCAGCAACCGTGCCGTCGCAGGTGTCGAGACCGCCGCTGCAGCCGGGTCCACCGTCGGTGATGAAGATGACGTATTCGTCGCGGGTGGTGTCGTGCAGCGACTTGAGCATTCGGACGTTGCTCATGGCGGTGCCCGACGGCGTCGAGCCGCCCGGTCCCGCGGCGTTGATCGCCGAGACGATCATCGCCTTGCTCTTGTACTTCGCCTCGGTGACAAGCTGCGAGTCGCAGCCGGAGTTGGGGAAGATGCTCATGCCGATCGGGAACGAGCCATCGTACTGGTTGAGCACGGCGTTGACCGCGGACTTGGCGACATCCCATCGCGTGCCGCCCCCAGGCAGGGTGGAGGACATCGAGCCCGATCGGTCGAGCACGATGTGGACGTTGGGACACTTGGCCGCAGAGGCGGGCGCAGCGACGGCAGCCGCGAACACCAGAGCGAGCGTGCAGGAAGAAGGAAGAAGCGAGGACAGGCGCATTTTTCACTCCGTACCGAGAGCAATCCGCGCCTTGAAAGCGCGGTAGGACAGCATCGGGCGGATAACATCACATGCCCAAAATGTTGGAAAGCGAAAAAGCGGGCTGTGCACGAACGGTCAGCACAGGTCGCGTGCGAGCAGCTACGATTTGCTCTTGCGCAAGCCGAGTTCGGTGTTTCACACTGCGCTCAAGAGCATGAAGCACGTCGAGCCGGCAGCAGCCGCGATAGCCAAGTCAGGGCAAGGTAAGCTCAACCAGAAGCGCTCGTCCAAGAGCGCTGGTGGGGCCAAAGGAAGCCATGTCGGGCGTTATGAGTCAAAGACGCCAAAGACATCGTTTTCTGAAAAAGCCCAGATGATGGCAGGAGCAGGCAGCAGCGGTTCGCGGCGGGCGCTGCGGCTGGTGGCGGGACGGAGCGGTGAAGTTGGGGTGGTGGACGGCAGCGACCCCGGACG
>Ga0075163_10007231_pt1 | contig 14697 bp, 14 predicted proteins | sample JI1023141ADNA_FD_71478 | JGI IMG/M metagenome (GOLD analysis project Ga0075163, IMG submission 71478) | Wastewater effluent complex algal communities from Wisconsin, to seasonally profile nutrient transformation and Carbon sequestration -... | ecosystem: Engineered > WWTP > Effluent > Algae...
ATGCACGCGACCCGCGCCGCGGTCGAGGAGGGCATCGTCCCCGGTGGCGGCGTCGCGCTGATCCGCGCGATCTCGTCGCTCGACAAGCTGACCTACACCGACGACCGCCGCTACGGCGTCAACATCGTCCGCCGCGCGCTCGAGGAGCCGCTGCGCCAGATCTCGGCCAACGCCGGGGTCGACGGTTCGATCGTCGTCGCCAAGGTCAAGGACGGCGAGGGCGCGTTCGGCTTCAACGCCGCGACCCTCAACTACGAGGACCTGATCGCCAACGGCGTCATCGACCCGACCAAGGTCGTCCGCACCGCGCTGCAGAACGCGGCCTCGGTCGCCGGCCTGATGCTGACCACCGAGACCCTGATCGCCGAGAAGCCCAAGAAGGAAGACAAGGCGGCGGGCGGCGGCGGCCACGGCCACGACATGGAAGATTGATCACGGCGGGCTACCACCCAACGGATCGAGCCGCGACCTGACGGTCACGGTGTCGCGAGCGGCCGACAACGGCCGCTCGTGGCGTTTTCGGGCCCGGCCGCGGTCGTGCTACGACGCCGCGTGGCCCGCGCCCGACGATCAGCGAAGCCGACCGCCGCGGCGCCGGCGGCGGCCGCCGAGGACAACGACGGCCTGACCGCGATCGGCGCGGCGATCGTCGACCACTACCGCCGCCACCAGCGCGATCTGCCGTGGCGCCGGACCCGCGATCCGTACGCGGTGTGGGTGTCGGAGATCATGCTGCAGCAGACCCGGGTCGCGACCGTGATCCCGTACTGGCAGCGGTGGATGACCCGGTTCCCGACCGTGACCGCGCTGGCCGACGCGCCGCTCGACGACGTGCTGGCGGCGTGGGCCGGCCTCGGCTACTACCGGCGCGCCCGCCACCTCCACGCCGGCGCCCGCTGGGTCGCCGATCGCGGCGGCGCTCTGCCCGCGGCCGCCGCCGAGCTGCGCGCGGTGCCCGGGGTCGGCGCGTACACCGCCGGCGCGGTCGCGTCGATCGCGTTCGGTGAGCCCGCGCCGCTGGTCGACGGCAACGTCGCCCGCGTGCTGGCCCGGGTGTTCGCGGTCGACGACGACGTCAAGAGCGCCGCTGGCGGCAAGGCGATCTGGGCGCTGGCCGGCGCGCTGATGACCGCCCGGCCGCCGACCGCGCTGCCGGGCGAGCTCAACCAGGGGCTGATGGAGCTGGGCGCCACCGTCTGCACGCCGACGTCGCCGGCCTGCCTGACCTGCCCGCTGCGCGCCGCCTGCCGGGCCCGCGCCGCCGGCCGCCAGGACGAGCTACCGCGGCTGCCGGCGCGCAAGCGCGAGGCCGACCTGCCGCTGCTCGCCACCGTCGCGCTGTGGGTCGAGCGCGACGGCGCGGTGCTGCTGGCCCAGCGGCCGGCGACCGGACTGTTCGCCGGCCTGTGGGAGCTGCCGCAGGGCGCCGACGCCGCCGACGCCGCGGCCGCGCTCGGCACGACCCTCGTCGGCGCGACCACCGTCCGCGCCCATCACCAGCAGACGCTCAGCCACCGCCGCCTCGACATCACCGCGGTCGACGCCCGGCTGCGCGGCCGGCCGCGGCCGGCGCCGGCCCGCTACCAGGCGGTGCGGTGGGCCTCGCTCGACGAGGCGCGGACCCTGGCGATCGCGAGCGGCACCGCCGCCCTGCTCGCCGCGCCCGCGCCGCCACCTGTCCGACCGCGTCGACGACGACAGCGCGAGCCCGCGCTTGGCAAGCCGCGAGCACCGCGGTAAGCCGGAGGCCATGGAGCTCGACCCCAAGGCCCTCGCTCTGTTCCGCGAGGGCTACGACAAGATCATGGCCGGGCTCGCCCACCTCGGCTACGACACCGCCGACGAGAACTTCGCCGACACCGCCGCCCGCGCCGCCAAGGGCTTCCACGAGCTGGTGCTCGGCGCCGACGCGGTCAAGGCCGAGGTCGCCGAGCTCCTGGCCAAGACCTTCCCCGCCAAGTACGGCGAGATGGTCATCTCGCGCGGCAACACCGCGTTCGGCGTCTGCCCGCACCACCTGCTGCCGGTGATCTACCGGATCTCGGTGGCGTACATCCCGACCCGCAAGGTGCTCGGCCTGTCGAAGATGTCGCGGCTGGTCAAGCTGGTCGCGCGCGGACCGCGGCTGCAGGAGGACCTGACCCACGAGCTGGCGGTGATCCTCCACGAGCAGCTCGACAGCCAGGGCTCGGCGGTCCACGTCGAGGGCCTGCACATGTGCATGGCCGCCCGCGGCGTCGGCGCCCACGAGGCCCGGCTGGTGACCAGCGCGGTCCGCGGCGTGTTCCTCGAGCTCGCCACCCGCGAGGAGTTCATCAAGCTCGTCACCGCCCAGAGCCCGGGCCTGCTGTAGCGCGTGGCCGCCGGCCCGCGGAGATCACCATGAAGCTCTACGGCACCACCACGTCCCCGTTCGTCCGCCGGGTCCGCGTCGTCGCCACCGAGGTCGGCCAGACCTTCGACCTGATCAACACCGCCCACGACGCCGGCACCGCCGCGCTCAAGGCGCTGTCGCCGATCTGGAAGGTGCCGGTGGTCGAGGTCGCAGGCCGGGTGCTGTACGACTCGCACGTGATCTGCGACTGGCTGACCACCACCCACGGCTGGGGCACGATGAAGCCGCCGGTCGATCGCTGGCACGACGCCAACCTGCTCTCGGCCATCGACGGCGCGCTCGAGTCCGGCGTGCAGCTCTTCTATCTGCAGCGTGAGGGCATCGACGCCGACAAGCTGCCGTTCGGTCAGCGCCAGCGCGATCGCATCGCCTCGATCTTCGACTGGCTGGCGGCCCGGCTCGGCGACCACGGCTTCGGCGACGGCCTCGGCATGCCCGAGCTGGCGCTGCTCGCCACCCTCGACTGGATGGAGTTCCGCGCCATCCACCCCGCCGACCGCCTGCCGCCCGCGCTCGGCGTCTTTCGCGCCAGCCACCGCGATCGCTCGTCGCTGGTCGCGACCCCGCCGGTCGTGACGTGAAATGACGGCCGGGCCGGCGGCGGTTGACCTCCGGTGAAGCTGACCGCCAAGTTCCTCGCCGCCTTCGTGCTGACGCTGGCGGTGGCGCTGGCGGTGACGACCTGGCTCAACGTCCGACGCGAGACCGCGCTGTTCGATCGCGATCTGCGGTCCGACTCGCTGATCGTCGGGCGGCTGATGGCGCGCGAGCACGACGTCGTCCTGCGCGCCGACGGCGTGGCCGGCGCCGCCGCGGCGATCGCCGCCGCCAACCGGGTCCACGCCGGCTTCGAGCTGGTCCAGCTCCCGGTGACCGAGGTGCCGGCCGCCGCCCGCGCCGCCCTCGCCCGCGGCAGCGAGGCGTCGATCCGCGACGAGCGCGCTGGCCAGCTCTACACCTACGTGCCGCTGGCCGGCGGCGCCCAGCCCCAGGCGCTGCGGGTCGCCGGGTCGCTGGCCACCGAGCGCCGCTACGTCCACGCCACCGAGCGGCGGGCGATCCTGGCCAGCCTGGCCGCGCTGCTGCTGGCGGCGGTCGCGGTCGGCGTGCTCGGCCTCCAGCTCATCGCTCGCCCGACCCGGGCCCTGGTCGCCAAGGCCCGGCGGGTCGGCCACGGCGACTTCAGCCGGCCGGTGGTGCTCGCGCAGCGCGACGAGCTCGGCACCCTCGCCACCGAGATCAACGCCATGACCGACGGGCTGGCCGCGGCCCAGGCCGAGATCAAGCGCGAGAGCGACGCCCGGGTCGCGGCGGTCGAGCAGCTCCGCCACGCCGATCGGCTGATGACGGTCGGCCGGCTGTCGGCGGGCATCGCCCACGAGCTCGGCACCCCGCTCAACGTCATCGAGGGCCGGGCCAAGATGATCCAGCAGGGCGAGGTCGAGGGCGCCGAGGCCGCCGACAGCGCCCGCATCGTCGTCGAGCAGTCGCGGCGGATCACCGCGATCATCCGTCAGCTCCTCGACTTCGCCCGCCGCGGTGATCGGGTCACCCGCACGGTCGATCTCGCGCGGGTCGGCGACGAGGCGGTGCGGCTCCTGGCCACCACCGCGCGCAAGGCCGGCGCCCTGTTGATCGGGCCGGAGGCGAGCGGCGCCGGCCCGGTCCTCGCTCGCGCCGACGAGGGCCAACTCGTCCAGGTGATCACCAACCTGATCGTCAACGCCATCCACGCCACCCCCGACGGCGGCCACGTCACCGTCCGGGCCCGCGAGGTTACCGCCACGCCGCCGAGCGGCGGACCGCCGGGGCGGTTCGCGGTCATCGAGGTGATCGATGACGGCCGCGGCATGGACGCGGCGGTGCGCGAGCGGATCTTCGAGCCGTTCTTCACCACCAAGGAGGTCGGCCAGGGCACCGGCCTCGGCCTGTCGGTGGTCCACGGCATCGTCCACGACCACGGCGGCTGGGTCGACGTCGACAGCGCGCCCGGCCGCGGCAGCCGGTTCTCGGTCCACCTGCCCTGCGCCTGACCGGCGCGGCGCCCCCGGCTGGTGATCAGCAATCGCGCGGATCGGGCAGCGGGCCGAACAGCCGGTTGGCCCACGCGTGCACCGGGTGGGCGGGCCGGCCGGTGATGTGCTGCCCGTACGGATAGCCGCCGATCGCGGCGATCGCCGCCGGGACCGCGATGCAGCGGCCGGCCCGGGCCAGGGCCTCGGCGGTGCCGACGTCGTCCGCGCGATGGACGTCCTCGCCGCAGCCGCCACAGTAGCGGACGCTGGCGACCTCGGTCGGGGTCAGGCCCTCCCACGCCCGTGGGCACACGAAGGCGAACCGGACCGACGCCGACCGGCCGCGGCCGAGCCCGCAGTTGAGCAGGTAGAGCTGCGCGCATACCAGCAGCCACCACGCCCGATCGATCGCGGGCAGCAGCAGGTGCAGCCGGGTGCGCATCGCCGCGGCGTCGGCCGGCGGCGGCTCGGCCGCCAGCGCGCCAGCCAACGCCAGCACCTCGCCGCGCGGGTCGCCGCGCTCGTCGAGCCAGGCGACGTACGCCGCGCGCTCGGCGGCGGTGACCGGCCGGCCCATGAAGAACGCCCGCGCCAGCCGCCCTTCGTGGGGGTCGGAGATGAGCGCGCCCAGCCGATCTCCGATCGCCAGGTCACCGATGAGCTCGACCGGCGGCCGCTCCATGACGCCATGGTAACGCGGGCGGCCGGGGCCGTGCTCGCCGGCCGCCCCGGCGGCCGGTATACCCTGGGCGACATGACCGCCCGCGTCCTGGTCGTCGACGACGACGCCGAGATGATCGCGCTGGTCGAGCGCGGCCTCGGCCGGCGCGGCTTCGCGGTGGAGACCGCGGCGAGCGGCGATCAGGCGTTCGCCGCCCTCGCCGACCACGACGTCGACGTGGTGATCACCGATCTCAACATGGCGGGGATGAGCGGGCTGGCGCTGACCGAGCGGGTGGTCGCCAACCGGCCCGGCCTGCCGGTGATCGTGCTGACCGCGTTCGGCAGCATGGAGGCGGCGGTCGGCGCGATCCGGGCCGGCGCCTACGACTTCATCGCCAAGCCGGTCGAGCTCGACGCGCTCGCGCTCGCGGTCGGCCGCGCGGTCCGCCACCGCCAGCTCACCGACGAGCTGGTCCGGCTCCGCCGGCAGGTCGCGGCCGGCGACGATCCCGAGCTGCTGGGCGCCAGCGCGGCGATGCGGGCGGTGCTCGAGGTCATCGCCCGGGTCGCGCCCACCGACGCCACGGTCGCGATCACCGGCGAGACCGGCACCGGCAAGGAGCTGGTCGCGCGCGCCATCCACCGCCGCAGCAAGCGCGCGGCCGGGCCGCTGGTCGCGGTCAACTGCGCGGCGATGCCCGAGGCCCTGCTCGAGAGCGAGCTGTTCGGCCACGTCAAGGGCGCGTTCACCGACGCCCGCGGCCACCGCCAGGGCCTGTTCGTCCAGGCCTCGGGCGGCACCCTGTTCCTCGACGAGATCGGCGAGCTGCCGCTGGCGCTGCAGGCCAAGCTGCTGCGCGCGCTGCAGGAGCGCAAGGTCCGCCCGCTCGGTAGCGACGTCGAGGTCGCCTTCGACGTCCGGCTGGTGACCGCGACCAACCGCGACCTCGAGCGCGCGATCGAGGACCACGGGTTCCGCGAGGACCTCTACTACCGGATCAGCGTGGTGCCGCTGGCGCTGCCGCCGCTGCGGGCCCGCGGCGGCGACGTCCTGCTGCTCGCCCAGCGCTTCCTGACCGCGACCGCGCAGCGCTTCGACAAGCCGGTGGTCGGCTTCACCCCGGCCGCGGCCGAGAAGCTGGCCAGCTACGACTGGCCGGGCAACGTCCGCGAGCTCGGCAACGCGGTCGAGCGCGCGGTCGCCCTCGCCCGCTTCGACAACGTCACCGTCGAGGATCTGCCGGACAAGATCCGCGCCTACAGCCCGGCGGCGATGGTCCTGGCCGGCGCCGATCCGAGCGCGCTCACCTCGCTCGAGGAGGTCGAGCGCCGCTACATCCTCCACGTCCTCGCCGCGGTCGGCGGCAGCCGCAGCCAGGCCAGCGCCATCCTCGGCCTCGATCGCAAGACCCTGTACCGCCGGCTCAAGGCCTACGGCCTCGGCGACGCCTGAGGATCCCGAGCGTAGCGAGGGTCCGAAGTAACAAGGAGCGCCACCGTGGCCGCGCAAGGGCCCGCCGCCGCCGTCGATCCGTCCTCTGTCTCCGACCCGCCCCGGCCGGCGCCGCCGCGTCGCGTTGGTATGCTGACCCCGCCTGCGCGAGGACGGACACCATGACTGAGCCAGCGAAGCGGCGGGGCTTCACCCACGCCTACACGATCGAGCAGCTGCGCGCGTTCCGCGACGTTCCCGCCGAGGAGAAGCTGCGCTGGCTCGAGTCGATGCGGCGCTTCCTCGAGCGGTCGCTGACGCCGGAGAAGCTGGCGATCATGCAGCGCTTCCGCCGCGGCGAGCTGTAGACGCCGGCGCCGGATCGCTGGCGGGGCGGTCTCGACCCGGACCATCCGACGACGACAGCGTCGGCGTGGCCACGCCCACGCGGCGCGCCGTGGCATGGGCGGTGCAACCGGGGACGGGATGCGACGCGTACCCGAGGTCCTGGGTGTCCCGAGCGATCAGCCGGTGGTGTTGCTGGCCGAGGACGACGACGAGCTGCGGCGGCTCCTGGCGCGCAAGCTGCGCCGCCAAGGCTGCGACGTGGTCGAGGCCCGGACCGGCACTCAGCTCGTCGAGCTGGTGGTCGAGCACACGGTCGAGCCGATCGCGCCCGAGCAGCGGCCGGCGTCGCTGGTGATCTCGGACCTGCGGATGCCGGGCCGGACCGGGCTCGAGGTGCTGCGGCTCTTGCGCCGCGCCAACGTGCGGGTGCCGGTGATCCTGATGACCGGCTTCGGCTCGCGCGAGGTCCACGACGAGGCGATGGTGCTCGGCGCGACCGCGGTGTTCGACAAGCCGGTCGACCTCGACGACCTGACGGCGGCGGCCTGCGCGCTCTTGCGGGCCGACGACCGGGAGGCGGCGCCGTGACCGCGACCAGCGGGCGCGACCACCTGGCCGACGGCGACGGGCCCGGGGGCGAAGTGCCCCACGGGGCGAAGTGCCCCGCCCCATCGCGCCCCGCGGCCGGGGGCGACGGGCCGGCCCCGCCGCCGGTGGTGATCCTGGCCGAGGACGACGACGAGCTGCGCCGGCTGATCACGACCAAGCTGGCGCGGCGCGGCTGCGTGGTGCTCGAGGCCAGGAACGGCATGGAGCTGGCCCAGCTCGTGATCGAGCGCGGGGTCGAGCCGCCGCCCGGCGCCCGGACCGCCGCCGAGGTGGTGATCACCGACATCCGCATGCCCGGGGTCACCGGGCTCGAGATCGCCGGGCTGCTGCGTCAGCTCGACTGGGTGCTGCCGCTGATCTTGATCACCGGCTTCGGCGACCGGGCCACGCACGCCGAGGCGGCGCGGCTCGGGGTCCGGATCTTCGACAAGCCGGTCGACCTCGATGTCCTGGTCGACGCGGCCTGCGCCTGCCTGGGCCTGTAGGCCCGAGGATGCGCGCAGGATGCACGGGGGCGGTCCTTCGACTGCGCGCTCGCTGACGCTCGCGCTCCGCTCAGGACGAACGGGGAGGACGCTCGCGCGGCGCGCGACGCGGGCCCAAACGCGACGACGCCGCCGATCGCGTGGAGCGACGGGCGGCGGCGGCGATGGGAACGGTGAGCTCAGGAGTGCTTGGCCGGCTTCTTGATCGACTCGTGGCGGGCCTTGTGCTTGGCGGTCGACGGCTTGCCGGCCTTGGCGATGGTCGACGGCGCCGGCGCCGCCGGGGTGGTCTGCGACGGCGCGGGCGCCGGCTGGGTGGGGGCGGGCGCGGCCGGCTTCTGGTCCGGCGTGGCGAACGCGGTGAGCGGGAGGGCGAGGACCGAGGCGATGACGAGAGCCTTGATGTTGCGCATGGTGGGTTGCTCCTTTCCGAGCGTGACCCGGTCTGGTGCATCGCGAGTGCCAGCCGCGGCGGCGGTCAGCGACGGGTGCGCGCCGTGGTCTTCGCCGCGCGCTTCGTCGGCGCCGCTGGCTTCGCCGTGGTCTTGGTCGTGGCCTTCGCCGCGACGGCCGCAGCCTTGGCGTTCGGCGCGACGGCCGCAGCCTTGGCTTTCGGCGCGACGGCCGCAGCCTTGGCTTTCGGCGCGACGGCCGCAGCCTTGGCTTTCGGCGCGACGGCCGCAGCCTTGGCCTTGGCCGCGGCCTTGGCCGGCGGCCGGGTCCTGGTCGCGACCGCGGCGGCGGCGAGCGCGACCCGGGCCGCGGGGGCGGCCGGCGGTGCGGGCGTGGGCGCCGGCGGCTCGCTGGCGAGGTCGAGGCCGAACAGGTCGGCCAGGCCGTCGTCGGCCAGCACCCGCGCCGACGACGACGGCTTGCGGGTCCGCGGCACCTGCGCCGCCACCCCGGCGATCAGCTCGCGGTGATCGACCGCGCGCAGCGTGAACAACAGCTCGGGCGCGTGGTCGAGCCGGGCGCCGATGCCGTACAGCACCGCGGCGACGTGCTTGCACATCCGCGCGCTGTCGGGGCACGAGCAGTCGAACGCGATCTCGCGCGGCGTCGGGAACAGGCCCTCGGCCCGCCGGCAGATCCGCTCCATCACCGGCTGCGACAGCCGGCCCTGCAACAGCTCGACCAGCGAGTCGATGCCGCCGGCGCAGTCGCGGCGCAGCGCCGTCCAGCGCGGCTCCGGCACCGCCTCGATCACGACGTTGATCCGGTACAGCTCCGAGCCAGCGACCCGCGCCGTCACCGTCCCGGCGGCGACCTGGAGATCGACCACCGAGCCGTTGCGGACGTAGCTGCGGCCGCGGCCGAGCCGCGACGCGTAGTCGGCGTAGCCTTCGAGGTTGGTGCACCAGGCCTTGCCCCAGAAGCTGGTCGCGATCTTGCGGCCCTCGATCGTGACCGGCGCCACCGGGTGCCCCTTGGCGCGCAGCCGCTCCATCTCCTGCGCCGCCCGCCGCCGCCGCTCGGCGACCGATACATAGGGCGCGAAGCCGCCGTAGTCCCCGTAGCCGTAGGCCATCGTCACTCCTCCAGCGCGGCCCGGTGATCGAGCGCGACCAGCGCCATCAGCGCGGCGTCGTCGAGCGAGGTCAGGTCGACCTCGTCGCCGCCGGTCAACAGCTCGCGCGACAGCTTCTGCTTGCGCTCGATCATCTCGTCGATCTTCTCCTCGACCGTGCCGCGGCAGACGAACTTGTGGACCACCACGTTGCGGTGCTGGCCGATGCGGAACGCGCGATCGGTCGCCTGGTCCTCGACCGCCGGGTTCCACCAGCGATCGAAGTGGATGACGTGGCTGGCGGCGGTGAGGTTGAGGCCGGTGCCGCCGGCCTTGAGCGACAGCACGAAGAACGGGATCGCCTCGTCGTCCTGGAAGCGGCGGACCAGCTCCTTGCGGGCGCCGACCGCGGTGCTGCCGTGCAGGACCAGGCCGGGCCGACCGAACACCTCGGCCAGGAACCCGGCCAGCGGCGCGGTCGCCTCGCGGAACTGGGTGAACACCAGCACCTTGTCCTGGCGCGACGCGATCACCTCGGCCAGCTCGCGCAGGCGGGCCAGCTTGCCGCTGTCGTCCTCGGTCCAGGCGCCGTCGCCCAGCCACTGCGACGGGTGGTTGCAGATCTGCTTCATCCGCATCAAGTAGGCCAGCACCACCCCCTTGCGCTGGATGCCGGTCGCCTTCGCCGCCTTCAGCTCGGCGCCCAGCTCGTCGACCGCGCGCTGGTACAGCGCCGCCTGGGCCCGGCTCAGCCCGCACAGCGCCTTGACCTCGGTCTTGTCGGGCAGGTCGGCGATCACCGCGCGATCGGTCTTGAGCCGGCGCAGCAGGTACGGCCGGACCAGCTCGCGCAGCGGGCCGTACGGGTTGCTCGGCTGGTCGGCCATCTTCTTGGTGTAGGCGGTGAACTGGCGGGCCGAGCCGAGCAGCCCGGGGTTGACGAAGTCGAACAGCGACCACAGATCGCCCAGCCGGTTCTCGACCGGCGTGCCGGTGAGCGCGATCCGGGCCCGGGCGGTGAGCTGCTTGACCGCGCGGGTCTGGCGCGCGCCCGGGTTCTTGATCGCCTGGGCCTCGTCGATGATCGCGAGGTCCCACGCCGCCGCGGTCAGCGCCGGCACCCGGTGGAGCGTGCCGTAGGTGGTGATGACCAGATCGGCGTCGAGCGCGGCCGGGGTCAGCGCCTTCTGCGCCGCCGCCGTCATCGCCGACGGGTGGACGACCAGCGCCCGCAGCCCGGGCGCGAAGCGGGCCAGCTCGGCGACCCAGTTGCCGAGCAGCGACGCCGGCGCGACCAGCAGGCTGGGTCGGGCGCGGCCGGCCTCGCGCCGCCGGACCAGCAGCAGCGCCAGCACCTGGATGGTCTTGCCCAGGCCCATGTCGTCGGCCAGGCAGGCGCCCAGCCCGAGCGACGACAGGAGGTGCAGCCAGCGCACGCCGGCCTGCTGGTAGGGCCGGAGCGTGGCCTGCAGCTCGGCGCCGGGCAGCGCGCCCCGCAGGCCGTCGGGCGCCCGCAGCCCGGCCAGCACCTCGGCCAGCCACGGCCCGGCGACCACGCCGGTCCACGCCGGATCGACCGCGGCCGCGCCGCCGCCGGCGACGTCGGCGCCGGCGACCAGCCGCATCGCGTCGGCGAACCCGAGCCCGTCGGCCGCCGCCCGCCGCTCGACCTCTTGCAGGTGGCGGAGGGTGGCCTCGAGCCGGGCGCGATCGAGCTCGACCCAGCGGCCGCGCAGCAGCGCCAGCCCGTCGGTGCCGGCGAGCAGGGCCGCGATCTCGTCGGCGGTCAGCGGCTCGCCATCGAGGGTGACCGCGACCCGGAAGTCGAGCAGCGCGTCCTGGCCGACCCCGCCCGGCGGTCGCGCGCCGACGGTGGCGGTGACCTGCGGCCGCGCCGGCCGGCCGGCCTTCCACACCGCCGGCGTCCGCACGATCACGCCGGCCCGCTCGAGCGCCGGGACGTCGGCGAGCATCCGCAGCGCCTCGGCCGCGGTCCAGCCCAGCGGATCGAAGATCGCGCCGTCGTCGACCAGCGCGCGCAGCCACGGGCAGCTCTCGGCCGCGCGCCGCACCGGCACCAGCAGCGACAGCAGCCGATCCTGGCTGGCGTCGCCGGCGTACTCGCGCAGCGCCTCGCCCAGCTTGAGGTGGCGGGGCTGCGGCTGGCCGGCGACGCGCACGGTGTACGTGGCCATGAACGCGAACGGCAGGTCGGGGTCGCGCCGGTTCTCGGCCAGGTTGAAGTGGACCCGGCCGACCAGGTTCCACGACGGATCGAGAGCGCGGAGGAAGTCCTGCACCGTGCCGACCGACCCCGCCAGCGCGGTCGCGAACGCGCCATCGAGCGCGGCCCACAGCGCGGCGATCGCGTCGACGGTGACGTACTCGCCGCCGGTCATCACCGGCGCGGCCGCCGCCAGCCGCTCGAGCTCGGCCGCCGCCAGCGGCGACACCGCCATCGTCGGCGCCGCGCCGGCCACCGCCGCGGCGGCCCCGACCTCGTCGAGATCGGGGCGGGCGCACACCGCGGCGACGAAGCGCGCGGCCAGCTCGCGCCAGTAGCCGAGCGCCGGCGGCAGCCGGGCGGTGGTCGCCCCCGCCAGCGCGAGCAGCCCGGCCCCCGGGCCGTCGGCGAAGGCGGCCCGCAGCCGGGCGGCCAGCGCGAGGTCGATCGCCGGCGCCTCGGCGTCGTCGATCAGGGTCAGCCGGCCGTGCGGCGTCATCGCCGGCGCGACCCGGGCGGCGTCGGCGCTCGCCGGCACGAGCTCGGGGGTGCGCGCGCGGCTCGCCACGCCCGTGTGTACGCCGGCCCGCCGCGATCTGCCAGCGACGGGGGCGTGCGTGAGGCGGCGCCGGCCTCGGCCGGGGCGATGCTAGATTCGCCGACCGCGTGCATCGCCTCCTCCCCCTCCTGACCGGCGCGATCCTGCTCGCCGCCTGGGCCCTGATCAGCGCGCTCGGCGGCTTCCCGCCGGCGACCGTGCCGCCGCCGCTCGACGTCGTCCACGGCTTCGTCGAGGAGCTGGGCTCGGGCCGGCTGCCCGACGACATCGTCGCGTCGCTGTACCGGGTCGGCTTCGCCTTCACCCTGTCGGTGATCCTGGCGGTGCCGCTCGGGCTGGTGGTCGGACGAGTCCGGCTGGTCCGGGCCGCGCTCCTGCCGTGGATCAACTTCTTCCGCTCGCTGTCGCCGATCGCGTGGATCCCGTTCGCCATCATCTGGTTCGGCATCGGCGACGCGCCGGCGATGTTCATCATCGTGATGGCGGTGTCGTTCCAGCTCGTGCTGGCGACCGCGGCCGCCGCCGCGGCGGTGCCGCAGGTCTACTACCGGGTCGCCGCCGATCTCGGCTACGGCCGGCTCGAGACCCTGACCCGGATCACCCTGCCGGCGATCCTGCCCCAGCTCTCGACCGCGCTGCGGGTCGCGATCGGCGTGGCCTGGATGGTGGTGGTCGCGGCCGAGATGCTCGGCGTCCACAGCGGCCTCGGCTTCCTGATCAGCGACGGCCGCAACGCGCTGCGCATGGATCTGGTCGTGGTCGGCATGATCACCATCGGCCTGATCGGCATCGGCCTCGACGCGCTGTTCGCCCGGATCGCGCGCATCCCGAGCGTGCGCTGGGGCTTCGAGCGATGACCGCCGACCTGCCGCTGGTCGAGCTGCGGGCGGTCGGCTTCGCCTACGGCGCGACCCCGGTGCTGACCGACGTCGATCTGACCATCGCCCGCGGCGAGCTGGTGGTGTGCGTCGGCCCGTCGGGCGCCGGCAAGACCACGCTCATCGGCCTGCTCGAGGGCCACCTGCGGCCGACCAGCGGCGAGCTGATCCGGCGCGGCGCCAGCCGGACCATCCACCAGGACGGCGGGCTGTTCCCGTGGCTGACGGTACGCGACAACGTCGCCGCCGGCCTGCCGCGCGCGCTGGCCGCCACCGATCGCGGCCACCGCGTCGACGAGTGGCTCGACATCATCGGCCTGCGCGAGTTCGCCGATCACTACCCCCGCCAGCTCTCGGGCGGCATGCGCCAGCGGGTCGAGCTGGCCCGGGCGCTGGCCGGCGAGACCGATCTGTTGCTGCTCGACGAGCCGCTCGGCGCCCTCGACTACCAGACCCGGGCGGCGATGCGCCGCGAGCTGATCGCGACCCTGGCCCGCCGCCCGCGCACGGTGGTGCTGGTGACCCACGATCTCGAGGAGGCGATCGAGCTCGCCGATCGAGTGGTGGTGCTGTCGGCCCGCCCGGCCCGGGTCCGGCGCATCCTGCCGATCACGACCGCCCGACCCCGCCGGCGCGCCGATCCCGCGCTGATCGCGCTCGAGGCCAGCCTCGAGGACGAGCTGACCGCCCCGGCGGGAGGCGGGTCGTGAAGCTGGCGATCGGCGCCCGGATCGCGATCGGCACCGCGCTGACCCTGGCGACGCTGGCGGTGCTGCACCACAAGCCGTGGCGCGACGACCACGCGCCGCCGCCGTCGTCGCACGGCTCGCTCGCGGTCGGCTTCTTGCCGGTGACCTGCCACCTGACCTGTCCGGTCACCGACTTCGCCACCCGTCACACCCGCACCGGCACCCGCTTCGACTCCGAGCGCTACACCGACTTCCCGACCGTGGTCGAGGCCCTCAAGGCCCGTCGGCTGAGCGCGACCTTCCTGCTGGCGCCGCTGGCGATGGTGCTGCGGGCCCAGGGCGTGCCGATCAAGATCGTCTACCTCGGCCACCGCGATGGCTCGACGGTGATGGTGGCCAAGGGCTCGACCGCCCGCAGCCTGCGCGACCTGCGCGGCAAGGTCTTCGCCCGCCCCAGCCGGTTCTCCAACCAGTACCTGGTGATCACCAAGCTGATGGAGGACGAGGGCATGCGGCCCGACGAGATCGAGTTCATCGATCTGCCGCCGCCCGAGATGCCGTCGGCGCTGGCGGCGGGCGCGATCGACGCCTACTTCGTCGGCGAGCCCCACGCCGCCAAGGCCGAGCTGGCCGGCACCGGCCGCGTGCTCTATCACGCCAAGGACATCTGGCCGGGGTTCATCTCGTGCGTCCTGGTGGTGCGCGAGGACCTGATCGACCGTCACCCCGAGGTGGTCGCCGATCTGGTCCGCGGCATCGCCGAGTCGGGCGAGTGGGCCGAGCAGCACCGGCTCGACGCCGCCCAGGTCGCGGCGCCGTACTTCCGCCAGGACCGCAAGCTGCTCGAGTACGTGCTGACCCAGCCGCCCGACCGGGTCAGCTACCGGACCCTG
>Ga0075163_10007232_pt1 | contig 14696 bp, 6 predicted proteins | sample JI1023141ADNA_FD_71478 | JGI IMG/M metagenome (GOLD analysis project Ga0075163, IMG submission 71478) | Wastewater effluent complex algal communities from Wisconsin, to seasonally profile nutrient transformation and Carbon sequestration -... | ecosystem: Engineered > WWTP > Effluent > Algae...
CCCAACTCCGCATCGCCTTCCTTCAACAACACCCGGCGCATGGCCTGACAGACCTCGAAACCCAACCAGCGAGACGTTCCGAGCCAGCGCGACTTGCCCTTCTCGTCCGTCGGCTCCACCCACACGGTACGCTTGGACCACTCAACTAAAATCACTTTCCAGCTTCGGCCGCCAAGCAGGAGGACAGTCGGGCCATCCTTTTGCTGCTGAACCGCCATCGGATCAACATTACCCAGTTCGGTGGAGCCGTGCCGCGCCGCCAGTGCCATCGGGCTCGCAAACGCCGACAGCAGGTCAAGGAAATGAGCACGCCCGAACAGCTTCTCGCCTTCAGGTCCCATTGACGCAAGGCCGCTACTGACGAACAGGATGCCCTTGGCCTCCATGAAATCGAACACCGTCGCCACCGTCTCCGGATCGAGATCGGGGAACTGTGTTCGAGCCACACCCACGACCTCGTGCCTCGGTAGACCAGGGTGCTCCAGTACGAGCGCCATCATCTGCTGCGCCACTATGTGCCACGGCAGCGGAGGTGGCGTGATGTGCTCGACAAACTTCTCGCGCCACAGCGTGGTGATCGCACAAGCCAGCAGGAAAGCCTCGTCGGTCGTCGTCAGGAACAGGTAGTTGCGGCGGCTGCCGGTGCGCCGGCCGGCGCGCCCCATGCGCTGCAGGAATGAAGACACCGTACTCGGCGAGTCGATCTGGATCACGTAATCCAGGTCTCCGACATCGATCCCCAACTCAAGCGTGCTGGTGGCAACGATCACGCAGTCCTGCTCTTCGGCGAACGCGGTCTCGGCAAGTCTTCGCTCGGACGCACTCAAAGACGAATGCGACACGAAGGTACGGGTGTTCAAGCTGCGCAGCGCGACCCCCAGCTCTTCCACCTTGGAGCGGCTGTCGCAGAAAACCAAACGTTTCGAGCCACGGTGCAGCCGTGAGATTACCGTCGCGGCATTGGTCATCGAGCCCACATGATCGATGGTGACATCGGCGTCCGTGCTGACCGACGACGAGCCGACGATTTGTCGCTCACCCGACCCGGCAAACCAATCCAGCAGTTCATCCGGATTGCCCACCGTCGCCGACAAGCCAAGCCTCTGAATCGGCTGCCTGGCGTAAGCCTCAATGCGTTTGATCACTGCGCGCAGGTGCCACCCACGGTCGTCACCGGCAAATGCATGTAGCTCATCAGCGATGACAACGCGGACGCTGCCGAACCACGACGCTCGATCGACCTTTGTCGAAATGAGCATCCCTTCGAGAGATTCAGGCGTCGTCAGAAGGATGTCCGGTGCCGAGCGCCTGGCCCGCGCCTTGGCACCTTGCCCGACATCACCGTGCCACACCTGCACGGTCCTGCCGACGAAGCCAGCATAGCGCGACAACCTCGACTCAAGGTTGTTGAGCAGCGCCTTGATCGGGCACACGTAGAGAACGCTCGGCCCCGGCCACTCCTCGGTCGCCATGCGCGACAACACCGGGATGAATGCCGCTTCTGTCTTGCCACCGGCCGTCGGCGCCAGGATCAGGCAATGTTTGCCGTCAAGGATCGGGACTACCGCATCCGCCTGCGTCGAGCGCAGACCAGTCCAGCCCATCGAATTGACGATGTGATACTGCAACGCCCCGTGCAGGCGCTCGAAGGCCTCCGCGCTCACGAACAGCCGCTAAGAGGACCTGACCGCTTACAGCTCGATGTCATCGACCGAGCTCACGCCCACGGACGCACGTTCCTGCGCGGTCATCTCGCTCTCCGAAATCGTCAGCGCATAGTGCTTGCGAGGGTCGAAGTCCGCGAACTGATCGACGCGATCCATCACATCGGAGACCAGCTTCTTCAAGAACAAGCGGGGTGACACGCCTACCTTGCCGCCCAGGTTGCCAGTGACCGCCCTGGCCAGGGATTCGACGTAGGAGTCGTCAACCAAAGCGCGAACACGATCGCCGGCAACAGCGCCATCGGCATAGATGTCCCGCACCTTGCGCCCTACTTCGAGCAGCGAATCGTGTCCGAAGGCAGGCAGACGTACCTGCACCGCCCGCGGATTGTCGAATCGGGAGTCGGTGGCGAAATCAACATGCAATCGTTGCGCCAGTGGAGCAAGACGTTGAACGCCCTGTGCACCTTCGTAAAAAGCCTGCGTGCCGGTGATCAAGAGATAAAGCCCCGGAAAGTGGCCGGCGTCGATTTCGTCGATCCACTGGCGCAGCGCGTTCAGGCCCCGCTCGCGGGTATCGGCGCGCATGCGTTGCAGGGTCTCGACTTCATCCAGGACCAGTAGCAGACCGCCATAGCCCGAGTCGCGCAGCATGGTCAGCAGCCCGGACAGAAAGTTGGTCGCGCCGAAGTGGTCGATGTTGCCCTTCACGCCAGCCGAACGCCGAATCGATGCCGCAACATTGGGCTGGCCGCTGAGCCAGGCCATCAGCCCATCGGCCGTGGCGTTATCGCCGGCCTGCAGTGCGCGGCGGTAGGCCCGAAGCGTGGCTGAAAAAGCCGGCGCTACCTTGGTCACGCCGGCCAACCTCGCCTCCATCAGTGCTTCGGTCTTGGCGAGCAAAGTCACTTCATCCGTCGGGTCCAGGCTGGTGTCTTCCAGCACGTCGCGCTCCAGCGCGTAGAACCAGCCATCAACGATGCCACGGAACGCGCCCTCGCCGCTATCCGCTGTGGCGATGCGCTCGACCAATCGGCGATACACTGTTTCCAGGCGATGCAGCGGCGTTTCGGTTTCGGAGATCTGAACCTCGCTGGTCGCGAGACCACGCGACCGAGCACGTTCTTGCAGCCAACGACCGAAGAAGGTCTTGCCTGAGCCGTATTCACCACGAATAGCCTTGAAAGCGCCGCGCCCGGTCACCACCGCTTCCAGTTCTTCATCGAGTGTTCCCTGAAGCCGACCATAGCCCACGGCTAGCGCATCCAGGCCAGCTTTCGGCACTGTTCCTCGCCTCAAAGCCTCGATGATCTCGGCTCGGCGCTGCGGACTAATCACTTGTGAACCCTCATTGCGTATTTCTCTCCGCACGAGCGATGTCAAACGACAGAAACTCGCCGTCGGGAAGCTTGCGGCTGACGACAATCGGTAGCATTGGATTCGCTTAGGAGGGCCAAAAGACGGCCAATCCCTTGGCCTGCGGACTACCAAACGGCAGCTTCATATCTGCCAGCTGTACCTGTACATGTTCGCTTGCCGCTTCAACCCAGCCGGTGATCCGCGGCGCCGGAGAACCAAATGCAACGGGGTCCGAACGGAGCGAACAGGCACCTAGCAGTTGCATCACCTCCCAGTCTCTTCGCAACTCAAAGGTATCGCCAACGGCCACGACGGCGGCAACAACGCGGCTGCCTGGCACGCTCGTGTCGGTGACGCGGCTTGAGATTTCCACCACAAGAAGCGGCGACTCGAGCCCGTCAAGCACGCAAAGTGAGCCCAGCATTCGCTCGGACTGATGGAGTGCCTTTTCCATAAGAGGATGCCCGACGCCCATCAGCTCGCCTTCGTTTGGACTGGCCTTGCGATCAAACACAACGTTCTCGTACGATTTCTTGATCGCGTGCGTGGTCAGCCAGTCCTCAGGCGTCTTGAACGAGAGGGCCAAGCCGTCGGCCTTGGGCCTCCGCCGATTGAACACAAGGCAGTTCTCGAAGAACGGGAGCAGATCGGGGAGATCCAACGGTGGGACGTCCTTCAGGTCAGACAGGTCGAAGCTCTGAGCATGTCCGACCAAGTCCTGAACGGCTTTTATTGCGGACTCACCGCCAAGCGTGCCGCTGTTGAGGTCAAGCCATTCCCCCAATCGCTCCCGCGCGACACCAACAGCGCCGCTGAATAGGCCATCAAACAGCTTCACTGCGCTCATTCCGAGGACCAACTGCATCAGGTCCTCCGGTTCGTCCATGGCCGAGCCGATAGCCCGCATGATGCTGTTCAACTTGCTCTCGAGTTTTTCCCAGATCATCGATTCGACCGTATCGGGATTCCGAAGCGATACGACGCGAACTGGCTTGGTTTGACCGTATCGATTCAATCGGCCCACACGTTGATGCAGGCGCATCGGATTCCAAGGCAGATCGACATGGATCAGCGCGCTGCAGCGCTCCTGAAGGTCAATCCCCTCCCCGCCCGCCTCTGTCGACACCAGGAACCTCAGGCGCCCTGCGTTGAATGCGTCGCAGGTGTCTTCTCGCCTAGCCGACAGTGCAATCACGCTACCATCGGGGTGGCGAACATCTTCCAGCCTGTTGTCACCATTCATGAAGCCAACGGACTCTCTCCCGAATCGCTCCATCAGTGCCGCTACAACGAGAGCTTGCGTTCGCTTGTACTCAGTGAAGAGCAAGACTGGTTGATCGGTGAACCGCTTGCTGATGACGTCCATAACCCTTGCAACTCTGGTCTCTCTGACTACCGCGCGGCCAGCGGCCAACAGATCGTCAAGGTGACGCCCTTCGTCTTCCATGAGTTGAATGCGATTGCGCTTGTCATTACGGAGCCACTCCTCGAAGACGCGCCCAGCGTCGTCTGAAGACAAATCGTCAGCTTGATTCTCCAGTTCGGCCCTAGTCTTTGCGGCTAGAGAGACCAGCCGGCCGCGTCGAGTCTCCAAAGCCGACATGACTGCGGCAACAGAGCTCGACGCGAGTTTCTGCAGCGCAATCAACACCAGCATCACCTGCCCGCCTTCCACTTTGCCAAGGCTTGATGCATACGCCTTCCCGGCCATGATGAAGCTGGACATCAGTTCGTAAAACGACTCCTCCTCCCACGAATAAGTGAAGGTTTCCGGGAACTGTTCAATCGGCACGAAGAGGCGATTACCCTTCATATCCGTTGCCTTTTGCTTCGCATTCCGGATAAGGAACCTTGGCAAGGCTCCCAACATAGCGCCTTCGTTTCTCTTCGGTCCAAATACCTGGGGATCCAGCAAGCTCATGAGTGACCAGAAACCATAAGCCTTTCCACGGTGAGGCGTTCCGCTAAACAGCAGACATGACGGCGTCTTGCCAGCTGCTTGCAGCTTCTCGACGAGTTCAAACCCGTGGGTCTTTGTTGCGCCCTCCTCAGCGTTCAGGTGATGCGCCTCATCAACGATGAGCATGTCCCACTGAGGAGCTTCCAACAGACGATCATGCCTTCCCTTGTGGTCCGCTCTGAGTGTGGGCAGCGACGCAATGACGATCTGATGGATGCCCCAAAAGTCAGACTTGTGGGTATCCAGGTCGGGGTGATACACGGCAGCCCGGATGTCGAACATCTTCTTGAGACGCTGTTGCCATTGCTCAACCAGCTTTGCAGGGGCAAGTATCAAGAGTCGTTGCACGGTGCGGTTTGCCAAGAGTGGCCACAAGATCAAACCCGCTTCGATCGTTTTCCCCATGCCGACATCGTCCGCAATCAGCAGCCGGATTGGCCAGGTCTTAAGGGCGCGGTGGCAAACCCAAAGTTGATGAGGCAGCAGCGAAATCCTCGACCTGGTGAACACACCCCAGGAATCGTTTACCGATCGGATCGCAGCGGCCTGAACTCGCAAGGCAACCTCTAGTGAGGGCGCTGTCTCCTGGGTTCGGATGGCATCGTCGAGCGAGGTAATGACCAGCAGTTCCGACGCCAGGACTTGCTCGATGCCAGGGGTGAATCTGACGACGGCGGTATCTCTGTCCGTCAGCATCACCTGGCCAATACCATGGCGTTGATGCCTGACGTTGGCACCCGGGTGGAGAGGCCGCTGCGTTTCGCTCATGCTCTTTCGCCCTCACCCACAGTTTGTTGTTCATTCACAGCGGTCCTCCCCCGTTAAGCGCAAGCACTCGGTCACGCAATTCAGCGTCCGACGCAACAAGCTGAAGAGGTATGTCGTACGCACCGTCGAAATGCGCTTCCTCTTCTCCCAGCTCGTCGACCAGGGCCTGATAGATCTCCTGGCTAGTAGTCGGGCGCTCGTATCCCATGCCCTCCATCATGGCGCAGAGGCTCTCAGTCGGCATATACGCCAGTGCCCGAGCGACAGGCCCGCCAAGCAGACCAGCGCGTAGCAACTCCCTGATGATCAGATGCTGACCCAACCGAAGCATGCCACGCATCGTCGGCGCGTCAATTCCCGAGCCGCTCAATGAGGCGTCTGCGCTAGGGGCCAGCAGGCTCCGGGTCTGGCCTGGCTCTCGAAGATCGACCGTTGAAAAGATGTGGACATAGACATCCAGCCACCGAGCAACTCGATAGAGGCGTGGGAAAAGGTCCATCCACTGCTCGAACAACGGTGAATCGTCCTGGATCTCGCCGTACTCTCGCAGAATGCCCATCCAGCCCTCTGCATTGAGTTCCGGCGAACCTTCACAGATCGTTGCCCACCACCCCCGCGAGTTCAAAAACTCCAGAAATCCCTTGTTCTGCGCATCGGTGACGCGACCAATCCGGCGCATCAGACCAAGGCTGAATACCGTCATCCATGCCTGTCGGTTGTACGGAGTGGAACTCAGTGCGTCCCGATGGGCATGTGCCGGCCACAGCTGTATGTCATAGGCCAGCAATCTCGCATGCTGTTCGTGCTTCCACCACGCGAGGATGGCATGCAGGTCAGGAAACATCTCGTAGTCGTCGACAATTTCTTCGTCGCTGATGGTCACGAGGCCAAGCCGGGTCAGCAAGATAGTGCGACCTGATTCGTCGAGCTCCTTGATGGCTTCCGAATCGGGTGTCAGCGCAAACAACCAACCAGCCTCATGTCGACGCAACAGCAAATATTCGATGGTCTGAACGTACAAATTCGGAAGGATCCACCGCACCGCGGCCTGCTGCGCCTCAACACCTCGGGCAGCCATGATCCAGCCTGCGACAGTGGACGGATCAAAGGACGCATTTGGCAGGTACTGCAGTACCGTATCCCACGCTGCCGGCGCAACCCAATATTCATCATCGAGTTTGGCATTAGGTGGTGCAAACAAGGCAAGAAGGTCTACTCCAGAATGCCCCTCACGCAGAAGGAGTCGGCTCATTTGCCACGTGCCGCCTTTAGCGCGTAGCTTAACCTTCTCGAACTCGGTGCGCCAACCATGATCTTCCATCGGGCCTGATGGCCACTGGTCGATCACCGCCGCGATGTGCTTGATGTAATCAGGAAAGATGCACGCCTCGGGGAGCGGTAAGAACAGCGCCGCTCGATCAAGCGGCCGCAGTGTTGGCGGCTCACCCAGACCCGCGCACTTCAGCCATGCCGTGACCTCGGAACTGCACCACGTGGACTTTGGATGCGTCTGAGCGAAGATGGGCCACTCTGCGACCACAGGCAGGACATCCCTCATCCGGTCGAGATCGACCGACAGCCGAAGCTCCGGAACCCTTGCGAAAGCGGCATCTGGACCAGGGAGCCCATTGGGCACATCGCCGGTAGCCTCCAGAACCGCGCTGAACAAGGCAAGCGAAAACTCGTGCAGTAGGCGAGCATCCTCCGAAGGATCGTCAGGTAGATCCGAGAGGTTCACCGACTGCCAAAAGCTGGCCCAAAAACTGGCAGCACTCTGCGACCCTGTGCAACCCAGATCGGCTCCACACACGGACCAATCACTGCGGCTCTCTTTGAGCAACGCGACAACCCCGATGCTAATTACCTGCGCGAGCCTTTTGGCCTGCTCAGCGTTTCGCCTCGCGGCGCGCCCGGAGGCCAGATTGGCGCGGCCAGTGTCGATCTGGAAAGGGGCGTTCAGGACAAGTCCATGAGCGGCGGTGCCGCCGGTTGGCGCTGTAACCCAAATGGCGGGTATCGGGTGGCGCTCGGAGCGTTCGAAGGGAGCTACGCCGTCGTTACCGAGACGCAAGACCGCGGAACCAAGCGACGACTCGAAGACCAAGATTCGGGAGGTGACAAATCCGCTCCGAACAGGAAGCCGACACCTGCCGACTGAGACAGTGCACTCGCCCGCAACGATCACCTTTGGTAACCAATGATGAACCTCGTCATCGACGGTTACCTTACGAATCTGGCGAGCAAACACTGGCAGCAAGCCAGCGAGTGAGGAGAATCGCTCCCCGAGTTCACTGCGGTTTGAACTGTCAGGCAAAGCAAGTTCTACGAGCGTCGTACGCAGCGCCTTTCCCGTCCCCAGGTGCCTTGCTTGTGATTCCCGGGTCGGGCCGCCCGGCACCCATCGTTCCGGCAGGCAGCCTCCCACCACCCTGAACGAAAGATCGCCGCTCCAAACACGTGGAGAGTCCGTCGCAAGCAGCACACTCTTGAAGCCGAGCCCGAACTTGCCCGTCACTTCTTCAGCATCGCTCTTGGCCGTAGCTCCTAGCATCAACATCCGCTCCAGGTCGCTCCCGAACTCTGACCGGACGTTGACACCGCGCCCGGTGAAGTTCACCGGGCGCCCCCAGTGCAGAAAGCGAGCCACGCCGTCGGCCTGTTCAACGACAAAGCGGCCTATCGCACTTGGATCGAACGGGGCGCGTCCGTCAGCCACCTGAAGCTGCTGGAATTCAGTGACGGCATCGTCCGCGTTCTGGAACAGCTCGAAGGGGATGCTTGAAATTTCATACTGGTTGTCCGAAATGCGCTCGCGGATCCCATCCAGAATCACCTTCTGTACGTCACCGTCGCTGGCGACCACCTCACCCAGCCCTTGGACCGCCAACCGGTAGACATCTTCGGCTTTGCTGCCCCTTCGCCCATGTTCCTGAGCGCTCGCGCGATCGCGACGCGCCTTGTCAACCCGCCCAAGGGCTGCCTCGATAGTGGGATGCCTGCGTACCCTGGGAAGCTGCTGCAGCGAGTTTTGTAGACTCTCCAAAATGAGTTGGCGTGCAACCGACAGCGTGATCTGGTCAGCTTCCGCGAATGATGCCCAAAGCGCGTCAAGATTCGCATGCGGTTGATTAAACACGCGCACGAGCAGATGCTCGGCCGTCTGCTGGAGTAGCCGCTTGACGTCCTCGACGCCTCGCGTCGCTAGGTCTTCCAGTGGCCGAAAGGTAATCACGACCCCGTAGCTGATCTGCCAGGAGAGGTCACCGACCAGCAATGTGTCCGCCTGGTCGTCGGGCAGCAAGGTCAGTTCAAGCCGATTCCCGACTAGCGACTTGACCGCAACCTTGTTTCCGTCAGCAATTTTGACTACCGGTTTCACTACATTCAGCGCTTGTATCGCTGTCATGTCACCCATCGTCCGCCGACGCCGTTCAGGCCCTTCTTCCCAACCTGGGTCGACCCAGCCAAGAAAGTTCAAATAGTCCTCAAAGGCCAAGGGCTGCAGCCAGGTTTCCGCCATGGGACGGGCGGCTGGCCCCATCAAACCGAGTAATGCCCCTACCGCGCCTGGCGCGCTCGTCGCTGTGAGTGGCTCGAACAGTTTCGTCAATGCCTGCCCCAGCGCATCGGCGTCGTACACCGGCGTGCCAGCTGCAGAACCGCGTGTATCCGTCGGAGGCGTGCCGATGTTTCGAGTGATGACTCCGCTCAGGATGCCCGTCTGGCGGTCATCCAAGAGCCTCGATTCCGAGACCCCGAAAACATCCGCGGCCAAGGTGTCTGCGCGTGCCCACTGGCCGTTCATGGCGAGTAGATGTAGGGCCGGCAGCGATGCCTGCAACATCTCGATCGAGGTGCAACAGTTTCTCCACTCTGCCAAGTATCTCAAGAAGAGGTCGACAGCAACTTTCTCTGTGCCGAGAGCCCTGATCTCATTCAGCACAGCCTCGGCTTGAAGTTGCGGCAACTGCGACGCGATGCCCTTGACCAGATCCGCAATCACAGCGTTTCGGTCCAAGCACAGCAAAGCGCGCTCGATGATCGCCCACGCAGGCAGAGATTCCAGCCGCGTTAATGACGAAATGTGGTTCACGAGAGCTTCTGGAGTCGTCAATGCGCAGGCACCGACCGACAGGTCGACGGCGCTCATCATCTGGGCCAGCACCGGCAACGCCGATTCGTCTTCGGGAAACAGCTTCAGCAGTCGGGTATAGCCTACGCCGGCGCGAACCGCGTCAGCGAGCGAATCCTCGCCAGCGTAGGCAAAGTCGCACTTCTCCGAAAGCGCGGCGATGTCGGCCTCCAAGCCGGCAACGCGAATCACGCTGTCGGGCGCAATGAAGCCGCCTGCCCGCAACGGAACCCATCGTTTGGAGCGCAGCAAGGGGAGTAACTCACTTGAGTGCCAAGACAGGTCGGGCAACTGATTGAGAATGTAGGGCCAGTGTTCTTCGGGTCTTGGCTCGGCCAGCACCAAATTGACAGCGGCCACTGCAGACCACGCAGTGATCCAACGAGACTGGTTCGAATGGTGTTCGGCGCCATCGGACGGGACGATGAACCTCAACTGGTGGGATACGCCTGCTGGTAGTTTCGGGTAAGCACCCAAATAGCACCTATCATCGATACCGCCAAAGGCACCTTCCGTGTCCAAATGCAAGGGCAACCGATGCCACGCTGCCTGGTCCTTCACTCGCCCGAGGATTAGATCCCGTTCAGCCGTGGAAAATTCTCGCGCTTCCACCCGCGTGAAATCCGTCGCGTGCCGCAGTTGACTTGTGACAGTACTTTCCTCGACCTGTCGGAGACCCAAAGTTTCCCACAGCGCACCCGGGATCTGGTCACCGAGGTCGCTGGGCAACACGTTCCAAGTGTCGGCATCAACCATGCGCCAAAGCTTGACCCATGGCGTCGTACCACCGCCAGGCTCCAGCCAAAGAGGATCGCTAGTGGATAGGAAGTGACTTGGCGAAGCATGCAGAAGGTACCGCATGGCCCTCGCGGCCTCGGCGACGGTCAGGTCGGCGGTCGCCGCCAACCTGACCAAGGCGCGTCTCGCATCCAGCGCCCCGAGCGCGGGCGGCGCGTTCGCAGCGCCGATCGCCACCAGCATGGACGTGATATCCGAGCTGGCGGGCACCAGCTGCTTCGAGGATTCCACGTCGGCTTGTACAAACGCCACGACAGCACGATCGACAATCAAAGGCGCCGACTTCGGCAATGCCGCCGCGAGCGCTGGGAGGTGCCCGAATCGGTTTACGGCATCGGAGACCTTGAAAAGCATGCGTCGCTGGTGCACCCCAAGCAGATATTCTAGCGAGACGCCGGTGACAGAACGATCCCTGACGTTAGTCGCGCGTAGAACCCGCAGCCCACGACGGCTGAGCATGAACGGCACTTGCTTGCTGTCATCCCCCAGTGCCTCGATAAGCTGTTCCGCCGCCTTCAAGACGGGCTCCACTGTGCCGTGCTCCGCCGTTGCACCGCGCTCCAGGCGCTCAATTTCACGGTGAAGGGTGGTCAGCCATACTGCAACATCGCTCTCTCGCGGAGCAGTCGCAGGCTTGCCTGGAGGCGCACCCAGATCACCCGGGAGCAGCAAAGCATGGGTGTCAGCCGCCACCAGCGTGCGGTAGAGCTGCTCTGGGATGGCACCCTTCGCTGCCACTCCTTGAGGGCCGATTGACAGCCGTCGATCCGGGGCGAGGAACGACACCAGCTTCTGAAAAAGCGCGCGGTTAGCGCGAACAGCCGGCAACTCGATCTGGAGCATCACCCCCCTGAGCAACGCCACCAGTGCGTCCTGGACCCGGCTCGTGCCGACATAGCGCGTCTGCTCCATCTCCAGGAACTCGGTGAGGTACCCGAGCAAGATCTCGCTCGCCAAGGTCTTCGCGCCAACGCCTTGCAGCGCGGTAAGCAGCGCCGCTTCGTCCCAAATCGATGGCGCAGGTGCGAGAGAAGGCGCATCGTTGTCGATGAAGACCACACCACTAAGCTTTGCAAGCCCGGGCAGCGCTTGCCACGGCCGAGAGTGGTCTCGCATGGATGGACTTGGAAGAGGCAACATCCTGGCACCGTCAAGCCGAACCAAGGTCCAAGCTGGGCCATCCGTACTCAAGCGTCGAACCCATGCAGCCTGCCTGCAAATGTGTGCCCTAAACACATTGAAAAAGCCCGTCGCGGCGGATTCACCATCAGGGGCACACTTTGCGATGGCGCCGGTGAGCGCGGTCAGTTCCTCGTCGCGCAACCCATTCGCGCGTGCGTAGGCGTCCAGTGCGGGCAAGAACTCCGGAAGCACCACCTCCTGCGCCAGGGACTGGTTCCAGTGCTGCAACACCAGCTGCTGCGAGGCATGGCGTGGCAGATTTTCACGGGGCACATGCAATTGTTCGTAGTCCGCAATGCCGCGCCGACCGGCGTCAACAAAGAACTGCCCATGTAGTACGACGCGGTGCTCCCGGGACGTATTCGGCATCTGCGCGACATAGTTCAGACGCAGCTCCTCGGTCGGCAAGAAAACAGCCCACTGCAGCACGAGGCGTCCGACGCGCTTGTCTGCATGTGCAAACATCACAGCACCTTCCGGGCGCGCCTTGTCCGGAACGCTGCCCCACTTTCCCGAATCCAGGATCGCTATGGACTTGGGCCAGCTGTCATTGCTACGAAGCGACTCGAATGGCTCCGACGAGGTGGCGACGCGTTGCGACACCAAGAACCGCAAATGCTCCGGCCTTGGGCGTTGATCAGCTGCGGTCCCGGCGCATTGCAGACGATCGTTCTCGTGGTCCAAGCGGCGCGTGCCGTCGTCGCTGAGGTGCAGCTGGACCCTGAATGCGCGCCCACCCGCCGCGCCTGCAAAGCGAGCGGTATGAAGGTGCCGAAGCAGCGGCAGCAGCAGTCCCAAACGCTGGTCAACGTCCGCGACCGACAGGAAGTCCAGATCCTCAGCGTCGCGATCACCGGGGAATCGGTCGATAATGCCTGGCAGCTTCTTGCCATCCAGCTCGGCAAGATGGTCATGCTGCCTAAGCGGCACCCAAAGCATGAACCACGTGTTGCCGTTGCGAGCTTCGTCTTGATCGCGGGCCACGGCCAAGAGGCTCGTTCGATCAGCTTCGCTGATCTGCTCCCAGCGCTGGTGGGTTTCAGAGGTGTTGTCGTCACCGAACCACGGGCTCAGGATCTCGCAGTGCTCGTCCCGCCCGTCGAAAGCAACGTAGAAGAAGCTCTCGCACAAGTGGAACACGCTCTTCATGCCGAGGCCGAACTTGCCGATCGCGCCGTCATCGGCAGCCTTGCCGTTCAGCCCGAACGACTTGATCGCCTGCTTATCCTTTGGCTGGAAACGTCCGTCATTTAGTACCCAAAGCGCCGGGCCTTGGAGCAACGGATGGTCAGCACCCGCGGTAAAACCAGCGTGATGTCCGAAGACGAGGCTTCCCGCCCCCGCATCGTCCGCGTTCTGGACCAGTTCCTTCAGGATCGGAAAGCCACTCTTGTACCGATCCCGAAGGTTGTCGGCGATCAGGTTGACGTAGTTGGTTGTGTACTTCGCCATCTCGTCATTCGGCGAAGGATTGAGCAGCCTTTAGGCTGAAATTCAACATCGTGATTCCTGGAACAATCACGACTCCGAAGGAGACCGTCGTCGCAAACGCCGGATCAAGGTTCTGTGTGTCTGGCTGAATGTCCATTTGTGTTCTCTAGCGCGATTTTTTAGGTTGCGGCTTTCGCCACTCTTGTGGCGTCGGGCACCCGAAACTGCCTCCCCAATAATTCCCGGTTCAGCTCCACCGTACCCGCCGTCTCGTCGAGCACCAGTACCGCGGCTTGATCAACGTTGAGCACGCGCTTGGCGGCATTGACAAAGCCGCTGATGCGCATCGCGGGCATGCCAAGGCGCTGCGCGAGCGCTGTTTTGGAAAGCTTTCCACCACGAGCCGCCAATGCCTCGAGCAGTGAGCGCACGTCGGGATCGGCCGGTGCCACCCGCGCTGCCAGCGCCTTCTGCGCCGTGTAGGCGGGCGACGCCTGAAGAGCGTCGATCCAGTGCACTTCGGGATCGACTGCCGCACCAGGTAGCGCCCCACCGAACAGATCGATCTGCGGTGTGGGCGCAGCCGGCGGTTTCGCTTTCGGCGGCTTCTTGGGGAGCGCCGGCGTTTCAGCACCTCCTGCCGGCAATGGCGCCTCCAGCGGCGCCCACCAGTCCGGCTGTGATGCCGCCGCCACCTGCCAGCCCCTCAGCACGATGTTGCGCGGCGTGAAGATGCTCAGTGGCACGACCACCTCCTGCGCGGAGACGCCGCCGTGGTAGCCGTTCTTCTTGGCCCCGTGGCGAACGCCTTCCGACCAGGTGCATACCACCGCGTTACCGGACGCCGTTTTCACACGGCGCCCTCGAAAGCCAGCTCGCTCACGTCCGGCGTACCCGACGGCAGGTGCCGTACTGGATGAGGTCCTGCAGCTGCTTGCCACAGCCGTCGAGCACGTCCGACAGCCGCAGGCCTTGCCCGATGCGCAGCTTTTCGGCGAGATCGAGCACCGAGCTTGCCGGTGGCTGGCCGGAGAAGACGTGATAGGTGATCGCACCCAGGCTGAAGGCATCCAGGCTGGGGCCTTGCTGCGTCTCTGATTGCGAGGTTTCCGGAGCCAGATAGACCAGGCCGGGGTCCTCGACATACTCCTCGACGTGCATGGTGCCACCGACCGTACGGCGCGCTGGATCGATGGTGCCGCTGCTCTGCGTGCCCTCTCGTGCACCCGTCTGCCAGTTCATGATGCGCGGCCGTGGCGTTGCGCCGGCAAGGTCCTGAAACAGGACGCTCGCGCAGCAGGAAGTCGAGCCGGATTGCCTTGGGGTCGTGATCGAAGATGAGCGCCGGGCCGAGTTCGGTGTCCTGGTAGTCCTTGACCTTGACGATACCGGGGTGGTCGAT
>Ga0075163_10007237_pt1 | contig 14691 bp, 14 predicted proteins | sample JI1023141ADNA_FD_71478 | JGI IMG/M metagenome (GOLD analysis project Ga0075163, IMG submission 71478) | Wastewater effluent complex algal communities from Wisconsin, to seasonally profile nutrient transformation and Carbon sequestration -... | ecosystem: Engineered > WWTP > Effluent > Algae...
AGCACGCGCAGCGGGATCGGCAGCGACAGCACCCATTGCCGCACCGGCACGTGCGGGATGACGTGGTCGACCAGGTGCGCAGCGGTCTGCGACATGCGCCAGGCGCCGCAAGAGGGGCAGAATCCCCGGCGCTTGCAGCTGAAGGCCAGCAGCTTGTCGTGGCCGCACTCGGTCTCGGCCGTTGAGCGGTTCGATCAGCAGCTGCATGCATGTGTTTTCCGCCCGGCGCACGGCCGCCTCGAGGTTGCGGGCATAGGTGTCCCAGACCTGCGCCCGCGCCACGCCTTCGGCCAGGCCGCCCATGACGTGCACGGCGCAGTGCCCCAGCGCATCGGCATAGGCCAGCGCCTGGTCCTCCGATGCGATGAACTCCTGCTCGCGTCCCTGCAGTGCGGCCAGCCCCAATCCGACGGGCCGCCATGCGCGGTGTTGATGCCTGCCATTCTTAATCCATGGTCGCGCAGCCAGACCGCGACTTCGCCGGCCGGGTGCGCATAGGGGAACCAGCATTCAACCGCGTCGAACCCGGCCGCGCGTGCAGCGGCAAAACTTTCGGGGAACGGCAGTTCCTGGAACAGGATGGCGACATTGGCGGAGAACCGGGGCATCGCAAAAAATCAGGGTTGGCGGGGCTCGTCGCGGAACAGCGCTTCGTCCATGCGGCAAAGCCGTTGACTGACAGTGAACTCGAACTCGACCGCCGACTTCACGGCGTCGATGTCCACGGAGGGGGCTATCTCGATCAGCTCCAGCCCGGCGGCGGTTAGGCGGAACACCGCGCGCTCGGTGATGTACAGCACGGTCTGTCCCTTGGCAATCGCCGACGGGCCGTGGAAGTTCACCTGGTCGATCCGGTTCAGGAACTTCTTGTGGCGGCCGTCGCGCACTATGCGCAGGCCGGCCGGCGTGTCCGGCTTCACGTGGATCTCGGATTTGCCGGCGGTCAGCTCGCCGCAGAACAGCACTTTGCGCGCCAGGTGCGATATGTCAACGAAGCCACCGGGCCCGCGCAGGTTGCCCTGGAACTCGCCGACATTGACGCTGCCGTCACCGCGTACCTGCGCAAAGCCCAGCCCGGCCACATTGAGCCCGCCGCCGTGATAGAAATCGAAGACTTCCACCGAGTCCAGGATGCAGTCCGCGTTGTAGTGCGCGCCGAACGCGCCGGTCTTTTTGGGTGAACCGATCGCGGGCATGCCACCCAGGCCGCCGTGCTCGGTGCTGAAATGAAACGGGCCTTGCAGCCCCTGTTCCTGCACCACCGCGGGAATGCCCGATGCCATGCCTACACCCAGGTTCACCACGTCGCCGGGGCGCAGTTCCATAGCGGCGCGGCGCGCCACCACTTTGCGCACGTCCAACGGCAGCGGGTCGAGTTCGGGCAGCTCACCACGCGCCTGACCGCTGAGCAGGGGGTCGTGGCCGCCCAGCTGCGTTTGAATCGCCGTCGGGTCGATGACCACGTGGTTCACCCAGATCCCGGGGACTGCAACCATCCGCGGGTTGATCGCGCCGCGCGCCACGCGTTCACGCGCCACGGCGATCACGATGCCGCCCGAGTTATGCGCGGCCATCGCCTGGTACTTGATGCCCACGTCCACCGGCTCGCCTTCCATGCTGAGGTTGCCGTCGGGGTCGGACGCCGTCGCCTGAATGATGGCCACGTCTATCGGGAACGTGCGGAAGAACAGGTACGGCTTGCCGTTCAGATCCATGCGGCGCACGAAGTCCGGCGGCGGCGTTCGGTCGTTGACCGGTGTGTGGCCCGCGTCCTGGGCCGACGGGTCGGCGTAGGTGTTCAACCCCACCTCGGTCAGGAAACCCGGTGAGCCGGCCGCTTGCTCGCGCATCAGCTTGAACAGGCAGCCCATGGGGAACGAATACGCCTCGAACTTTCCGCTGGTGGCCATAGCGGCAAATCGCGGCGAGTCGCGGTGACTGAAGGAGGCCGTGATGACACGGCGTACCAGGCCTTCGTGCGCCAGGTGTTCTAACCCGCTTTTGGGGTCGGCCTTCCAGCCCTGGCGGTTGGGCAGGAACAGTGTCAGGTCGCGCGGCGCACCCTGCGCCTCGAAGCGTTCGCCCAGCGCGCGCAGCACCGCTTCGGGCACGGCCATGGACACCATGCCGCCCACCACCACCGTGGCGCCCGGCTTCACGGTGGCGGCCGCCTGCTGCGCGGTGACGAACTTACCCGTCTGTTCCTGCATCGTGCTCCCTTATTCCACCTTCGCGCCGGAGACCTGCACGACCTTGCCCAGGTCGGCGATTTCCTTGCGGATGAAGGCGCCGAATTCATCGGGCGTCGCGTTCATGGGCACTGCACCCAGGTCGGCCAGCTTGCGCCGCGTCTCGGGCTCGGCCAGGATGGTCTTCATCGCGGCATTGACGCGGGCCACCGCCTCAGGCGGCGCGCCCGCGCGCGTGACCAGGCCGACCCAGATACGGATCTCGTAGCCGGGGATGAATTCGCTGATGGCCGGCACATTGGGATAACGGGGACTGCGGGCATGGGTGGTGACGCCGAGCGCGCGCACCTTGCCGGAATCGATCAGCGGTGCGACTTCGGAGATGCCGCCGAAGTACGCCTGCACACGGTTGCCCATCACGTCCACCAGCGCCGCGCTGCCCTGCTTGTACGGGACGTGGAACATCTTGCCGTTGGCCATGCGGTTGAACAACGCGCCGGCCAGGTGCTGCGACGTGCCGCTGCCGCCCGAGCCGTAGTTGATGACCGTGCTGTCACTGCGGGCCAGCGCGATGAACTCGAGCATGTCCTTGGCCGGCAATTCGTTGCTGACCACCAGCATGTTCGGGATGGTGGCCACGGGGCTGATCGGGGTGAAGTCCTTTTCCAGGCTGTAGGGGAGGTTGTTGTACAGGCTGGGGTTGGTTGCATGCGTGTTGGAAATCATCAGCAGCGTGTAGCCGTCCGCCGTGGCCTTGGCGGCGTGCGCCGCGCCGATGTTCGCCGCGGCGCCGCCGCGGTTCTCCACCACCACAGGCTGGCCCAGCAGGTCGCGCAGGCGATCGGCGGCCACCCGCGCCATGATGTCCGTGTTGCCGCCAGCGGCGAACGGCACGACCAGGGTCACTGGCCGCGACGGCCAGGCCTGGCCGAAAGAAGGTGCCGCCGCCAGCGAGGCGCCGGCCAGCAGGATCAGTCTGCGTGTTGAGTTCATGTCTTGTCTCCTGGGTTTGATGGACTGGCTGGTGGGCTGGATTGGGGTGGGCGCGCGTCAGACCTTGCGCAACGCCGCCTCGACGAAGCTGCGGTCCCAACGGCCCGCCTCGATGTCGATCTCCAGCGCCTGTTCGTCGCGGTGGCGGCCCTCGGCGATGCCCACGACCGCGGCGGCCTGTTCACGCGGCACCAGCACGACACCGTCGCTGTCGCCGACCAGCAGGTCGCCCGGCGCGATCGACGGCCCGCCCACGGCAATGGGAAAGCCGATCTCGCCAGGGCCGCTCTTGTAGGGACCATTGGGCGTGGCACCACGGGCGACGACCGCGAAGTCCATCGCTGCCAGTTCGTCCACGTCGCGGATGGCGCCGTCGACCACCAGGGCCTCGATGCCGCGCATCTTTGCGTGGCGCGACATCATGGCGCCCAGGATGGCGTTGGTCGGCGCGCCGCCGGCATCCACCACCACCACGTCACCGGGGCGGGCCATGTCGAGCGCTCAGTGTACGAACAGGTTGTCGCCAGGGCGCACTCGCACCGTGAAGGCCGGGCCCGCGAACTTCTTGCGGCCGCCGTACGCGGTGAAGCCCGCCGGGAATGCCTGCAGGCGGTTGGCAGCGTCGCCGATCACGGTGGCCGGCACCTGGCGGAAGCGGTCGACCAGCGCGGCGTCCACGCGGGGCCAGTCGTTGTTGATGCGAAGGCCGAGGCCCGTGAGATGCTCCATCGCGTGTCCTTGGGGTCTGTTGTGTGTGAGGTGGGTTGTTTGAAGAGGCCGAGCCGGCGACGCCTCAGCCGGCGGCCCTTGCGCCCAGCACGCTGGCGCGCGTGAGCGTGTCGATCTCATCCGGCGCGAAGCCCCAGGCTGCCATCGCGGTGGCCGTGCTCTGGCCTGGCACGTCCGGTTTGGTGGGCGTGCCACCGGGCGTGCGGCTGAAGCGCGGTGCGGGCGCCGGCTGCACGATGCCGTCCACCTCGACAAAGGTGCCGCGCGCCACGTTGTGCGGATGGCGCGGCGCCTCGGCCAGGCTGAGCACGGGCGCGAAGCAGGCGTCGCTGCCCTCCAGCAATTCGCACCACTGGTCGCGCGTGCGCGTGACGAAAACCGACTGCAGCACGTCGCGCGCCTCGTCGTTCGGCAAGTCATCCAGCGCCGGGCGGCGGTCCGCCAGGCCCAGCTTGTCCAGCAGCAGCGCGCGAAACTTCGGCTCCACCGGCGCGACCGACACGTACTTGCCGTCCGCGCAGCGGTAGGCGTCGAAATACCAGGCGCCGCCGTCGGTCACATTGGTGCCGCGCTCATCGTTGTGCAGACCCGCCGCGTAGCGTCCGTAGTAGTCAGTCATGAGCGATGCGCTGCCGTCCACCATGGACGCGTCCACCACTTGGCCCCGGCCCGACGCGCGCGCCTCGATCACGGCGCTGAGCACGCCCAGCGCGAGGTACATCGCGCCGCCACCGAAATCGCCGGTTAGCACAAGCGGTGGCGTGGGTGGGTGACCTTTGCGCCCGATGGAGTGCAGCACACCGCTGAGCGAGATGTAGTTGATGTCGTGGCCCGCGCCCATCGCCAGCGGCCCGTCCTGGCCCCAGCCGGTCATGCGGCCATACACGAGCTTTCGGTTGCGCGCAAAGCAGACGTCGGGCCCGAGGCCCATACGTTCCAGCGTGCCGGGGCGAAATACGTCAATCAGCGCGTCGGCCTGTTCAATCAGCTTCAGCGTGACCTCGATGCCGTCCTTGCGCTTGAGGTCGATGCTGACGGAGGGTCGGCTTCGCTTGAGGATGTTGTAGCGGTCCGGGCGCGGTGTGCCGAGGCCGTGCGGCTCCGTACGGTCGATGCGAATCACATCCGCACCCAGGTCGGCCAGCAGCATCGCGCACATCGGGCCGGGACCGATTCCGCCGAATTCCACGATGCGCACGCCCCTCAACGGGCCTTGGTTCATCTTGCCTGTCTCCTGTCGTCTTCGGCGCAGTATGGAAGTTAACGGTAGAACAGTCAAGCAAATTCGAGCGCAAGCGTCCAAAAATAAGGTTCTAATCTTCCAAGGTCTTCCATATACTCCTACGCCACGGTCCAACAGTGGACCGCAAACGTGGAGAAACCGAATGGCAAGCAGCATCGTCCAGCGCATCGTGGACTACGGGTGGCGTGGCGTGAACACAGGTGGCAAGCACTCCGGATTGCTGAACGCGATGTACACAGCGGGCCTGCGCGAGGGTTTTGACGACAGGGTGGCCGAAGTGCTGGCCGGGCCGGTCATCACCCATCCCAACCTGGCGGACAGCTCGTCCCGCATGCGCCCGCTGGTGCTGGCCGGCAAGGTGGCCGAAGCCCGTGCGGCGAATGACATATTCCAGAAAGAACGCGTGGTCGCCGGCGGTGTGACGCAGCACACCACGGCGCGCAGCACGCACGGCTGGGTGTTTGCCGACACTGCCTACATGGTCCCGCCGTCGCAGGCCATTCTTGGCAACTGGGAGCTCGCGGCCGCCGACCTCAAGGGCTATCACCGCATCCTGGCGCAGCCCGACGGGCTGATGCGCCACGTGTTCAACGCGGGCGTCCCAACAGAAGAAAGCTATGTCGACCTGGACCTGTGGATCGACGGCACCGCCTGGGGTCGCGCGAACGGCTGGTGGACGGCGGGCGTGGTGGACACGCTCGAAGTGATTCCGCAAGCTTCGTGGGACGCGGAGCTCGTGGCGATGTACAAAAAGACCGTTGAGCGCCTGATCGAATGCCAGGACGACGGGATCTGGCGCGCGACCATCGACGATTCGTATGCGCTGCTGGACACCAGCGCCACGGTGATGATCGGTTACGCGCTGGCCAAGGGCGCCCAGCTCGGCCTGGGTGGTCCGGACCTGGCCGCCAGGGCGGAGCGGGCAAGCTTTGCCGCGCTGGAGCGTGTCATGCGCCATCACTTCGACTGGAAGAACGCGATCCTGCGCGACCAGCAGTACGGGCCGATGATCGTCAATGTCTCCAGCCCCAACCCGCGCCACCACGACCACGGCAATGCCTACGGCCAGGGCTTCCTGGCTGGCCTGTATGCACTGAACGCCGACGGCGTGCGCGTGCGCGACCTGGGCATCCGGTCGCTGCGCACCGCCTGAACGACAAGGACTAGCCGCATGGACTTCACGCTTTCGGAAGAACAGACCGCGATCATCGACATGACGCGGCGCTTCGCGCGCGAGCGCATCCGCCCGCACGTGCGCCAGTACGACCGCGAGGAGCGGTTCCCGCTGGATATCTACGCCGAGATGGGGCCGCTCGGCCTGACCGGCGGCGTCGTTCCCGAAGCCTACGGCGGCGCCGGCATGGACTACGTCACCTACGCCCTGATGGTGATGGAGCTGGCCGAGGTCTGCCAGGTCATGGCCTGCGCGGCCACCTGGGCCAGTGGCGTGGGTGGCACCAGCGTGCTGTATTTCGGCACCGAGGAGCAGAAGCAGAAGTACCTGGTCCCGCTGGCGCGCGGGCAGGGGCCGGTGGCTTTTGCGCTGACCGAAACGCACACCGGCTCGGACGTCGCCTCGATGCGCACCCGCGCCGTGCGCGACGGCGACCACTACGTGCTCAACGGCACCAAGACCTGGATCTCGGCCGTGGCGCGTGCCCGCTGGCTCGTCACGTTCGCCACGCTGGATCCCGCCGCGGGGCGCAAGGGCATCACGGCCTTCCTGCTGGAGCCGCAATGGGCCGGCATTACGCGCACGCCGTTCAAGAACAAGGTCGGCTTCCGGCCGCTCGAATCGGGCGAGCTGGTGCTGGACAACGTGCGCGTGCCGGTGGCCAACCGCCTAGGCGAGGAGGGCGAAGGCTTCAAGATCGCGATGTCGTCGGTGGAAAGCGGCCGGCTCACGGTGGCCGCGCGCTGCGTCGGCATGATGCGCGCGTGCCTTGCGCTGGCCAGCGACTACGCGACAACGCGCGAGACCTTCGGCGAGCCGATCGGCCGGCGCCAGCTGGTGCAGTCCAAGATCACCGACATGCGCGTAGCCTACGAGACCGCGCGCCTGCTGGTGTTGCAGGCCGCCTGGAAAAAGGACAGCGGCCAGCGCGCGCGCGCCGACATGTCCATGGCCAAGATGTACGCCAGCGACGCGCTCATGCGAAGCGCCGAGGACGCGATGCAGATCCACGGCGCCTACAGCTGCTCGGACGAATACGACATCGGCCGCTACTGGCGCGACGCCAAGTTCATGCAGACCATCGAAGGCAGCAACGAAATCCACCGCGGCCTTATCGCGGAATACGAGCTGGGTTACCGGTCATGAGATGTCGGGGTTCCTCCCGGCGGAAGGAACCCCGCGTTCAGCGCAGCTCGCCGCGCGCCGCGCAATACAGCACGCCGGCCGCCGCAAAGCCGCCATCGACATTGAGCACGTGGCCCGTGACAAATGTCGCGTCGTCCGAGCACAGGAAGCTCACCGCGCCTGCGACCTCGGCCGGCGTCGCATAGCGCTTGAGCGCCATCCGCCCCAGGAACGCATCGCGCTGCGCGGGCCCATGGGCGGTACGCTCGACCTGCGTGGGCCCCGGCGCCACGGCATTGACCAGAATGTCGTGCGGCGCCAGCTCCATGGCCATGGTCTGCGTGAGGTTGATGATCGCCGCCTTGGACGCCCCATAGGCGGCGCGACCGACACCGCCAGCCTGGCCCGACACCGACGACAGGTTCACGATGCGCCCGCCTCCGGTTTGCACCATCAGCCGTGCCGCGGCCTGCCCGCAAAGGAACACGCCGGACAGGTTGACGCGCAGCACGCGCTCGAACTGCTCGAGTGTCGTGTCCAGGAACGGCGCGCGTTCAGCGATGCCGGCGTTGCTGACCTGCAGGTCGAGCCGGCCGTGGCTTTCGGCCACCTGGGCATACACGCGCTGCACCGACGCCGGGTCGGCTACGTCCAGCACGGCGGCATGGGCCGGCGCGGGCGAATCCTTCAACTGCTCCAGCGTCTGCGCCACACGCTGAGGATCGATGTCGGCGGCAATGACGGTGGCTCCGTCCGCCGCCAGCCGCAGCGCGATGCCGCGGCCGATACCTGCGCCCGCGCCGGTGACCAACGCGACCTTGCCGGCAAGAGGTCTATTGCTCATGACGGGTTCTTGCGCCGCACCATGCGCACCATCTGGCCCTGGCACGTGATGGTGCCGTCGTGCTTGACCAGTCGTGCGTCCCAGAACACCAGACCGCGGTCCTTTTTGCTGACGTCGCGCTTTTCCTTGACCGCCGCCAACAGGTGGACCGTGTCGCCAATGAAGCCGGGCGCGAGGAACCGCCATTCGATGCCGGCCAGCGCCATGCCGGTCTCGTCCGTGATGCCGATGCGGTTGTACAGGCCGTTGGCAATGCTGACCAGCAGCATGCCGTGCGCGGGCCGCTGGCCGAACACCGAGTTCTTGGCCGCTTCGGTGCTGATGTGGAAGTCGGTCAGGTCGCCGGTCAGGCCGGCGAAGACGTACAGGTCGTACTCGGCGATGGTGCGTGACGGCGAACGGAACTCCTCGCCGACGACCAGTTCTTCAAAGTATCTCGACTTTTCCATGGTGTTCCTTCGTTGCTGCCGTTCGCGCGTGGCGTCAGCGGCCTTCGTAGCGGGGCGCGCGGCGTTCCTCGAACGCGCGCGCGCCTTCCTGGGCGTCCTGCGTCATGCGCAGCACGCGGTTCTGGTGTTCGCCGACGCGCAGTCCTTCCTCAACGCCGGCGCCCATGGTGCGCCAAACCGTCTCCTTGGCGGCCTGCACGGCCAGCGTGGGCAGCGCGGCAATGCGCGCCGCGATCTTCTGCGCGGCGGGCAGCAGTTCGCCGGGCTCCACGACGTGGTTGACCAGCCGCATGGCCAGCGCCTCCTGCGCGTCGATGATGCGCCCGGTCAGCAGCATTTCCATGGCCAGGCCCATGCCCACCAGGCGCGGCAGCCAGTACAGCCCTCCGCTGCCGGGCACCACACCTTTGGTCACTTCGGGCAGGCCGAAACGCGCGCCGGTGGCGGCCACGCGGATGTCGCAGTTGAGCGCCAGTTCCAGCCCGCCGCCCAATGCCAGCCCCTGCACCGCGGCGATTACCGGCTTGTGCAGCGTAGCCGGCGGCACGTAGTGGATGCGGCGCGCCTCGCCTTCGCGGCTGGACCATTCGTCGTCCTCGGGCGCAGCCTCGCCCGCACGGGCGCGCGCGCCGAACCCCAGGTCCGTCTCGCGCAGGTCGCGGCCCGAGCAGAAACTGTCGCCGCTGGCGTGCAGGATCGCGACCTTCACAGTGCGGTCCAGCCCGACGGCCTGCCACGCTCCCGACAGTGCCCGCACCGATGCTGGCGACAGCGCGTTGTGCAACGCCGGACGGTCCAGGCAGACATAGGCAATGCCGGCGTCGACCCGGTAGCTGACGGCGTCCGGGGTCATGCTTGCCGCGTCATTGCACGAAGCGGCCGGCCAGGACCTTGTCCCAGCGCGCGTGCTGTGCGCGGACGTAGGCATCGAATTCCTCTGGCGTGCTGGACTTCGAGTCCACGCCGACATTGGCCAGCGCCTGGCGCACGTCATCGCGCGCCAGCACCTCGCGCAATGCTGCGTTAATGCGCACGACCAGTTCGGGCGGCATCTTGGCCGGTCCCCACAGGCCGAACCAAGTCTTGTGGTCCAGCGCGGGAAAGCCCGCTTCGCTCGCGCTGGGCACGTCGGGCAACGCTGCGCTGCGCTCGGGCTGCATCACCGCCAACGGGCGCAGCCGGCCGGCCTTGATCATCGGCAAGACCTGCGCGACGGTGCCGGCATTCATCTCGATCTCGCCGGCCACGACGGCTGCGGTGGCCGGGCCGCCGCCCCTATACGGCACGTGGGTCAGTTTGGTCTGCGTGACCATCTGCATCAACTCGCCGCCCAGATGGTCTGAGCCGCCAACACCCGACGAGCCGAAGTTGACCTTGCCGGGGTTGTTCTTCGCATACTCCACCAGTTCGGCCAGCGTGCGCACAGGCAGGTTTGGGTTGACCGAGATCACGTTCGATCCCTCGGCGAGCATGCCGATCGGCGTGAACGACTTCAGCGGATCGAACGGCATGTTCTTCTGCACATGGTGCGTCGTGACCATGGCGATGTGATACAGCAGCAGTGTGTTGCCGTCGGGTTCTGCGTTGGCTACCGACGCGGCGCCGATGGTGCCGGCGGCCCCCGCGGTGTTCACCACCACGAATTGGGTGCCGAACTTTTCAGACAGCCGCGGCGCAATGGTGCGCGCCATGAGGTCGGTGGCGCCGGCCGGCGCGAATGGCACCACCAGCTTCACGGGTGTCTGGCCGAACTCGGCGGCATGCGCCACCGGCAGGCCGCAGGTGGCGGCGGCCAGCAGGCCAAGCAGCATGTTGCGTCGCTGGGTGGCGGAACTGCGTATGGGCATGGCAATGTCTCCTTGTTTCGCCAGAGTATGGGCGAGTTTGAGACATTTTCAAAGACAAATCAACCGAATTAGGTCAAATTCTATCGAAATGGTGTGCATGGGCTTTGGCCAGCACGGCGCGCTGCACCTTTCCCAACTCGGTCAGCGGCAGGGCCTGCTCGACGAACAGTGCCTTGGGCAGCTTGTAGCCGACCAGCCGGCTGCGCAGGCTGGCCAGGACCTCGGCCGGCTGCACGGCCGCGCCCGCCACCGGTTCGATCGCGGCCACCACGGCCTCACCGTAATCGGGGTGTGGAACCGCGAACGCCGCAGCGCGCGCGATGCCCGGCAGCTCTTCCAGCGCGATCTCGACCTCGCGCGGATAGATGTTGTAGCCGCCGCTGATGATCACTTCGCTGGTGCGGCCCACGATGCGCAGGTAGCCGTCACTGTCCAGCACGCCGATGTCGCCCGTGACCATGCGGCCGTCGCGCACGCGCGGCTGCTCTGCCGCGGGCCGTTGCCAGTAGCTGCCGAAAAGGGAACCGCCCGCGAGTTTGCTGCCTGCGTCGTCCGTCGTTGCAAAGCCCACCTCCAGCACGCCGGGCACGCCTGCGGCGACCAACTCGCCCGCCGCGTCGACCACGCGCAGCTCCACGCCGGGCAGCGGCTTGCCGGCGCTGCCGGCGCGACGCTCGCCGTGCAGCGGGTTGGCCGTGTTAGTCATCGTCTCGGACATGCCCCAGCATTCGACGATGCGGTGGCCAGCCTGCCGGTCGAACGCATCGAACACCTCGCGCGGCAGCGGCGCGGAACCCGAAATGAACAGGCGCACACCGGCGGCTGCGGCCCGCAGGCCGGGCTCGTCCAGCAGGCGCCGGTACATGGTGGGCACGCCGGAAAACACCGACGCCTGCGGCAGGTGCCGCAAGACGTCGGCGGCGTCAAAGCGCGGCAACAGCAGCAGCGAAGCGCCTATGCTGAGCACGCAGTGCAGCATCATGAACAGGCCGTGCGCGTGGTACAGCGGCAGGGTGTGCAGCAGCCGATCGGCAGCGGAGTAGTCCATGGCGCCGGCCAGCGCACGCGCCTTGCCCGCGAGCAATGCATGCTGCATCAGCACGCCCTTGGGCCGGCCGGAGGTGCCTGAGGTGAAGATGATGGCGGCTGGATGCCCTGGTGGCAGGGTAGCGTCCGGCGCGCCGCGGGCGGCCGGCAGCGCGGCCAGCGTGCCGCCGCCCGCCCGGTCCAGCGTATGCACAGGCGCAGCGCCGGCCAGGCGGCGCACCGTCGGTTCGAGCGCCGGGTCGCACACGACCAGGCCTGGCGCCGCGTCGGCCAGCACAGGCCCGAGCTCGGGCGGCGTCAGCCGGGGGTTCAGCGGCACGTAGACGATGCCGGCGCGCAAGCAGGCCAGGTAAAGAAAGACATTCCACTCCGACCGTTCGACCACGGCGGCCAGGCGGTTGCCGGGCACAAGCCCTGCGCCCTGAAGGCGCAGGCTCAAACGGGCAGTCTGGGTGTCGAGATCGGCATACGTCCAGCAGCGTCCATCCGCGGTCCGCAGGAAGGTGCCGCCGGGCCGCCATGCGGGCTGGAACGTCCCGTAGAGACTTTGCATGCGCTAAGATACCTGATTCACCAAATTCTCTCAGAATGTACCAGACGCCATGAGCCAGACTGCTGTTCCCCGTGCAGAACGCCTCCTGCCGCAGCAGCGACAATCCTTCATTCTCGATGTGCTAACCGAGCATGGCGTCGTGTCGCTTCAGCACTTGGCCGAGCGACTGGGCGCGTCGTTTTCGACCGTTCGGCGCGACCTGGACGACCTGGAAAGCCGCAAGCTGGTCGAGCGCACCCATGGCGGCGCGATCCTCGGGTCGCTGTCCAAGGCGCATGTCGAAACCGAGGAAACGCGCGCCGCGTCTGGCGCGATGAAAAGCGCCAAGGAGGCGATCGGCCGCCTGGCTGCCAGCCGCGTGCGCGAAGGCGACAGCGTCATCTTCGACAGCAGCACCACCGTGCTCGAAGCTGCCCGTGCGATCGTGCAGGCGCGCCTGCGCATTACAGCGGTGACCAACAACATCCGCATCGCGGAGCTCATGTCCACGTCGGACAACATCCGCCTGATCATTCCCGGCGGCACTCGGCGCCCCGGCACCAACCTGCTGTCGGGCGAGCCTGGCGACAGTTTCCTGAGCCACCTGCATGCCGACATCGCACTGATCGGCGCACAAAGCGCCAGCGGTGGCATGCTCACGGACAGCCGCATCGAAAGCGCCAGTGCCAAGCGGCTGCTGATGAAGGCCGTGCGCACCAAATACCTGCTGATCGATTCGTGGAAGTTCGGCGGCCCGGGCTTTTGCGACGTGGTCCCGCTGTCAGACTTCGACGAGGTCTTCACGGACGCCGCCCTGCCCGCCGAAGAGCGCAAGGACCTGGAGCGCCGCGGAATTCATGCGCGGGTCGAGGGCGGCGAGGAGGCGACTGCGCCGGCCGCGCGAAACGACGGGGCGTAAGCGTCCTAACGGTGCGCTGGCGCCATTGGCTGCGCAAAGCTCGAAGGCGGCTGTGGGCCTCTGCGTCTCTGTCGCTTACTGTACTGATCAGCGCGAGCCCCTTCAAGGTCCCTTCAGTGCGGCGAGCTGCGCGTTCGGCCGGACAGCACCTCGCTGCTTCCAGCTGCGGCCTACCAAGCCTGCCGAACGGGCTGCCGGCCCATCGCGCCAACGTCGGCCGTGTGCCGCACTGCAACCCTTCACCTCACAGCACCTGCGGGCTGAAACCGACCCTCTAGCGACACTCAGTTCTCCCGGCAGATTGCCTCAATGCGGTCGCTCAAGAATCGCATCCAACGCGATCAACCCGACGCGCGCTATCTCCTTCGAGCGCGTTGACCCACAGCCGTGGCTTTGGACAGCGCGGAAGTAGATCGCGTCCGCGCCGACGTGTCCTCAATCCGACTTGAAGCCGATCGCCTGCAGCATCGCCGCCTGTTTGTCCGACGCGCTGCGCAACGAGGCAAGCAATTCGTTGGGTGTGGCGCCATTGCCGGGCGCGAGTCCCAACGTAGCCAGGCTGTCGCGCAGCTTCGAGTCCTGCAGGGCCTTGAGCGTGGCCTCGCGAATCTTCTGCTGGATGGCCGCCGGCATGTCGGGGGTGGTCCACAGGCCAACCCAGACCACCTCGGTCAGTTCCTTGAAGCCTAGCTCGGCGAAGGTGGGCACTTCGGGCATCAGCGAAAGCCGAGTCGGTGCGGTCGTGGCAAACACCCTGAGCTTGCCGGACTTCACGTGCGGCAGCACGTTGCCCGCGCCGTCGAACATGTACTGCACCTGGCCGCCGATCAGATCCTGCAGCGCCGGAGGCGAGCCCTTGTAGGGCACGTGCACCATCTCCAGCCCGGCGGCCTTGTTCAGTTCCAGGCCGAGCGTGTGCGACACCGTGCCCGCGCTGTACGAGGCAAAGTTGATCTTGTTGCCCTGCGCCTTGGCATAGGCGATCGCGCCCTTCAGGTCATCGCCCGGAAGCTTCGCGTTGCCGACCAGCACCAGGCCGCCTCGGCCGATTTCGGCCACCGGCTGAAGGGCCTTGAGCGGATCGAAGGGCACCTTGAAGGCGTGCGGGATCTCCGACACCAGGCCGTTGAGCTGCACCATGAAGGTGGCACCGTCGCGCGGCGACTTCAGCAGTTCCTGCGCACCCAGCAGCCCCGCGGCACCGGGCTTGTTCTCGACGATGACCTGCTGACCCAGCAGCGGCGTCAGGCGCTCGGCGAGCACACGCGCCGAGACGTCCACCGTGCCGCCCGGCGGGCCGCCGACAACCAGGCGGATCGGCTTGTCGGGCCAGTTCTGGGCGCCTGCCACGTTGCCGGCCAGCAGCAGCGCAGCAGCCAACGCGGCACGGTGTAGCTGGCGGCGCGAGGCATTGAAGGACTTGTTCATCGTTTGTCTCCTGGTATCTTGAAGCCGGTGTTCAGCCGCTGAAGCTCGATACATCGATCGGTTCGATGTGCTTGGCCTTGCAGAAGTCTGGACCACGCATTCGCTGGCGGCAACGGCTGCGGTGGCCCGTTCCTCCACCTCGGGCCCTTGCGGCACCACCAGGGACCGCAGC
>Ga0075163_10007240_pt1 | contig 14689 bp, 9 predicted proteins | sample JI1023141ADNA_FD_71478 | JGI IMG/M metagenome (GOLD analysis project Ga0075163, IMG submission 71478) | Wastewater effluent complex algal communities from Wisconsin, to seasonally profile nutrient transformation and Carbon sequestration -... | ecosystem: Engineered > WWTP > Effluent > Algae...
GGTGGAAGTTTATTACAAGCAGCTAGCGCTAACTTTGTTGTATCTGCGGCTGGTTGTGTAAGCATGGCGATCGTTCCAAGCAATAACTCTACAGGTAATCCAAATCCAACTTATACATGGAGTGCGGCTCCTGCTGCAGGCGTAGTATTCTCTAGCACAGCAGCTACAACCCCAACCATATATTTCAGCGCTCCTGGCATATACACTTTAAATTTAATTGCTGCTAACTCTTCTACAAGAAGTACTGTATCTCGTACGATCAACGTTTCAGCTTGTACAGGTTTATCTGAGGCAGGTGTAAATGAGTTCAACTTTGTTGTTTCTCCAAATCCTGGTAAAGATGTGTTCCATGTAAGTTTACCAAGCTCAACTCAACCTTACAATGTTACAGTAACTAATGTATTAGGTTCGGTAGTATATTCTACAGTAACTAATGCAAACAGTACTGACCATTCGATTAACCTTTCTGGTAATAAAACTGGAGTATATTTTATGACGATATCTAACAATGGTGTTAAAACAACCAAAAAGATAATCATTGAATAATTTGTAGTTTAAATCGCTACATTACGTAAAAAAGGAGGCAATGCCTCCTTTTTGCGTTTATGGTATATATGATTATATTTAACTCGTCTTGTGAAACTGCGCGTACTGTTTATATTTTTCCTGATTGCACTTATTAATTCAAAATTAGTAAGTCAGAATGGTGCAATGGTGCTGGATAAGATCAATACCAGTGAAATGACAGGATCATTTATCACCGCTCTGTATAGTGATCATAAAGGCTATTTATGGGTGGGTACAGCAAATGGATTAAACCGCTATGATGGTTATAATTTTTTAAGTTTTCGTAGCACAAAAAGTGATACTACTACACTTAGTCATCCTTCCATTCGCTGCATAAAACAATTGTCTAACCAATCACTTCTCATTGGCACTTCGTCGGGGCTTAATGTTTATTCCTTTGCTACCAACACTTTCAGGAGGGCCAAATTTGATACCACGTATGTTAACGCAAAGAAAAAAAATGGTATAACCTGCTTAGAAAAATTACCTGATGGACGTATTGTTGTTGGAACAAGATGCGGCTTGATGTTATACGAAGAGACCACTAATGTTTTGAAAACCTTTGGATCAAAAGACACTACCCTTCTTGATGATCTGTGGATCCAAAGTACATTTGTTGATAGAGATGGGGCCTTATGGGTGAGTGCTAAAGCACAAATAGGCGATCCTTTAGAATATAGGATCTATCGCTATGTGTTCAATGGAGATTCTTACAAAAAAACTTTTGTTCCCGGATTTGGTTCATCTGGTCAAGTGGGGATCTCTCAAGATCTTCAAGGCAACATTTGGTTAAGTATTGATGATGGTCTAGCTTGCGTTAATTCAAAAACTCTTGAAAAAACTTTTTACAGAGCGCCTAATGGATTTTTATCGGCCGTAAGTTATTTTCATGCAAACGATAATACTATTTACCAATGTTACTGGAGTTTTGGTGTAACGATCTTTGACATCAACAAAAAAGAATTCAAAATAATTAAGAATGATCCGGATAATACCCGATCACTTATGAGCAATAAAGTTTGGGCACTTTATAAAGATGCTAATGATGTTATGTGGTACGGAACTGACGTTGGTGTACAAAAACAATCCAGCAAACGTCCAAAGCTTCAGATCATAAACAGAAAAGCTGAATATACCGACAGTACATTTACATCAAATCAATTATTATCGGTGTTGGCTTGTAGATCGCGAATTAACAAGGTCTTCACGGGGATCGATGGTGACGGCATAGCCATTTATGATCGCGCTACCGATAAAACTACGAATTTGAGATTTGGTGATCGCAATGCAAAGAACAACCGAATAGAAGACCGATTTGTTGCCCAATTTTATGAAGATGACAATGGAGAAGTATATACCATTGGTCAATACAACTTCACTAAGATCAAATTCAACTCCTCACCTTTAACGATAAAACATTATTTCTTCAGACAACAACATCACTTTACGTCTTTGTCGCCTGATTTTAGTGATAAAAAAACGCTCTGGCTTGCTAGTATCGATCAGTTCTTTAAATTCAATACCGTAACTGAAGAATTTAAACTTATTCAAAAACCCCTAGGCATCACAGGCGTATTTTTTAGTGTGGTCTCTAACTCAAAAGGAACATTCTTTTCTACAACTAACGCTTTGCTAAGAATAAAACCTGATGGTTCATATCAAAAAATAGATCTTGCCGAAGTTGGAAATATCACTGCTATGGAAAACTTTGATGATGATCACCTTCTGATAGCTACTTCGTTCATGGGTTTGCTTAAATTGAATACCAACAATAATACGTATGAGATCATCAAGAATCATAAGAACGATTTTTTTACAGAAATAAAATGTATTAAAAAGATCAGAAACAGTTTCTGGATAGGAACAAGCATTGGGCTATTTCAATATTTTCCATTTTCGGGAGAAGTGCTAGTGTATGGAACCGTAGATGGTTTACCATCTAATGTGATACAAAACATTGATTATTTTGAAGGTAATTTGTACTTGGCAACATCCAATGGCCTTGTGATATTTAACCCAAACAGTGTTACCGGCCGCGCTTCCATTCCACGAGTAGATATCACTAGTGTTATTGGGATTGGAAACGACCTCAATATCACTGCCGATCTTAACGGAAAAACAATAGATATCCCACAAGAAAAAAATTCGTTCCGGATCAATTTTACTGTTCTTGATTTTAATCTTCCCGAAAAAAACTCTTACCGTTATCGACTTCTTCCTGTACAAAGTGAATGGAAGAATAATAACGACGACCATTTTATTTCCTTCAACGAATTGAATGTTGGCGAATATGAGTTTCAAGTGATAGGTTCCAATAGCGATAACATTTGGAATACAAAACCTATCTCGATTAAAATAAGGATCGTTCCTCCGTTCTACAGATCAAACACCTTTTATTATCTATTGGGTTTCTTGATTCTCGCTTTAGCAGGGTTTATTGTTTATTTGCGATTTAGGGCTGTTAAATATAATCGCATTTTGCTTGAACGCACCATTGATGAGCGCACCGAAGAGATCAAATTAAAACAAAAACAATTAGAAAAATCTAACACCGAATTGATGGACGGTATTATGTACGCCCAAAAAATTCAGAAAGCCTTTTTGGTGGGTGAAAAAATATTGTCAAAAACATTGGCTTATAGCTTTATATATTTTAGACCAAAAGAAAAAGTAAGTGGCGATTTTTATTGGATAAGTCAAGAGAAGAATTATTTGATCATTGCCGCCGGAGATTGCACAGGGCACGGTGTTCCGGGAGCCATGCTTAGCGTTATTGGTACAACCTTACTTAATAAAATTGTACACGAAGAAAAAGTATCTAGCCCGGGTGAAATATTAACCAAACTTAATTATCAATTCTTCCACCAGTTAAATGTTGATGAAACATCGGTTCGTGATGGTATGGATATTTCTATTGTAGCCATAGACATTAAGAGTAAAAAAATGTTTTATGCAGGCGCTCGCAATAATGGCTGTATGATCATTGAAGGCATGTTAAGCGAACTTAAAGCACAACGTGAAACCATTGGCGAAAATGAACATGTAACCTTTAAGACCAAAGAAGTTATTTATGATCCACAAGCAACCTACTATTTATATAGCGATGGTTACAAAGATCAATTTGGTGGACCACACATGAAAAAGCTAGCTTCAAAACAATTCAAGGATATTCTTTGCAAGGGAAGCAAAATAGAAATGAATGGTCAGCGAAATTATTTTAGCAGGTTCATTAAAGATTGGCAAGGGCACAATTCACAAACCGATGATCGCATGATGATTGGGTTTAAAGTTCCCTAGGCTTTCGCCTTTTTGTTGATCCCAACAAATACACTCATCTGAAAATAAAGATTACTAAACTTTGCGCCCTCTTTTACCGGCATTTTTATCCCCGGCCTAGTGCCTAACTCTAAACGTGCGCCGTTCAAAACAGCACGAGTGGTATGATATTCGGAAATAATGCGCACGCCAAAATTTTGTGTCGCTGGTTTGTCTGAAAGATCCTGTGTTTTGCCATTTACATCAATGTTCTTTGGCACAGCCACAAAAGGCATATAGATCCCTTCTATATACATCACATTATGATCGCGCTTTCCTTTTTTCTTGTATGTTTCGTTTGTAGTTGTGCTATACGCATTGATCAAATAATTTACATACGTGCGTATGCTAAATCCGCCCGAAACATATAAGCCCGTATAACTCATTCCCGTCCCTGCTGCACTTACTAATGTATCTGCAAAATCATATGCGGTTCTTTTATTTTGTACGATCTGATTTCTAAATACGCCAGCAGATCCTGTTAAGCCTACTTCGTGCAATTGCGTCGCGTCTACCATTATATATTTTGTGTTGGTGATGTTATAATTTCCACTGCGATAAGACGTAACTTTTAGATCTGTTTTGTATGAACGTAGGCTCTCGTCAACTTTAAAATTAAAAATGGCTCTTCCACTCACATCAAAGTGTGTTCCACCAACATCATTTACCGCTTCTTTTTGTACTCTGTTCCATGTAGGAAGTCCTAATTTAATATCACCACCCAATGCAAATCTCTGGCCTAAGTTTACCATAGCACCTGCGTAAATACCACCGCGGTAATTTTTTGTATCATAACAATCAATATCGCCAAATACACCGGCTTTGATGTGAAATAAAAAGTTCGGATCGTCAAATAACTTATCGTATTTGATATTGTCTTGAGCCTTTACAATTAAAGAGAGTAGCATTATTGCGCTTATTGCAGCTTTTTTCATAACCGAGTTTGTTTGATACAAATTTCAGGCTAATGAAAGCGTAGACCAATACGCAGTTCTGCGTATTTTTGAAATAACTTAAGGGGTTTCGGCGAATTCCTTATTCTCCAAAACAGTTTCTAAAACCTCATTTACTTCGGTAAATGAATTTAATGTTACCAATTTTGTGCGCGTTTCTTTAAAATTAGGAATGCCTCTAAAATAATTAGCGTAATGATTTCTCATTTCCAACACGCCCATTTTCTCACCTTTCCATTCCACTGATTTGGTTAAATGCGCTCGGCAAACCTCTACTCTATTTACAATAGTTGGTTTTGGTAAATGTTCGCCGGTTTTAAAAAAATGTTTTACCTCATTAAATATCCAAGGGTATCCAATGGCAGCGCGGCCTATCATGATGCCGTCAACACCATATTTGTTTTTATATTCTAATGCCTTTTCGGGAGAATCAATATCACCATTTCCAAAAATGGGAATTCTAATACGCGGATTATTTTTTACCTCGGCAATGTATTCCCACCTTGCACTGCCTTTATACATTTGCGAACGTGTACGTGCATGAATGGTAAGCGCTTTAATTCCTACATCTTGCAAACGTTCGGCAACTTCCATAATATTAATAGAATTATCGTCCCAACCCAAGCGTGTTTTTACGGTAACAGGTAATTTTGTGTTGTCAACACAAGCCTTGGTTAATCGTACCATAAGATCAATGTCTTTTAAAACACCAGCTCCTGCCCCTTTACAAACTACCTTTTTTACAGGGCATCCAAAATTAATATCTAAAATATCGGGGTTAGTGGCATCCACAATTTTTGCACTTAGAGCCATGGCTTCTTCGTCGCCACCAAAAATTTGAATTCCAACAGGACTTTCATAATCAAAAATATCCAACTTCTTTTTGCTTTTAATAGCATCGCGGATCAGTCCTTCGGTACTTATAAATTCGGTATACATTACATCCGCCCCATATTTTTTACATACATACCTAAATGGTGGATCACTCACATCCTCCATAGGAGCAAGTAATAGAGGAAATTCGGGAAGTTCTATTGGGCCTATTTTTACCACGCCGCAAAGATAGGGAAATAAAAGCTTCTTTGATGAGACCATTGACAGGCCTTGTTTTTCTTAAGAATTTGTGTTAAATTTAAGTTAGGATGAAGTATATAAGTTTCATATTTCTTTTGATGTTCAGTAATAGTTCAAAAGGACAAATAGATAGTTCTCGCAGTAAAGGTTTTTTTACTGAGCTTTCTCTTGGCGCAGGATATATTAGCACTCCAAAAAATATAGCTGTTTATGTATATAACGGCCCCCGTTTTTCAAGTGAGGCCACCGATCATTTTTCTGCCCTATATTCGTCGAAGATTTCCTTCGGATACAATTTCAAAAAGAAAATTTCTAAGCGCAATCCTAAAAAGATCACATGCTTAGGTATTGGTGCTTCAGCAGATATGTGGAATTATGCAATTACCAGAACCTATAATATTGTTAGTTATTCTGAAATGAAGTGGAGTAATCCAATTACGTTTACACCTCAGATCAAAAACAACCAGTTTTCCGTTTCGCGTTTCGCTTTTTCAATTAATGCGCATACAACGCGATTTTTTAAAAAATTCACGGTTACACATAAACTTGGTATTTGTTGGGCGCCCGAATATCATACAAGTGCAAAAGATCTTACATATACAAAAACAGGAGGTGGTTATAATGAGTATAAAACGATTGATGATAAAATACGTCAACAGGAAATTGTAAGTTTGTTCGTGTCAGGGATATTTGGATATAATAACAAATCCTTTATGTTTTTTGTTGAACCAGAGATTCTAATTACGGGGGAAATTAATTTATTTCTCCGTACTGGTGCGAGGTATTATTTTTGAGTTCCTTAGAAAGCTCCTTCTTATAACTATAAAAGAAATTAAGCCAGATCAAGCGCGACCAACGAATACTTAAAGGGATCATCACAACAATACTTGCGCAAAATCCTATTACAAAACCCAGTGTATCTAAACTCAAAAACATATTTTGGATCACATACCAAATGGTGAACCAACCTGCCGATAATGCATAACTTACATACATGGCTCCATAAAAAAATCCCGGCTCGCGTTGGTAAACTAAATGACAGTGATCGCACGATTTGTGCATGCTGAACATATGGCTTAGATCATAAGGATTTTTGTGCGTGAACACATCACCTTTGTGGCAACGCGAACACTTGTTAAACAGCATCGAGTAAATGGTATAAAAGATCTTCATAAGTGCGATTTTGATACAAAATTACCTTATAGGAGGTGGTTTTGCCATGATATAGCTCATTTTTGAGTGTTTTTAGGCTTTTTTTGGCGCTTTTTTCCTGCGTTTTTATCACAAAAATTTAGTAAATTCGGGACTCTTTTTTAAAAAGGACTATGAGTAAGTACCCTATATATACACAGCTGAATTTACCTCAAATAAGTAAGGATGTTTTAAGGTTTTGGCACGAGAGCAAAACATTTGAAAAATCTATCACTACTCGTGAAGGAAAAACGCCATGGGTATTTTATGAAGGACCTCCAAGCGCGAATGGAATGCCCGGAATACATCACGTAATGGCTCGCGCGATCAAAGATATTTTTTGCCGCTTTAAAACCTTACAAGGGTATCAAGTAAAACGTAAAGCCGGTTGGGATACACATGGTTTGCCAATTGAATTAGGCGTTGAAAAAACCTTAGGCATTACCAAAGAAGATATTGGAAATAAAAATTCGCCAAAATACATTTCGGTGGAGGATTATAACAAAGCCTGCCGTAAGGAAGTAATGAAATACACTGATAAGTGGGAACAAGTTACATCGCAAATGGGTTATTGGGTGGATATGAGCGACCCTTACATTACCTACGATAATAAATACATTGAAAGTGTATGGTGGCTATTGCAAAATTTGTACAAGAAGGATCTGCTTTACAAAGGATATACCATTCAACCGTATTCTCCTGCTGCAGGAACAGGATTAAGTTCGCATGAATTAAATCAACCGGGGTGTTATAAGAATGTGAAGGATAGAACTGCCGTAGTACAGTTTAAAGTGACGGCGGGTTCCAAACTTCAGATTCCAAATACTGATCCGCTTTTTATTTTAGCCTGGACAACTACGCCTTGGACACTTCCCTCGAACACTGCATTGGCTGTTGGAAAAGACATTGATTACGTAGTTGTAAATTCGTTTAATCCGTTTACAGGAAAATTGCAAAATGTAATTCTTGCGAAAGAATTAGTAAATAAATATTTCTCTGAAAAACATACCGACTTAAAATTTGAAGATTATAAACCGGGTGATAAAAATATTCCGTTCAAAATAATTGCGCATTGCAAAGGCTCAGATCTTGCCGGAATTCAATACGAACAACTTCTGCCCTTTGTAAAACCTGAAGGCGATGCATTTAAAGTAATTGTTGGCGATTTTGTTACCACAACTGATGGCACAGGAATTGTGCACATTGCTCCTAGTTTTGGCGCCGATGACTTTAAAGTGGCCAAACAAAATAATATTGCCTCATTAACTTTGGTTGATAAGCGCGGTAAATTTTTACCTGAAGTAAAAGATGGCGTTTTCTTATTTGGAGAAGAATTTGTGAAAGAGGCTTACTTAAATGATGAAGAAAAGAAAACTGAATTCGAGAAACAGAAAAAAGTTTTAGAAGCGGCCGGAAAAATAAAAGATCTTAAAGCTTACTTAAGTGTTGATGAGCGTATTGTTTTAAAATTACAAGAAGAGGGCAAATTATTTAAAAAAGAAACATACGAGCACAGCTACCCGCACTGTTGGAGAACTGATAAGCCTGTATTGTATTACCCTTTAGATTCGTGGTTCATTAAATCAACTGCGGCCAAAGATCGCATGATGGAATTGAACAAAACGATCAATTGGAAACCTGAATCAACGGGTACAGGACGTTTTGGTAATTGGTTAGAGAATTTAAATGATTGGAATTTATCGCGCTCTCGTTTTTGGGGAATTCCTATTCCTATTTGGACAAGCGAAGATAGAACAGAACAAATTTGTATAGGCTCTGCCGAACAACTGCAAACAGAAATTTTAAATGCGGTTGCTAAAGGCGCCATGAAAGAAAATCCATTAGCGCAATTTAAAGTTGGCAATTTTACTAAAGAGAATTACGAAACGTTTGATCTTCACAAGCCTTACGCTGATTCCATTGTTTTAGAAAAGAATGGCAAAAAATTATTCCGCGAACCCGATCTTATTGATGTGTGGTTTGATAGCGGTGCTATGCCATACGCACAAGTGCATTATCCGTTTGAGAACAAAGAATTAATTGATCAAAAAAAATATTTCCCTGCTGATTTTATTGCCGAAGGTGTTGATCAAACGCGCGGATGGTTTTTTACACTTCATGCTATTGCTACCATGAACTTTGATTCTGTGGCATACAAAAATGTGGTTTCGAACGGACTTGTGTTGGATAAGAACGGAAATAAAATGAGCAAGCGTTTAGGTAACGCTGTTGATCCCTTCACTACTTTAGATAAATACGGCGCAGATGCAACGCGTTGGTATATGATAGCAAACGCAGCACCTTGGGATAATTTAAAGTTTAATGAAGATGGCATAACCGATGTTCAGCGTCAGTTATTTGGAACACTATATAACACTTACGGTTTTTATGCGCTTTATGCTAACGTAGATAAATTTGTTATTGATGAGCAAAATAGTATTCCTCTTAAAGACCGTCAAGAAGTTGATCGTTGGATCCTCTCAAAATTACACAGCTTAATAAAAGATGTTACCGAACAATACGAAGGTTTTGAACCTCACCGTGCCGCGCGAAGCATTGAAGAATTTGTTGACGAACATTTAAGCAATTGGTATGTACGCTTAAGTCGTCGCCGTTTTTGGAAGGGCGAAATGAGCACCGATAAAAAAGCAGCTTACGAAACCTTGCACGAATGTTTAGCGGTTGTATCGCAATTAATGAGTCCTATTGCTCCTTTCTTTGCCGATTGGATGTATCAAAATTTACGTACGCCACTTAAAGATGCTGCGGTAAAAAACAACACATTCTTTGCTCCTGAATCGGTTCACTTAACGGAGTTTGTAAAAGCAAACACCAACATCATTGATATTGCTTTAGAACAACGCATGGATCTTGCACAAAAGATCTCATCCATGATCTTATCGATCCGTAAGAAAGAAAATATCAGGGTGCGTCAGCCTTTACAAAAGATCCAGATCCCTATTTTGGATAAAGACATTCAGGCAAAAATTGAAGCAGTAAAAGATCTTATTCTTGCTGAGGTAAATGTAAAAGAGATAGAGTTTGTGGATGAAGGTAAAACACAGATCACAAAGAATTTGAAGTTGAATTTTAAAACATTAGGTAAAAAATGCGGTGCTCACATGAAGGCGGTGCAAGAATTTGCTAAGGAAAACGGACCAAAAATAATTAAGGATATTGAACTTAACGGGAAGCATATATTAACCATTTCAGGTACTGAAATAGTGTTGGAGAGCGAGGACGTGGAGATCATTCCTGTAGATATTCCGGGCTGGAAAGTGGCCAATAGCGGCTCTTTAACCGTTGCGCTAGATGTAAGTATTTCGGCCGAATTAAAGCAAGAAGGATTAGCTCGCGAGGTGGTTAATAGGATCCAGAACATCAGGAAAGACAAGGGTTTGGACGTTACCGATAAGATTTTGGTTAGAATTCAACAAAATGCTAAATTAGATTCTGCAATTAAGAACAATTTAAGTTATATTTGTTCTGAAACCCTTACGGGCGATCTTCAACTAGTAGATTCCTTAACAAGTGTTGGTGCAAATTTAGTGGAGGTTGATGAAACAATTTCTACACTGATCTCGATAGAAAAATTAAATTAAATAGAACTTAATAGAATGGCAAAAAAAGACAAAAAGAAAGCTAAGCCTGTTGCAAAAAAAGTGGCTAAGCCTGCGAAGAAGGCAAGTAAGCCGGCTGCAAAAAAGCCTGCAAAAAAAGTAGCGCCTAAAAAAGTAGTGGTAAAAAAAGTAGCTAAGCCTGTTACAAAGGCCACTGCTAAACCCGCAAAAAAAGAAGTTATTACTAAAGCAAAAAAACCGATTGGAAAACCGATTGATGCTGTTGCCAAGAAAAAAGGCAAAGAAGATAGCAAGGTAAAAAAAGGTAGTAAAAAAGGAAAAGGTGGCGATGACGATGATGATGATGTTGACGTAAAAGATGATTACGAAAAACCTGAAGAAGAAGATGAATTGGTAGGCGAATTGGATGAGGCCGGCTTGGTGGATCTGGAAGGCGTTACTGAAATACCTGAACCTGAAGAAGACGATGATGAGATTCCTATTAAGCGTGGCCGTGGTCGTCGTAAAAAGAATGAAGGAAAATCAAGTGGTGGAAGTATGGAAGCATATATCCGTAATCGCCCGTTACAAGTAGATCTTTCAAAACCGTTGATCAAAAAACAAGGCGAGAAAGCTCCAAAGCCATTTATTAATACAAAAGATAATCGTTCACGTTATACCGATAAAGAATTAGCTGAATTTAAAGAGTTGATCCTTGAAAAATTAAAGGAAGCGCAAACCGATTATGATCTTTTAAAACAAACTTTAAGTAACGAGGACAATCATGGTACTGATGATACCTCGCCAACATTCAAATTATTGGAAGACGGAAGTGATGTAATGAGTAAAGAAGAAACTGCTCAATTAGCATCTCGCCAAGAGAAATACATTGTCAATTTAAAAAATGCTTTGGTGCGTATTGAAAATAAAAGCTACGGAATTTGCCGTGTAACAGGTAAACTTATTCCTAAAGAGCGTTTACGCAGTGTACCACACGCTACATTGAGTATAGATGCTAAATTAAACCAAAACAGTTAATTCATAATTCTAATTATTTAAAAAAGGTTATTTTTGCACTGCTTAAATAACCTTTTTTTATTGATGCTAAAAACTTACCGCATACCCATCCTTACCTTGTTTTTGGTTCTGTTCGTTGATCAGTTCATCAAGATCTTTATTAAGCTAAATTATCCATTGGGTGAAGTTGGAAGAATAGGTAACTGGTGCATCATTCATTTTACCGAAAATCCGGGCATGGCATTTGGAATGGAATTTGGCGGCGATTATGGTAAACTTATTCTTAGTGTGTTTCGCATACTAGCTAGCATTGGCGGGATCATTTATATACGTCATATTGTTCGTCAAAAAGAAAATCCACTTTTTATATTTTGTGTATCGCTTATTTTGGCCGGTGCTATTGGCAATATATTAGACAGTGTTTTTTACGGAAGTATATTTACCGAAAGCGATGAATTTTTGGCTGCCCAATTGGTTGCACCAGGGAATGGTTACTCAGGTTTTTTATACGGACATGTAGTAGACATGTTCTACTTCCCGATCTATAACGGTCGTTTTCCTGAATGGTTACCGTTTTGGGGAGGAGAAGATTTTCAGTTCTTTAGGCCCATATTTAATTTTGCTGATTTTTCTATTTCCATTGGGGTAGGATTATTGATCGTTTTTCAAAAACGTATTCAGAAAAAAACTTTGGAGCCGGCTGTAGATACAACATCTGTAAGTGAAGAATCAAAACCAGCCGAACTATAACAATGAGTAAAGAAGCGATCCTCCTTATCAATCTAGGAACACCAGATGATCCAACACCAAGTAAGGTTGGCAAGTACCTCACGCAGTTTTTAAATGATAAACGTGTTATAGATATCAATCCTATTGGGCGATTTATATTGGTAAATTGTATCATTGTTCCGTTTCGTAGTTTCAAATCATCAAAACTATACAAAGCCATTTGGACAAAAGAAGGATCTCCTCTTTTGACAAACAGCGTTGATCTTAAAAATAAATTACAACAAATTGTTTCGGCCGATACGCATGTGGAATTGGCTATGCGTTACCAAACACCAAGTATTAAAAATGCCTTAGAGAATTTGCGAAAACTTCGTCCAGAAAAAATTCATATCATTCCTTTATATCCACAATATGCTTCTTCAAGCACGGGAAGTACTTTGGAAGATGTTTTAAATAGAATTAAACGTTGGGAAGTGATCCCTAATTTAAATATCATAAGTAAATTTTACGATCATCCGAAATTCATTGAGGCTTTAATTAACGAAGCTAAGAATTACGATATAAGCGCTTACGATCATGTTGTATTTAGCTATCACGGTTTACCGGAGAGACAAATTCTAAAAGGAGCAGCGCATTATGGTAATAACACTTGCCAAATGGGCGATTGTTGTAATAAAATAACGGCGAACAATCGTTACTGCTATCGCGCTAATAGCATGGAAACAACCAGGCAGCTAGTAAAAGCATTACATATTCCGGAGGGAAAATATACGTCTGCATTTCAAAGCCGCTTAGATGATAAATGGCTTAAGCCATACAGCGATAAAGTAGTTGCCGAGCTTGCAAAAAAAGGCGCAAAAAATATTTTAGTATTCTCGCCCGCATTTGTAGCGGATTGTTTAGAAACCATCTATGAAATCGGAACTGAATACCAAGAAATATTTCACAAAAATGGTGGCGAAAAAGTTACACTTGTAAGAAGTTTGAATAGTAGTGATGCCTGGGTAAAAGCGGTGAAAGAAATAACTCTCGCTAATTAATTCCTACTTTGCCGGTATCTTTTATTCCCAGTTTATGCCTTCTATCATACACATAAAAATCTACTCCATAAAAATGATATGTAAAAGTGGAATCATAATTGTTCTTTAAATAGATCAACATTCTATCATCTCTTAAAGGCTCTCCATCAAAAAAGATTACTCTTTTGAACTTATCAAATTTTCTACTGATAAAAGTCAATGAATCGTCTATGCCTGCAAAGTGATGATCCCATTTATAATAACCTAACTCGTCATACTTTTCAAAATAGGCCCAATCTAAAACATTGTATATATAACAGAACTCACTATAACTTGGACTTACCATTACGCACGTACTATCCTTATAAAACACTTTCTCTATTAGATGAGCCTTATCCCACTCTTGATTTCTAAATGCGTTTACATTAGTAGTATTTGCTAAATTGATAAATAAAATCATTAAAACTACTTGCGCTACACTTTTTACTGAAAAATAAGAAAATACAGCGCCAATGGAAATAAATAAAGGGATTGAAATAAATAAAATAAATCGAGGATAAACGATTGGCATTATAACATATGAAGTGAAACACATTGCTAAAAATGGTAAAATAGCCAAAATCATGGAATAAGTCATCGATCTATAATTGTGGGGCATGGTTTTACGTTTGATCAAGGCAAATGAAGCTGCAATAAGATAAATAACCACAATACAATAAAAAATGAAATCCGTGTTAAAAAGATCTCTGAAATACCAATTCAAATTATCAACCGACAGAGGTGGCACCCATGAAGATGTAAGATCAATCTTACTTTTATAAATAAACGTTGGTACAAACCATACAGCAAAGAGAAATCCAATCGCAACATGATGAATAGCGATAAGTTTAAGTGCTTTAATATTCTTTTTATGAACGATGATCAAAATAATGAATTGAACAACTATCTGAAGTCCAAAAAAGAATTGGGTATAAATGGTTAGTAATGAAAAGAAAGTGTATAGTATAAACACCTTCTTACCTGGATGTTTAGTTAATTCGAAAAAATAATACAGCGCCATTGATGCATTTAAACATAACAATGCATAACACCTCGCCTCTTCAGAATAATAGATATGTATATTAGAAAAGCATAATAAAAGCGTACTGATAATTGCCGCTTTCCGTCCAAAATTCTTATCAGCCGTTTTAAAAAGAACACCTACAGTTAGTGCAGCGCATACGACCGACAAAAAACGAACCGTAGATAAAGAGTAACCAAATAA
>Ga0075163_10007241_pt1 | contig 14682 bp, 12 predicted proteins | sample JI1023141ADNA_FD_71478 | JGI IMG/M metagenome (GOLD analysis project Ga0075163, IMG submission 71478) | Wastewater effluent complex algal communities from Wisconsin, to seasonally profile nutrient transformation and Carbon sequestration -... | ecosystem: Engineered > WWTP > Effluent > Algae...
GACGTCGTCACCGAGGACGACCAGCTCGTCGGCCGCGTCCCCTTCGAGGTCATCCGCTGACCTGTCCCTTCCGACCTGTCCCTGTCGACCTGTCCCTTCCGACCTGTCCCTTTGTAGAAATGGGCGCCACCGCGCCCCGGAGAGCCGCCATGTCCCAGGCATTCCCCGCGAGCATCCGCGTGCGTCCGCCCGCCGGCCCCGTGTCGGCGACCCTCTCGCCCCCGGGTTCGAAGAGCCTGACCAACCGCGCGCTGATCCTCGCCGCGCTGGCGGCCGGCCGCTCGACGCTGCGCGGCTGCCTCGACTCCGAGGACACGCAGGTGATGCTGCGCGCGATCTCCCGCTTCGGGCTCGCGCCCGTCGTGGAGGATGACGGCGAGACCGTCACGCTCACCGGCGAGGGCGGCCCGCCGCGCCGCCTCGCGGATCCGGCGCAGGCGATCGAGGTCGCGACCGCCGGCACCGCGGCCCGCTTCCTCACCGCGGTGCTCGCCGCGTCGCCGCTGCGCACCCGCGTCGACGGCAGCCCGCGCATGCGCGAGCGCCCGATGGAGGGCCTTTTAAAATCACTTCGCGAGCAGGGCGCGCAGATCGTGTGCCTCGGCCGCGACGACCTGCTGCCGATCGAGATCCACGGCGGCTCGCTCCGCGGCGGCGAGATCCGGCTGCCGCGGCCGCCGAGCTCGCAGTTCATCTCGGCGCTGATCCTCGCCGCCGCGCTCGCCGGGGCCCCGACCACCATCGTGCTCGAGCAGGGCACCCCCGCGCGGCCCTACGTCGACATGACCCTCGTGGCCCTGCGCGACTTCGGCGGCGACGCCCGCTGGGACGGCGCCGACCGCATCGTCGTCACGCCGACGCCGCTGCGCGCCCGCGACTACACCGTCGAGCCCGACGCGTCGGCCGCGAGCTACCTCCTCGCGCTCCCGGCGATCTTCGGCGGCACGGTCACCGTCCCGGCGCTCGGCCGCGCGAGCGTGCAGGGCGACGCCGCGTTTTGCCACGTGCTCGCGCGCATGGGCGCCGCGGTCGCGCAGGACGGACACAGCACCACCGTCACCGGCCGCGGCGAGCTTCACGGCGCCGTGCTCGACATGAGCGACATGCCCGACATGACGCTGACCGCCGCGGTCCTGGCCCTGCACGCCCGCGGCCGCACCGAGCTGCACGGCGTCGAGGTCCTGCGCCACCACGAGAGCGACCGCCTCGCCGCCGGCGCGACCGAGCTGCGCAAGCTCGGCGCGACCGTGGAGGAGCTGCCCGGCGGCCTGATCATCGACCCGCCCGCGACGCCGCGCGCCGACGTGGCGATCGCCACCTACCTCGACCACCGCATGGCGATGGCCTTCAGCCTCGCCGGCCGCGTCGAGATCCTCGATCCGTCCTGCGTCTCGAAGACCTTCCCGCGCTACTTCGAGGTCCTCGCCGGCCTCGGCATGATCGCCTGACCTGTCCCCGGGGACCTGTCCCACGGGACCTGCGGCGAGCCCGCCGCGATCTGGCCGCGCGCGCGCGCCTGTGCCATCCTCGCGCGCGTGCGCAGCGGCGACTTCTTGCAGCTCTCCCCCGACGCCCTCGGCCCCGACGGCGAGGGCGTCGCGACCCACGAAGACATCGCCGTCCACGTCCCGGGCGTGTTCCCGGGCGAGCGCGCCGAGGTCCGCGTCACCCACGTCTCGCGCCAGCACCCGCGCGCCCACGCCGAGCCGCGCAGCCTGTTGCAACCTCACCCCGCCCGCCGCGCCTCGCCCTGCGTGCACCACCCCGAGCTCGCGGCCCGCCCGTCCGCGCCGATGTGCACCGGCTGCCCGCTGCTCTCGCTCGAGGTCGCGGCCCAGCGCGCGCTCAAGCAGGAGCTGCTCGCGGGCGCCTTCGGCCTGCACGTCGACCGCGTGGTCGAGGCGCCGGAAGAATTCGGCTACCGCTGGTCGAGCAAGCGCGTGGTCGGCGGTCACGCGGGCCAGCTCGTGCTCGGCAGCTACATGCGCGGCAGCCACACGCTCGCGGCGATGCACGCGTGCCGCGTCGACCACCCGGCGATCGTGCTCGCCGCGGAGGAATTGCGGCGCGTCGCCGACGCCCTGGCGATCGATCCGTACGACGAGCGCGGCGGCGCCGGCGACCTGCGCTACGCGTGGTTCAAGACCGACGGCGTCGACGTGCTCCTCACCCTCGTCACCGCCGGCGAGGACAGCCGCGCCGCGAAGGACCTGCCCGAGCGCCTGCGCCGGCCCGCGGGCCTCGCCTGGTCGGTGCAGCCCGGCCCCGGCAACAACCTGCGCGGCCGCCCGCCGGTGCTGCTGCGCGGCCGCCCGGAGCTCGCGCTCGAGCTCGCCGGCGTCGCGCGCACGGTCGGCCCGCTCGGCTTCCTGCAGCCGAACCCGCGGGTCGCGGCGCTCGCCTACCACGACCTCGTGCACGACCGCGACGGAACAGCGCTCACCGGCGCGCTGGCCCTCGACCTCTACGCCGGCGCCGGCGTGACCACGGAGCTGCTGCGCCGCGGCTTCGCCGAGGTCCGCGCGTGCGAGGCGTACCCGGAGAGCGCCGCGCAGCTCGGCCTCGAGCCCGAGACCGCCGAGTCCTTTTTACAACGCCAGCTCGCGGCCGGCGCCGCGCCGGCGCTGGTGATCGCCAACCCGCCGCGCGAGGGCCTCGGCCCCGCCGTCTGCGCCGACCTGCTGCGCCTCGCCGCGCCGCGCCTGCACGTCATGAGCTGCGGCCCCGCCGGCCTGGTCCGCGACCTCGCCGCGCTGGCCCCCGCCTACCGCCTCGCGGGCCTGCGCGCGTACGACACGCTGCCGCACACGCCCCACGTCGAGCTGGTCGCCTGGCTCGAGCACACCTGAGCTTCGGGACATGTCCCGAAGTCCAGGTCAGCGGAGCTCGCCGTCGATGCGCGCGAGCAGCTCCGGCAGCGCGCGCAGGTTTGGAGCGATCCACCGCGCGCCGGCGGCCTCGAGCTCCGCGCGCGAGCCCATCCCGTGGAGCACGCCGATCGTCGGGACGCCGTGGCGCGCCGCGCCGTGGACGTCGTGCTCGCGGTCGCCGACCATCACCAGGCCCGCGCTGGTCCCGAACGCCTGCACGGCGCGCGCGACGACCTCGGCCTTGCCCGAGTGATCGAGCGCGAGCGAGCGCCCGAAGATGCCGCCGCGCGCGAAGCACCGCGCGACCCCCAGCGCCCCGAGGATCTCGACGGCGAACACCTCCGCCTTGCTGGTCGCCACCGCCAGCGGCCAGCGCGGGGCCAGCTCCGCCAGCACCTCGTGCAGCCCCGCCGCGGGCAGCGACTCGCGCGCGCAGGTCTCGGCGTAGCGCCGGCGATAGACCGCGACGAACGCCTCGACCGCCTGCGGCTCGTCGCTCCCGATCACGACCGCGGCGCTGTCCTCGAGCGGCGGGCCGATCAAGGGCCGCACGCTCGCCTCGGTCAGCAGCGGGCGGTCGAACTGCGCCAGCGCGTGGTTGAAGCACGCCAGGATCGACGGCAGCGAGTCGATGAGCACGCCGTCGAGATCGAAGAGGATGCCGCGCAGTCCGGACATGACGCTGCGTCTAGCACGGACTGCGCGCGCCCTCGCCCGCGCGCTCGCGCGGCCTCGCCTGTCCCAAGGCGCAGGCGAGGCCTCCCACGTCCTGCTGCGAGCCGTGTGGATGCACACGGCCTCTCACGAGGTCGCAGCGCCGCGAAGTTCGCCGACTCCGCGGCACGCGTCGTCGCTGTCGCTATCCGCGTGACTTAGTCGGCGGGATCGCGGACCCCAAGCACGCGCTCGCCTCGTCGCCTCGCGGTCTGCCGCGACGTGGCAGGTGCGTCCTCGCGACAGGCGCGCGCCGCGTTGCGACGAATGTGCCGCGGAACTGCGTTTGAGAGGCTCTGGCGAGCCCTTCCAGCACGGCGCGTCGTGTGTCGTCGCACGCGTGCACGCGGCCCCGCGAGCACGCGCCGGGTCGGCCTTCACGATCGTCGTCGCCGCGTGCGTGAGTCCTCTGTAGGTCGCATCCTCTCGCGGCTCGCGTGCATGCGTTGAATTCCGTGCGGAGCCGCACGGCTCCGCACGGATCGGAATTCGGGGGTCACTGCTACGTTTTCGCTGTGATGGATAGCGCTCCGCAGCAGCCGCAAGCACCCGTCGAATTCGAGACCGACCCTGGCCGTTACCGCCACTGGCAGGTCAGCCACGACGGCCCGATCGCGCGGGTGAAGATGTGCGTCGACCCTGCCGGCGGGCTGCGTCCCGGCTACGAGCTCAAGCTCAACTCGTACGACCTGGGCGTCGACATCGAGCTCGCGGACATCGTCCGGCGCATGCGCTTCGAGCACCCGGAGGTGCGCGTCGTGGTCCTGTCCTCGGGCACCGACAACGTGTTCTGCGCCGGCGCCAACATCCACATGCTCGGGCAGTCGACGCACGCGTGGAAGGTGAACTTCTGCAAGTTCACCAACGAGACCCGCTGCGAGATCGAGGACGCGACGGCGCACAGCGCCCAGGTGTGGATCGCCGCGGCCAACGGCACCTGCGCCGGCGGCGGCTACGAGCTCGCGCTCGCCTGCAAGGAGATCTATCTCCAGGACGACGGCAACTCCGCGGTCAGCCTGCCCGAGGTCCCGCTGCTCGCGGTGCTGCCCGGCACCGGCGGCCTCACCCGCCTCGTCGACAAGCGCAAGATCCGGCGCGACCGCGCCGACGTGTTCTCGACCACCGCCGAGGGCTTCCGCGGCAAGAGGGCGAAGGACTGGGGCTTCGTCGACGGCGTGTTCGCCCGCAGCAAGTTCGACGCCGAGGTCATGAAGCGCGCCAAGGCCATCGCCGACGCGCCGGCCGGGCTGGCCCCCGGCGAGCGCCGCGGCGTCACCCTCGGCTCGATCAAGCCCGAGCTCGCCGAGCGCGCCCGCATCTACCGCCACGTCGAGCTCAGCTGGGACAGCGCCGCCCGCACCGCGCAGATCGTCGTGCGGGGCCCGAGCGCCGCCGATGTCGCCGTCGTCGAGGGCGGCGCCGCCTCGATCCACGCCGCCGGCGACCAGCTGTGGGCCCTGCGGGCCTTCCGCGAGCTCGACGACGCCCTCCTTCAGCTCCGCACCAACCACCTCGACATCGGCCTCGTCCTGCTGCGCACCGCCGGCGACCCGGCCCGCGTCCTCGCCCACGACGCCGCGCTGTGGGCCGCGCGCGACCACTGGTTCGCCAACGAGGTCATCCGCCACATGGCCCGCGTGCTGCGCCGCCTCGACCTGACCAGCCGCTCGTTCTTCGCGCTCGGCGACCTCTCGCCGACGCGCGCGGAGGGCGAGCGCACGCCGTGCTTCGCCGGCTGCCTGCTCGAGCTGGCGCTCGCGGCGGACCGCTTCTACTTGCTCGACGACCCGGCCGTGAAGGTCGGCACGAGCGCGCTCAACGGCGGCGCGCTGGCGATGAGCCACGGCCTGTCGCGGGCGGCGGCGCGGCTGTACGGCGAGCCGGACAAGCTCGAGGCGCTCGCGGGCGGACAGGGCCTGATGGACGCCGAGGCGGCCGACGAGGCCGGCCTCGTGACCGTGCGACTCGACGGCATCGACTGGGAGGACGACACGCGGGTCGCGATCGAGGAGCGGGCGAGCCTGTCTCCGGACGCGCTGACCGGCATGGAGGCCAACCTGCGCTTCGTCGGCAGCGAGAACGAGACCAGCAAGATCTTCGCGCGCCTGACCGCGTGGCAGAACTGGATCTTCATCCGCCCCAACGCCACCGGCCCCGAGGGCGCGCTCAGCCTCTACGGCAAGCCGCAGCGCCCGCACTTCGACTGGAACCGCGTGTAATCACCACCAACTTCCCTCACGGCCCTCCGGGCCTGATCACCAGCTCCACGGCCCGTCGCAGGGCCCAGACCGCGCAAGGGCCCGCTCGGCCCGACTCGTCCGACAGGAGACACCCGCAATCATGGTCAGCACCACCGTCGACCTCAACGCCAAGATCCCGAACAACGTCGGCCTGTCGGACGACGTGAAGCTCCAGCGCGCCCTCGAGAAGTGGCTCCCCAGCTATCTCGAGTGGTGGAACGACATGGGCCCCAGCGACTTCGCCGACAAGCCGGTGTTCCTGCGCACCGCCGTGTCGGTCGAGAGCGACGGCTGGGCCCACTACGACTACGTGAAGATGCCCGACTACCGCTGGGGCATCTTCCTCAACCCGCGCGCCCCCGACACCTCGCAGATCCGCTGCGGCGACGAGGCCGGCGCGCCCGCCTGGCACGAGGTCCCCGGCGAGCACCGCAACGCCCTGCGCCGCATCATCGTCACCCAGGCCGACACCGAGCCCGCCAGCGTCGAGCAGCAGCGCCTCCTCGGCCACACCGCGCCGAGCCTCTACGACATGCGCAACCTGTTCCAGGTCAACGTCGAGGAGGGCCGCCACCTGTGGGCGATGGTCTACCTGCTGCACAAGTACTTCGGCCGCGACGGCCGCGACGAGGCCGACGCGCTGCTCGAGCGCCGCAGCGGCGACCCCGACAAGCCGCGCATCCTCGGCGCGTTCAACCAGCCCTGCGACCACTGGCTGAGCTTCTTCGCGTTCACGATGTTCACCGACCGCGACGGCAAGTATCAGCTCGCGGCGCTGTCGCAGAGCGGCTTCGACCCGCTGTCGCGCACGACCGAGTTCATGCTGACGGAGGAGGCGCACCACCTGTTCGTCGGCGAGACGGGCATGGACCGCATCATCAAGCGCTCGGCGGAGCTGCAGAGGCAGGACCCGGACGGCGACATCCGCCGCGCGGGCGGCATCGACTTCGACCTCATCCAGCGCACGATCAACTACTGGTTCACGTACAGCCTCGACCTGTTCGGCGGCGAGATCTCGAGCAACGCCGCCGACTTCTTCGCCACCGGCCTCAAGGGCCGCTACCGCGAGGACCGCTACGAGGAGCACAAGGCCCTCGCCGGCACCTACCGCCTCCCCGTCGTCGAGGACGGCCGCCTCACCGAAAAGGACGTCCCGCTGCGCAACGCCATGAACGAGGTCCTGCGCGACAGCTACGTCCAGGACTGCGAGCGCGCGCTCCGCAAGTGGAACCGCACGCTCGAGGAGGCCGGCTCGCCGACCCGCCTGACCCTCCCGAGCCGCCGCTTCCACCGCCACCAGGGCATCTACGCCGACCACGCCTTCGACCCGGCCGGCAACCTGATCGACAAGAACCGCTTCGAGTCGAACCAGCACAGCTGGCTGCTGACCGCGGCGGACAACGACTACCTGCTGTCGATCATGAAGCCGGTCTACGCGCCCGGGAAGTTCGCCAACTGGATCGCCCCGCCGAACAAGGGCATCGAGGGGCGGCCGGTCGACCACGAGTACGTGCGCCTGAACGACTAGGCCGCGCGCGCGCTCTCCGGGCCCTCGCTCGCGTACGCGGCGAGGGCCCTCGCGCGTGCGAGGTGCCAGGGCGCGGGTGAGGCGCCCCGGCGCTCTCGCGTGAGTGTGTGGGCGCCCGGGCCGCGCGTGTTCGCGCTTGACCGCGCGGATCCGGTGTGGCAACTACTGAACGCCAATTCAGACCATGCCGACGACTCCCGCAGAATCCCGCAGTGACTCCCTGTCCCCGGCGCTCCGCGAGCTGCTCGACGTCTTCGAACGCGAGCTCGCCGAGGTCCAGTTCCCCGGCGTCGACCACAAGGTCCTCAAGGACCTCGCCGCCCAGGTCGACGGCGAGTCCCAGCGCGTCGAGGAGCTGCGCCAGCAGCTCGAGGAGGCCCAGACCATCCTCGCCGACGCCCAGACCAAGCTCCTGCGCTCCGCCGAGCTCGGCCTCGCCTACGCCCGCGTCTACGCGGCGGACGACGCCGCCCTGCTCGAGCGCCTGTCCGGCCTCCACGTCGGCGCCGGCGAGCCCCCGAAGCGCCGCAAGCTCGAGGTCGCGGCGCCCGGCGAGGGCGCGGTCCGGCTGCCGGCCAAGCGCGGCCGCAAGCCCAAGCAGCCGCCGAGCGACGTCGACGCGACCGGCACCTGAGCCGCGAGAATTCGCCGCGGGCCCGGGCGTCAGGGCCGGCACCTGGGCCGCGAAATACGCTAGGAAGGCGGCGTGCCATCGAGCTACGTCGACTACCGTGAGCGCCTGCGCGGCGAGCATCTGCCGCTCGCCTACGTGGACCTCGAGCTGCTGTTCGCCAACGCGGCGAGCCTGGTCGACCGCGCGGGCGGCAAGCCGATCCGGCTGGCCTCGAAGTCGATCCGGTGCCGCGAGGTGCTGCGCCGGGTGATGGCCACCAGCCCGCTGTTCCAGGGCGTGCTGTGCTTCAGCGCCGGCGAGGCCGCGCACCTCGCCGCCCACGACTTCAAGGATCTGGTCGTCGCCTACCCGACGATGGATAAACCCGACATCGCGGCGGTGTGCGAGCAGGTCGCCCGCGGCGCGCAGATCTGCCTGATGGTCGACGAGCCCGGGCACCTGCCGCCGCTCGCGGCCGCCGCCGCTTCACACAACGTCGAGCTCGCCGTGGCGATCGACCTCGACATGTCGACGCAATTCCCCGGCCTGCACTTCGGCGTGCGCCGCTCGCCGCTGCGCAGCGTCGGCAACGCGATCGCGCTGGCCGACGCGATCGCCCGCACCCCCGGCGTGCGCCTCGACGGCCTGATGGGCTACGAGGCCCAGATCGCCGGGCTGCAGGACCACGCGCCCGGACAGACGCTCAAGAGCGCGGCCGTGCGGGCGCTCAAGCGCCGCTCCGACCGCGAGCTGCGGGCCCGTCGCGGCGCCGTCGTGCGGGCGCTGCACGACCTCGGCCACCGCCTGCGCTTCGTCAACGGCGGCGGCACGGGCAGCTTCGAGTCGACGCGCGCCGACGAGGTCGTCACCGAGCTGGCCGCGGGCTCGGGGCTCTACGGGCCGCTGCTGTTCGACGGCTACGCGACCTTCCAGCCGCGCCCGGCCGCCGGCTTCGCGCTGCCGGTGGTGCGCCGCCCGGACCCCGGGATCTTCACCTGCTTCGGCGGCGGCTGGATCGCCTCGGGCGCCGCGGGGCCCGATCGCCTGCCGCGGCCGTATCTGCCCGCCGGGGCGCGCCTGCTGGCCACCGAGGGCGCGGGCGAGGTCCAGACCCCGATCGCGTACAGCGGCCCGGAGACGCTCGAGCTCGGCGACCCGATCTGCTTCCGCCACGCCAAGGCCGGCGAGCTCTGCGAGCACGTGCACGAGCTGCTGCTGCTCGGGCCCGACGGCGCCCGCGAGCGGGTCCCGACCTACCGCGGCGACGGCTTCGCGTTCGTGTGAGACCGCGCGCGACGGACGTGTGGGTCGCCGCGGCGCGGCCTGCTACCATCGCGCCGTCGTGTTCGGACGCAAGACGAGTTGGACCAACTGGTCGGGCACCGTGCGCGCTGCCCCGGAGCGCATCCTCAAGCCGGCGAGCATCGACGCGCTGGTCACCGCGGTGCGCGAGACGGCGGCGCGCGGGGCCCGGCTGCGGGTCGCGGGCAGCGGGCACTCGTTCTCGCCGCTGGTCCCGACCGACCAGACGATGATCTCGCTGGCGCGGCTGCGCGGGCTCGCGGAGGTCGACCGCGAGGGCCGCAGCGCCACCGCCCTCGCCGGCACCCCGATCAACGCGCTCGGCGACATGCTCGCGGAGTACGGCCTCGCGCTCGCCAACCAGGGCGACATCGACGCCCAGGCGATCGCCGGCGCCGTCTCGACCGGCACCCACGGCACCGGCGTCGGCCACGGCTGCCTGTCGACGCAGGTCAACGCCCTGACCCTCGTCACCGCCGCCGGCGAGGTCCTCTATTGCTCGCCCACCCGCGAGCCCGAGGTCTTCAAGGCCGCGCAGGTCTCCCTCGGCAGCCTCGGCGTGCTCGCCCGCATCCGCCTCCAGCTCGAGCCGAGCTACGTGCTCCGGGATGTCCGCAAGAACATGTCTTTAGAGACATGTCTCGCCGACTTCGAGGACAACTGCCGGCGCCACCGTCACTACGAGTTCTGGTGGTTCCCGTACAGCGACGTGGTCGCGACCAAGGCGCTCGACGTGGTCCCGGAGGCGCGCCCGCGCGGGTGGCTGAAGCGGGTGATGGTCGACAAGGTGCTGGAGACGGGCATCTTCTGGGCGATCTCCGAGGGCGTGAAGCGGGTCCCGTCGGCGGCGCGCCCGGTCGCGCGGTTCTCGGCGCGGATGATGTCCGAGGGCGAGTACGCCGACTCGAGCCACCGCGTGTTCCCGAGCCCCCGCGACGTCCGCTTCAACGAGATGGAGTACGCCGTCCCGGTCGAGCACGGCGTCGACTGCCTGCGGGAGATCCGCGCGTTCATCGAGGGCCGCCAGATCCGCGTCCACTTCCCGCTCGAGTACCGCGTCGTCGCGGCCGACGACATCTGGCTGAGCCCGTTCTACCAGCGCGACTCGGCCGTCATCTCCGTGCACATGTACGCCGGCATGCCCTTCGACGAGTACTTCGCCGGCTGTGAGGCCATCTTCCGCAACCACCGCGGCCGTCCCCACTGGGGCAAGATGCACAGCCTCACCGCCCGCGAGCTGCAGGACATGTACCCGCAGTGGGACCGCTTCCACGACGTGCGCCGCCGGCTCGACCCGAAGGGCATGTTCATGAACGACCACCTGACCCGCATCTTCGGCGCGTGACGGCCAGCATACGCGCGTCACCGCGCGCGGGCCAGCTGCGACGGATTGTCCGCGGGTGGCCGCGCAGCGGGCGTGGCACGATGGCGCCGCGATGTCGACTCTCAAGCTCCCGCCCGGCCCGAAGTTCAGCGTGCTGCAGACATTTTTATATGCGCGCGACGCGTACGGGTACCTCGCGGAGATGCAGCGCAAGTACGGCGACCCGTTCACGATCCCGGCGCTCAACGGCACGCTGGCGATCACCGGGGACCCGACATACATCCAGCAGATCTACAGCGCCGATCCCGACACGTTCGCGACCTTCGGGGCGAAGTCGATCGAGCCGGTGGTCGGGCGCAATTCGCTGCTGCTGCTGAGCGGGGCGCGGCACCGACGCGAGCGCAAGCTGCTGGTGCCGCCGTTCCACGGCGCGCGCATGCGGGCCTACGGCGAGACGATCCGCGCCGCGGCGCTGGCGGGGATCGCCGGCTGGCGCGCGGGCCAGCCGTTCACCATGCAGACCACGACGCAGTGGATCTCGCTCGAGGTGATCATCCGCGCGGTGTTCGGCGTGCAGGACGCGGCGAAGATCGAGGCGTTTCGCGCCGGCATCATCGAGCTCGTCGCCGCCGCCGTGCCGAGCCTGCTGTTCTTCACGTGGATGCGCCGGCCGTGGGGCGGGCTCGGCCCGTACAACCGCTTCGTGCGCGCACAGACCGGCCTCGACGCGCTGATCACGGCCGAGATCGCGGCCCGGCGCGCGCGCCCCGAGCTCGTCGGCGAGGACATCCTGTCGCTGATGCTCGCCGCCCGCGACGAGGACGGCCGCGGCATGGGCGACGAGGAGCTGCGCGACGAGCTGATGACGCTGCTGTTCGCCGGCCACGAGACCACCGGCATCGCGCTGGCGTGGGCCTGCTACTGGCTGCACCGCGACCCGGTCGCGCTCGAGCGGCTGCGGGCCGAGGTCGACGCGCTCGGCGACGCGCCGGAGCCGGAGGCGATCGCGAAGCTGCCGTTCCTCGACGCGGTCTGCGACGAGACCCTGCGCCTGCACCCGATCGCGCCGGACGTCCCGCGCATGCTGGCCAGGCCCTTCGAGCTCGCGGGCTACCAGCTGGCGCCGCCGTACGGCGTCGACGCGGCGACGACCCTGGTCCACCGCCGCGAGGCGCTGTACCCCGACCCCGACCGGTTCCGGCCCGAGCGCTTCCTCGAGCGCCGGTTCTCGCCCTTCGAGTTCATGCCGTTCGGCGGCGGCCACCGCCGCTGCATCGGCGCCGCGTTCGCGACCTACGAGCTGAAGATCGTGCTGGCGACCTTCCTGCGCCACGCCCACCTCGAGCTCGCCGAGCCCGGCGAGGTCCGGCCCGCCCGCCGCAACGTCGTGATCGGCCCGGCCACCGGCGTGCGCATGACCCTGCGCGAACGCCGGCGCCTCCCGGCCTGAGCTGTCTCGCAGGACATGTCTCGCGGGACATGTCACCCGGGACATGTCACCTCGCCTGCGGCAGCACGTGCAGCTCGAGCGCGACCTGCCACACCCGCGACGGCGAGCGCCGCCAGATCCGCAGGTAGCCGCCGGCCTCGGGGGTGGCCGTCGGGGTGAGCTTGCGGGCCATGCGGCCGTACGTGTAGCCGAGGTCGGCCTGGTTCGCGAGGCCGGCGCCGACGGGCACGAAGCTCAGCTCCTCCACGCCGCCGGTGAGCGTCGCCTGGACCGCGCCGCGGCCGGTCAGCGGCAGGACGCCGGGCGTGAAGTAGCGGATGTCGTCGGTCGCGTGGGCCAGCAGCGCCTTGCTCCCGGGCCCGGACCACGCGGCGATCAGCGCGTCGTCGGCGGTCATCAGCACGCGCAGCTCGGCGGTGACGTCGATCGGCGGACCCGGGGGCCCTCCGGGTTGCGGCGGCAGATAGCTCAGCGCCTCCGAGACCTGCAGCGGCGGCAGGTGCGAGGCGCCGCCGTCGACGACGGCCTTCCACGTCCTGTCCTGCTTCTGCCAGATCGTGACGTAGTGGCCGAAGCGGACCTCGCCGGTGGACAGGGCGAGGCGGTAGGGCCCGGACGTGTAGCCGAAGTCGCCGCCGCGCGAGATCTCGGCGTAGCTGGGCTCCCACGACAGGCGCGGCCCGGCGTCGGGCTGGCTCTGGTAGTAGGCGCGGCCCGGCGTCGGCTCCGGGGAGAACACGATCGCGTCGTCGGCGAGGTTGGCGAGGAACGCCGCCTTGGCGCCCTGCTCGACCGAGGTGCGGCTGAACGCGCGCTCGGCGGCGAGGACCGGGTGCACGTGGGCGTCGGGCAGCTTCTCGGCGCAGCCGACCACGGCGGCGAGGACGAGCAGGGGCAGAGGCGCACGCATGGCCGCGATATACCGCGGGGCCGGGGCGCGCCGGCAAAAAACTGCGGCGTGATAGACCGCCGCGCCGCGGGCCGACGTTGCAGGCGAGGCGGCCCACCACACCTTCGTCGTGCAGGCCCGCGATCGGAGAGATCTGCCATGACCATGCGCCTCGCCCTCTTCCTGTGTCTCGCCCTCGTCCCCGCCGCGGCCTCGGCCGCCCCTGCCAGGGCCCCCGACGCCGACGCCGACGCCGCGGCCCGCAAGACCGACAAGGGCCCGGTCGCCCTCTACGACTTCGAGAACGACACGGTCAACGGCAAGTCGCTGACCCCCGACCACGAGCCGATCTACCGCCGCATGCCCGGCCAGCACGAGAGCCTGATCCGCGTGCGCACCCACTTCATCCCGCAGATGCTGCACATGGCCGACGACGTGTGAGCGTCAGTTCGCCTGCTTCGCGCGGGCCCGGGCCTCGCTGGCGCGCGCGGCGATGAGGTGCCGGTCGTCGGCCATCGGCGCGAGGCTGAGGTAGTGATTGAGGTCGTCGACCGCCGCGCGGAAGGCCCGGCGCTGGACCTGCAGCAGACCGCGGTCGCGGTGCTCCTCGGCCAGCGCCGGCGCCAGCAGCAGGATGCGGTCGCAGGCCGCGAGCGCGCGGTCGAGCTTGCCGCGCCGCGTGTACAGCTGCTTGAGGTTCTGCAGCATGCGCAGGAGGATCTGCCGCGTGCCGACGGGGCGCAGCATCTCGCGGTCGAACTCGACGGCGCCCTGGGTCCGGGTGCGCAGCAGCGTGCGGACCTCGAACTCGCTGAGCAGGCGGCCGCCGTGGAACATGTCGATGTACACGCCGGGCAGCTCGGTCGCGGCGGCCAGGAAGTGCCCGGGCAGGCCGACGCCGACGACCGGGAGGTCGACGCGGCGGCCGACCTCGATCAGCAGCACGCTCAGGGTGATCGGGAGGCCGATGCGGCGCTGCAGCACGGTGTGCAGGCAGCTGTTTCGGGGGTCGTCGTAGTCGGCCTCGTTGCCGCGAAAGCCGAGCTCGCGCACGAGGTAGGCGAGGACGAGGTCGAGGCGCTCGCGCGGGCTGGTGAAGCCGCGCAGGCGCGGGGCGACGCCGTCGGCGAGCTGGTCGAGGCGCTCGAGCGCGGCGTCGAGGTCGAGCGGCGGGTCCTCCTCGGCGCCGATCAGCAGCGCGGCCTCGCCGAGGTCGAGGGCCGCGTCGGGCGCGGCGGCGACCTCGGCGAAGCGGTCGCGAACGTGTTGGGTGGCGGCGTCCATGTCCTGGGCAGACCACGATAACGCAGCACGGCACGCGCCCGCGTGTGAGCATGGCCGCATGTGCGTCGCCCCGGCGGCGCCTTCGCCCGGTGGTGGGCGCGAAGGATCCAGGGTACAGCAGGGCAGGATGCGCTTCCACGAGACCCTGCACGGCGTCTACTTCGACGACCTCGACGCGTTCCACATCCTCCACAACGCCCGCTACCTGCTCCTCTTCGAGCACGCGATCGGTTCGTTCTGGCGCCGCCTCGGGTGGGCCGGTGTGCTCGACTTCAACAGCCACCCCGACCAGCACCACCTCGTGCGCGCCAACCACCTCGAGTACAAGCGCCCCGTCGTCGGCACCGGCCAGGTCCGTGTCCGCGTGTGGGTCGACAAGCTCGGGCGTACGTCGCTCACCTTCGGCCTGCGGGTGATGCCGCTCGATGAGGACGTCGACCACGCGACCGGCGAGCGCGTCGTCGTCCG
>Ga0075163_10007242_pt1 | contig 14682 bp, 8 predicted proteins | sample JI1023141ADNA_FD_71478 | JGI IMG/M metagenome (GOLD analysis project Ga0075163, IMG submission 71478) | Wastewater effluent complex algal communities from Wisconsin, to seasonally profile nutrient transformation and Carbon sequestration -... | ecosystem: Engineered > WWTP > Effluent > Algae...
ATGCGGCCCGAGGCCATCAGCGGCAGCACCTCGTCGACGTGCGGATAGGGGTACACGTAATGCAGCCGCACCCAGGCCCCGTAGGGCTCGGCCAGCGTCGCCAGGTTCTCGCAAAGGTCCACCAGCCGCGTTTTCACCGGCCGGCCGTCCCAGAAGCCGGTGCGGTAGCGCAGGTCGACGCCATAGGCGCTGGTGTCCTGGCTGATCACCAGCAGTTCCTTCACGCCCGACTCGAACAGCGCCCGGGCCTCGCCGAGCACGTCGCCGATCGGCCGGGAGACCAGGTCGCCACGCATGCTGGGGATGATGCAGAAGCTGCAGCGGTGGTTGCAGCCTTCGCTGATCTTGAGGTAGGCGTAGTGCTTGGGCGTGAGCTTGATGCCGGCGGCCGGCACCAGGTCGACGAAGGGATCGTGCGGCTTGGGAACGTGGCGGTGCACGGCGTCCATCACCTCCTGCGTGGCATGCGGCCCGGTCACCGCCAGCACCTTGGGGTGGACCTGCTGCACCAGGTTGCCACCGCCCTGCCCGGCCTTCGCGCCCAGGCAGCCGGTGACGATGACCTTGCCGTTCTCGGCAAGTGCTTCGCCGATGGTGTCGAGGCTCTCCTTGACAGCATCGTCGATGAAGCCGCAGGTGTTGACGATCACCAGGTCGGCGCCCTGGAAGCTCTTGGAGGTTTCGTATCCTTCAGCGCGCAACTGAGTGAGGATGAGTTCGGAGTCGGTCAAGGCCTTGGGGCAGCCAAGTGATACGAAGCCGACGGTGGGCGGCCGCAGGCTGGTCGGGATGTTGCTCATGCCGCGGATTCTCCTTGAAGAAGTGCTGCACACTCACGACTGCGCGCCGAACGGCAGACTCGCTGGCCATGGCATGCGATGCGACCGCACGGGGACCGAGGCCATGAGGCCACGGAATTGCACCTCGGCTCGACATGGTGCTCGAAGGGCGGGCATGCGCATGTTGCCGACCGGGACAAGTCAATCAGTCAGTTGCAAGGATCGGATCATGGGCATTTCGAACTCGTTCGCGGCATTCCTGGTGTGTCTTTCGATGTCCTTGTCCGGTTGTGGGTCGGTCGCGCACGACAACCCACCTGCTGGCCGCAACAGCCTTGCCGACAGCGCCACCGACATGTCAGGCAGCACAGCCCAGGACAGCATCGGTGACGGCCCGGGAAGCTGCGCCGAGCGGGCGGAGTCCGTCCGTCGGTCCCTGCAAAGCACTGCCGGGGCGCTGGCCTTTGGACCCAGGGCCGATCGACCCGACATACCCTATGGTCCCTTGGCCCGACAGCGGCTCGACGTCTTTATGTCCAAGTCCAGGCCTGGCAACAGCCCTGCCCCGGTCATCGTGATGGTGCACGGCGGTGGATGGTGCGTCGGAGACAAGGCACTGGGAGTTGTCACCCGCAACAAGGTCGAGCATTGGACGCCCAAGGGCTTCATCTTCGTCTCCGTCGACTACCCCATGATTCCGGACGGCCACAACGCGCTGCTGCAGGCGACTGACATTGCGCGCGCGGTGGCTTACGTCCAGGCCCATGCCTCCGAGTGGGGCGGCGACCCGCACCGGGTGATCCTGATGGGTCACTCAGCCGGCGCTCATCTTGTTTCGCTGGTGAATGCCGACGCGCGCTTGCGGTCCACCTTCGGCGTGGGGCGAATTCTCGGAACCGTGTCGCTGGACAGCGGCGCCACCAACGTGCCGACCCAGCTGCGCAAGGCGCCACCGAAGCTCAAGAGCCGGTACCAGGAAGCATTCGGAACCACCGAGAACGAATGGACGAGCGCATCGCCATTCCATCAGATGGATCGCTCGTCAGCGCCCTGGCTCGGCGTGTGCTCTACCCGGCGACCCGACGACTCCTGTGGTCAGGCTCGCGAGTACTCGGCAAAGGCGCAGACCTTGGGCGCCAAGGCGTCGGTGCTGCCGGTAGACCTGGCACACGGCAGTGTCAACCGGGAGCTTGGCAGGAACGGGAGCTACACGAGCAGCGTGGACCAGTTCCTCGGCTCACTGGATCCGCTGGTGCTGTCACTGCTTTCGCGACCTTGAACCGGGTCTGGCGCCAGCTCGGCGTCGTGCCCTACCGATCCGGCGTGGGGAACCCCGGGAAGATCACGCCGGCCTGCCCCATCTGGTCCTGCAGCTTCTCAAAGATTCCTCGCGACTGCTCGAGATAGCTGCCCATCAGGTTCTGCATCACCGGAGTCTGCCCGCCGACCAGCTGGCTTTGCAGCTCGACGAAGGTCTGGAGGTTCCGCTCCAGCATGGCCCCCATCATGCCTTGCATGGTGTGCCCGTAGAAGCGGATGATCTGTGCCAGCATCGGCGTGCTGAACATCGGCACGCCGCCAGCCTCCTCCTCGAGGATGATCTGCAGCAGGATGCTGCGGGTCAGGTCTTCACCCGACTTGGCGTCGCGGACCTCGAACTCCTCACCCGTCAACACCATGCCTTTGACATCCACGAGCGTGATGTAGCTGCTGGTCCGGGTGTCGTACAGGCGCCGATTCGGGTACTTCTTGAGGATCCGCAGGCCATCGTTGGCGGCATCGGCAGCCCCGGATCCAGAGGCCCGGCGGTGGGTCGGCATGACGTGCGCTCCAGGAGAGGGGAATCCGCCAATTCTAGGCGGCAAGCGAGGCCGGATTCGGCGGGTTTCCCCGGCGCGCGGGTGATCAGGACAAACCAAGCGAACGCATGAAGGAATCGATTTCCGCGGTGTAGGTACCGGGCTTGCCCACCTGTTCGTTGATCTCAGAGTGTGAAGCATCGATGGGAAACACGCTGACGCGGCCGCCGAGCCGCTGCGCCTTCGATGCGAACGCTTGGCCCTGTGGGCACGAGTCGGGCCGCCTCGACGAACAGACAATCATCATTGGGGCCACCAACTTGCCCGTCAGCCGGTGAAAGGGAGACGCCTCGCGCCATACCGCCGGGTCGGCACCGAAGGCTTGATCGTAAAGGCCCAGATGTCGCGAACGCATGATCACCTCGACATCGAACGCCGCGCTGTCGAGCGCCACAGTACCCAACCAGGCCGATGCCCCATGACGGGAAGCCAGGGTCGGGTCCGCTGTCAGCATCGACACCAGGTGCGCCCCAGCGGAGTGGCCCATCAGCACGACTTTCGCGGGGTCAGCGCCCCAGGTCGACGCACGGGATTGGACAAAGCCCAGTGCACGCGACAAGTCGTCTGCCTGGACCAGTGGGGTCGCAGCCGGCAAGAGGCGGTAGTTGACTGAAATGACCACCCAGCCGCGACCCACCCAGTGCGTGACCTTGTTCTTGATCACTCGCGCCACGGCCTTGTCGCCCCGTCGCCACCCACCGCCATGAACCATGACCAATATCGGCGCGCCGCTGGCATGGGCAGGGCGATACACGTCGAGCTTCTGCGCCGGGAGAACGCCATAGGCCATGTCACGCTGCAACACGGCCCCGCTCGGCAGAGTGAAGTTGCCGCGCTCTGTCTCGGCGCCTTCGTCGCCGGCCGGCCCCAGTTCACGGCCCTTTCGCGGTCCGTCGGCGAGCAAGCCAGCGTCGGCCGGACGGGAGATCCCCAGGGCAGCCAGCCACGCAAATCTCTTCAACACCGCTCTCCTCATGAACCCGAAGTGGGAGATCGGCATGACGCGCTACTCCCAGAACCGGCCATGGAAAACCTCGCAGCCGCCCCGTGGATTGGTGACGTAGCGGTCGCCGCCGAGAGGCATGATCTTGGGCCCCCAGGGGTTGGCCGTACCGATGAACATGCCGTAGGGCGTCGACTGCAAGGTTCTCAGGCCCATGTTGTAGGGGTTGCCCATGCCATTGGTGGTCACGGGAACCCAGTTCTCGCCATCGTAGCTTCGGTAAAGGTCGAACCCTGACTGGTTCTCGAGAATTGCCTGCGGCGTCACATGGGCCAGCACGCTGGCGAAGGTCGGCGGAAACTTGCTGCGCTTGATGTAGCCGAGTACTGTGCTCCATTCGAAGGTGCCCATGTAGAGCCAACCTTCATGCTCGCACATCCGCCAGAAGTAGCCATTGAAGAAGTTGTCGAATCCCGGATATCGGCCCGACAAGGGATTCTTGTATCCGTCCGGCGTGTCGCGCGGCTGCCCGACGATCAGGTCCCAACTCATGTCCTCGTTGAGCCGGATCAGTTCAGCCCCCGCAGGACCGATCTTGTTCTCGCGGTCGATTCCTCCGCCCTGGATGCCGGTGCCGATGTACAGCGAGCCCTTGAACGGGTACAGGCTCAGTACCCCTTGATTGAGCGGGCCGCGCCACGCCCCCTGCTCCATCACGCGCTCCCACTCGTAAGGTGCTTCACCTTCACAACGGCTGCGCCACAACTGGAAGCCGCTGTGGTTCAGCGTACCGGCGTAGAGGTAGTCGCCCCAGGCGCACAACTCGTGGATCGACTTGTTGCCGACATCGCCGAACCCGAAATCATTGATGGGTTCCCAGTGACCTTGCTCCGGGTCACGGCTCTCATACACGACGGTGTGTCCCGAGACATTTGTGTTGCCGCCGCGTGATCCTGCCGGAGTGGTGTAAAGCCTGCCCTTGAAAGGCACCATCGAGCGAATCGTCGTCACGGGCAAACCGACCAGACCAGGTTCGCACGTCGTGCGGAAGTTTCGGCCGTCTTCGGAGACCATGATGACCGGCCCCGGACCACGTGCCGGTGACCAGGTACTGATGAAGAGCTTGGGTTCATCCGCCGGTGTACGCCGGTACAGCGCCACGCTGCGATAGCTGATGTCCCGCGGGATCTTCTTGCCGTGGCTCCCGATGATCCAAGGTGCCTTGAACACACGCTCCCAGACGTCAGTACGAGGGTCGTAAGACCAGATCTCCGCTCGCAGGTCAAGCTCGAATGGATCGAGCGGGCACTCGATCGGCCAGACATCCAAACCGAGGGACAATCTCGAGCGCATCAAGGCGAAGTTGTCGCGCATCGTTGCCACGAGCAACCGGTCCTTGAACCACACCATCGAGTGGGTGTAGGAGTTGTGGCCGTCGCCGAAGCCGCGCCTGGCAATGAGCTTGAAATGACTCTGGCTAAGGCCCGGCAGGACGCCGAGGCGATTGACAGTCACCATGGGGATCAGGCCGCCTGCAGCGGGAGGCCGGAGACATACCGCGCCAATGCATCGTGAGCCTCGTCGGGCGTCGTGAAGGGGCCCACACGCCGGGCCTCGCGGGTGGTGAAGTGCCAGGCACCCTCGGACTTGAACACCCTGTCGCTGCGAAAGTGACGACGATGCTCTTCACCGGACCGAACCACCGGCCGGCGGGCGTAGTCACCTTGCCAGAAGCGTTTGCATTCGGCCTTCACGTCGTCAGGGCGTGAGGTCGGAAAGAAGTGCCCGGCGTCACGCACTCGGCGGAACTCGGCATGAGGCCAGACATCCAGCAGTTCACCCCCAGTCAGCAGGGCCTGTGAATGCTCGCCGTACAACGCCAGGATCGGAAACAGTAGACGCCGGAGCGAGTCAAGGCTGAGGCCGTCGTCGCCCATCAGCTGTTGGCCAGCATCGGTCTCGTCCATGAGCTTGACCCACTGCATGGCCGTGCGCTTCCCCTGCTTGCCGATCAGCGGCCCGACCAGCTTCATCAGATCATCCGGCACGGCGGCGTCGCGCAGTTTCAGGTGCGCCACCTCGGTGACGAGGCGATAGCCGAAGTAGGGATCGTGGGTGTCGAGCCTGATCGCGTGTCGGTCGAGAACCGCCTGGACGTGGCGACGATTGCTCCACTCCCGGACGACGGGGTGGTGCCGGGCGGCAGAGATGTGCGTGTCAGCAAGGACCAGGCTTCGAACCCGGGACGCGTCCTTGCAGGCCAGGTTCAGCGCGACCACGCCTCCGAAACTGTGTGCCACCAGATGCGCCCGCTCGATGCCAAGGTGATCCATCAACCTTCGCATGTCATCGGCGAGGTCCTGGGGCCGGTATCCCGATTGCGTCCTCTCAGACCGGCCGTGCCCGCGCAGATCGAACAGCGTGACGCGGAAGCGTTTGGCGAACTCCGGTGCATACGGCAGGTACCAGAAGGCCATGTTGGTGGCCAATCCGTGCACCATCACGAGGTCTTCGCGCGCAGCCTCTGCACCGTCATCGATCTGGACGTAGTGCAATCGGGCGCCGTTGACGAGTGCGGTAGGCAACGCGGCTACTCCATGTAGCCCAGCAACTGCAGCTGTTCCATGATTTTCTGCTTCTCGTCGTCGCTCATGCCCTCGGCCTGAACACCCCCGGTGCCACTGAGCGTGGCCGCTCCCAGCACGATTGGGTTTGCGGCCTTGTAGTCAGCCGTGAACATGCCCGGCGGCACGGCGCCCTCGAAATCCGAGGGCACCGGCAAGCCGAGGCTGTACAACAGGGTTGCCGCGACGTCGGTGATATGGCGTTTGCCGAGCAGCTTGCCGGACTCGATTCCCGGCCCGCAAGCAAAGAAGACACCGTCAGGATGATGCGTGCCGATCGGGTAGTTGCGCTTTTCCACCACCGGCAGGACATTCCGGACCGATACGAAACCGTAGTCGCGAAGCACGAGTTGCAGGTCGGGCGCCGACTCCATCGCTGCTCCGGGGAAGACGTCCTCGCGCTTGTGGATCTCGGTGATGATGCGCTCGCCGGTTTCCGGATCCTTCAGGTCCTCCAGGTCGCGGATCAGGCGCTTGCGCACGGCTTCGTACTCCGAGGGTGCGATCCCGGTTTCGCCCGGATTGCGTGCCACGCGGATGGTGATGCCATTGCACGAAGGCGTACGGCAGTATGCGATGGTCTTGTGCCAGTCGAGATACGCGAAGTAGCTGTTGTCGCGCCGCTGACCGGCATCCCCTGGAGGCAGCTCGCGAAAGTGCACGTACCCTTTCTCCGCAAGGTAGGCGTTGATGCGAACGATTTCCGTCGATGCGGTGAAACCGTGGTCCGACGACATGAAGACCTGCACCTCCGGCCCTGCCGCCTTGACCAGTTGCTCGATGAAACCATCGAGCTGACGGAAGTACCCGAGCGACAGTTCGCGCATGCGGGTGTGAAAGGCGCTGGGCTCGGCCGTCTGCATCGCCGGGTCGACGTAAGGCCAGGCCTGATGCTGCAGCTTGTCGACGCCGTCGAACAGAACGGCCATCAGGTCCGGCGCCTCTTCGCTCATGAGGTGCTCGGCGACCTTGAACCACTGCTTTTCCCGCGGCAGGTGGTAACTGACCCATTCCTCACGGTCGGTATCGCTGAGCTCATTGCCAGACTGCTTTTCCTGCTCGAAGTCCCAGGCAAGCTCCTGGACATTGAATCCAGGGATGGCCTTGAGCCGGTCGTACAGCGTGTCGGGGAAGGAGTTGCGGCGCAGATGCCGCCAGGGCACGAAGCCAGGCACCATCACGCCATTGAGGTCTTTGGGTGGCGGGGCGGTGAACGGAAAGTTGAGCGCCGCAACCTTCTTGCCCTGCCGACTGGCGATGGACCAGATGGTCTCGACCCGGCAATCACGGGAGTCCGACAAGGTGAAGAAGACATCATCGCCGCGCTCTTCGGCCCGGATGAAGTCATAGACACCGTGATGACCAGGACCACGGCCCGTCATCATCGACACCCAGGCCGGAGGGGTCAGCGGGTTCGGTGTCGATTGCAGCTTGGCGCGTGAGCCCTTGGCGAAGATGCTCGCCATGAAAGGCATCACGGCCCCCCCCTCGGCACCTTTGTCCTTGATCAGGTCGTTCAGCACCGTGAATGTGGCCCCGTCCAGACCGATGAATAGCGTGCGCACGGTCATGCCGGAGATCCTTCACTGTTCAGGTTAGTGTCGACGAAGGCTGCAAACTGGCCCAGGGTCAGGTCACCGACGTAGCTTCCGTCCTTCATCAGCAGGTCTTGAAAGCCGAACCTGCGGCCGTAGCACTGCTCCAGCGCCACGCAGAGTTGGATGATGTCGACCGATGCGAATTGAAGGTCGGCAGCAACCAGTGAATCGGCAGAAATCGGGCTCTCCAGATCGAGCCCCCAGTCCTGGGTCAGGTCGTCGACTATCGCTACGACGGTTTCGATCGCTGTGTTCTTCTTGAGGTTACTCATCCATCAACCTTGATGTCGCCAAGCATCTGCATGGCCACCGCAATTATCGTGCCCTCGGAGTGGTGCACGTGAGACTCGACGGCGCCCCAGGCGCTTTCCACGAGCAAGTTTTCGCACAACGCGTCAGCAGCGACCACCTGAAAGGCTTGCGGCTCGCCCTGCAGGCCCGTACCGAGGCACTTGGCCACTGCTTCCTTTGCGCACCACAAGCGCAGTACCCTCTCGGTCAAGGCCGCGCCCTGCAAGCCCTCGACGAACCGCAACTCCTCGGGTGCCAGCGATCCAACGATCAGGTCGGGCTGCTTCAGGCGGGACACCTCCTCCAGGTCGACCCCGACCGCCTGCTCGGGCGAGCACACTGCCGCCAGACAGATCTCGCCGGTGTGTGACAAAGAAACCTGCGGCGCCTCGATGAGCGTCTGACACCACCATCCATCGACAAATGGGGCCCCTTGATCGTCGTGCCGCACGAGCACGTCGGTCGGGTAGAGCAATTCACCGGTCTGTTCGTGGACCCAGTGGCGGACGACTTCCTTGATCGCGGCACGGCCGAACAGCCACTCGCGCTTGCGACGCAGGTTGCCCTGGAACGCCCGCCATTCGTCGCGCTCTTCGGCAGACAACACCACCTGCGACATGATGCGCAGGCAGATGCCCCCTGATTGAGTGCACAGGTCCTCGGGCATCAAAGGCACCTGCCATAGCGTCACCCCTGGAACCGGGCAGGCAGACACTGGCGATCCGAGCCAGCCACCCAGGGGATTGGTGCGCGCGGAGTGGTAGGACGGTGTGACCTTGAAGAAGAGGTTGACCAGATCATGGCCACGCATCAGCACCCGGCCGTCACCATCGACACACTCGAAGTCCCACGCCTTGGCCGCCGAGATATCCGGAGCGTTCGGATCTGCGGGGCGCTGCCTGGCGCGCATCACGATGCCGGAACGATCGGCCGGGCAAGCTTCGTAGAACTCGATGCGATCGATCGTCGACGGGAACGAATGAAACTCGGGGCCGACGAACTGGACCAGCCAGCAGGGCACGACCTGCCCCATGGCATCGAGCAGCACCGGATTGAGCACCAGGTTCGGGGTATGCCCCTCGGCGAAGAAGTCCTTGATGCTGACCGGCGTCAGGCCGACATCGATGCCGGTGTCATCCCAGCCCTGCATCTCGCCCATGCTGTGGAACACAGGGCCGTGAAACATCCCGTAGCGCCCGTGGGTGTACAAGTGCGGAACATCGATGCCCCAGGGTCGGCGCTCCACCAGCGGCGCAACGGTGCCGAGGCGGCCTTCGCTGCCGAAGCGGAACTCGGCGCTCACGGCCATGCCTCGCGGGGTCACGACGTGCGCCGAAAAGTGGCCCTTCAGCCGGTCGACGACGTCGGCACGCACCTCGACGGTGAGCGCACCATCGTCGAGCGCCACCCAGTCGAATGCCTTGACGTTCTCGATTGCCGTCACATCGAAGCGGCCGGCGAGCAAGGCGCAGGCCTCCGCCATCAACTCGAGGCTGACCATGAACGGTACGCATGCCAAGCCGAAGAGGCCAGTGCCGGGATCTGCCACCGGGCCGGACAGCACATGGTCGCGAATGAACTTGTCGTTGTAGAGGCCGACCGTGCATTGCGCCAGGACATGGCGATCATCCTGCTCGACGATCGTATCGAGCATCGGAGTGCGGCTGCGGGTCGCATGGGTGGACGGCCATGTCGCAGCAGGTGAAGCGTCCGGTTGTTCGACTGACTCGGCATTGAGCGGCAGGGTCTCGACCAATGCACGTTGTTGATCGAGGAAGCCACGCATGAGGTCGAAGTACTCGGCCATCATGCGCTCGCGCTCGCCCCCATCGACCTCTGTGGGAGGCGCCGCAACCGGTGCCACAGCAAGCGCCGGTGCCACGGGCATTGCAGCAGCTACTGTTGACGGGGGGGCGGCGGTCAGGCGGCGGACCAGTTCCCGGTCCGACTCGTCCAGCCGCACCATCGGCATCGTGTTGTCGAGCAAGGGTCGAAGCCGAGCCGTGGTCTGGCTGTCGAGGTTGACGGCGGCGATGGCCCGCCCGGCAAAGAGCTTGGACAGGTCCGCGCCGCGCCCGGCCACGTACAAGTGCCCCAGAACGGAGAGCAGTTGCTCGACGCCGCTGCGGCGGCGAATGTTCGAAGCGACGGCCGTGAACTCGCGGTCGATCAGAATGTCGTTGACGAAGGCCGTCAGGTTGGCGGAAGGGCCCACCTCGACAAACACGCGCACACCGTCATCGTGCATCTTCAGAATCGTCTCGCGAAAGCGCACCTTCTGCGACCACTGCGCGGCGGCCAGCTGACGGACGGCGGTCGCACTCTGCGGGAAGAGATCGACGGAGGCGCAGGAATACAGCGGGACCTTGGGCTTGGAGAGCTTGATGCTCTTGTAGTAGTTCAGGAAGGCCGCACTGACATCCGAGAACAAGGGTGTGTGGTAGCCACGATCGAAGGGCAAAGGCATGCAGATGCCACCCAGCGCGGTGAGCGCCTTCTGCACGCGGGCAATGCCATCCGGCGCACCGAACAGCACGATCTGGTTCGCGCAGTTGTCCATCGCGACCATGACATCCGCACCGATCTCAGCGAGTTGCTCATCGACCGTGGCCGGGGGAAGCGCACCCACGGCCATCAAGGCGCCCGTGGGGATCTTGCCGGCCTTCAGAAGCTCGTCATAGACGGCGAAGTGCTGGCTGATGCATGCAGCCAGTTCCTCGGGGGTCGAGGCAGTGTTGGCGCCGCAGGCGGCCAGCGCGGCCGACTCGCCCGAGCTGTGCCCCATCATCACGTCGGCCTTCACGCCAAGCGACACCAGCACCTCGTGCATCGCCACGCCGCCGATGAACACCGCTTCGGAGCCGACATCCATGTCGTGCAAGCGGCGCTCCAGCGTGGCCCGAGCCTCCGTGCCAATCTCGGATGACGGGAACACGACATCGGTCCGGGTGGACCCCTTGGGCAAGGAGTACAAGCCGTGCCAGAAGTCCAGCCAATGCTGCATGCCCGCGAAACATGGCGCCAGGTCGGCGAACATGCCCGGGTACTGGGAGCCTTCGCCAGGGAACAGGAATGCCAGCTTGCCTTCGACCCGACGGCTGCTGTAGGCCACACCACTGCGGGTCGACCAAGGGCCGTGGCTGCCTTCGCGCAACTTCTTCGCTGCCTGGGTCACGCTCTTGACCAGTCCTGCCGTGTCCTTCGCGACGATGGCCATCCTGTGGACGTCACCGGCGTCCTCCAGCGCGAGAGCCGCCGACACTTCAGCCAACCGCCAATGGGGACTTCTCACCACGGCAACGGCCAGTCGGTCGAGCTTGGCCAGCAACGCCTCGGAAGTGGCGGCAGACACGACGCAGAGTTCGGCGGGCCATGCGGTCAAGTGGCTCGGCGCCTTTGCCGCTGGCGGTGCCTGCTCGAGGATTGCATGCGCGTTGATGCCGCCAAAGCCGAAGGAGTTGACTGCAGCGCGCCGCGGTTCACCGAGCCGGGCCATCCAGGGGGCGGTCTGGGTATTGACATAGAACGGGGTCTTGTCGATTCCCAGAGCCGGATTGACCTGCTCGCACAAGGTGGGCGGCAACACCCGGTGGTGAAGCGAGAGCGACATCTTGATCAGGCTCGCAATGCCGGCAGCCGGAATGCAATGGCTGATCATGGACTTGACCGAACCGATGGCCTTGATGCCGATCGGCGTGCTGCGCTCGCCGAACACCGACTTCAGCGAGGCAATCTCCGTCTGATCACCCAGTGGAATGCCGGTGCCATGTGCCTCGACCAGGTCGATGGTCGCTGGCGACACGCCGGTGGCGCCATAGGCACGCTGCATGGCCAGGGTCTCGCCATCGTGGCTCGGCGCGAGCAGACCGGTGCCACGGCCGTCGCTGGACTGCCCGATGCCGCGCAGCACAGCGTAGACCTTGTCACCGTCGGCCATGGCGTCGTCGAGTCGCTTGAGCACCACGACGCCCAGACCTTCGCCCAGCAGCGTTCCGTCACTGCCTGTCTCGAAGGGGCGGACCTTTCCGCGCGCACTGAGTGCCCCAAGCTGGGTGAAACTGGTCGACACGTCCGCCGGCAGCGTGGCGTTGACGCCTCCGGCCAGCATCATGCGGCTGCGGCCCGTGCGGAGTTCGTCCATGGCCGCCGCCACCGCAAGCAGCGACGAGGCGCACGCCGCATCGAGCACGTAGTTGGGGCCCCTCAGATTGAGCCGGTTCGCAATGCGCCCGGTCATCATGTTGGGAACCAGTCCCGGCGCGTTGTCAGCGTTGGTGGGCGGCGTCTTCTTCGACAGCGCCAAGCGAAGTTCAGCCAACGCTGCCTCGGTCATGTGCGGCAGGGCCACCTTCAGCAGTTCCATCGTCTGGTCGAGCACGATGTTCTGCTGGATCACCGTGACCTGACCTCGATGCAGGTAGGCACTGTGTCCCAGCACGATACCGGTTTCGAGGTGGTTGGCCTCCGGGCCGGCATACCCCGCATCGACCAGGGCATCGCGAGCGACCCGCAGCGCCAGGTATTGATCGGTCTCGCCACCGTCCACAGAGTTCGGCATGATCCCGAATTCGCGCGGGTCGAACCGGTACAGATCCTTGAGGAAGCCCCCGAACTGCGTCTTGATGCGCCCGGCGTCCAGATAGCGCTGGGCGCCCCAGTTCTCGACCGGTTCGCCGATGGCATCGACGCCGGCAAGTATGTTGTTCCAGAAGGTCTGCAGGTCGGGAGCCTGCGGGAAGATGCAGGCCAAGCCGATGATCGCGATCGGCGCCTGGCCGTGACGGTCCGCCGTTTTCATGCCGGGGCATCCATGGCGGTGCGAGCGGTACCTCCGAGCCGGTTCAAGGCGGCGCTGGCGACACTTTCCAGGTCTTCGATGCTCAGGACCGGAATGCCATCGTCGTCGAGGAAGATGACGTTGCCTCGGATGATCGTGGGGTCGACAACTGCTGTACGCATGTATTCCATGTGAAGTCGGTCGGGTAGCGTGTCCCGATAGCGGACGACACGACCGAAACGCGTGGGAAGCGCCGATTCGTCGCGGTAGGCGCGGGACCACAACCAGGCCATCTGTGCCGCGGCATCCAGCAACGCCGGATCGAAGAGCCAGCGCGACGCATCACTGCCGGCATCGGCCATCCAGCGCGCCGGTCGGGTCGACACCACGGTCGACCCGGAACCCGACGCAGACAAGCCCTCGATGCGTTCGATGACCTGGAAGCGCGGGCCGTGGAACAGCCACTCGCCGTAGGCCTTGGCCACTGTGAGCTGCTTGTCGTCATGCAGCACACGTTCGATCGGGTCGGGGTTCGGCAGCGCCTGCTCGAACCTGATCACGCAACGGTAGTGGCTCATTGCGCGACCGCTGCCAAGGTCACTTTGCAGCGCGGCACTGACTTCGAATCCCTCGCTGCTGCCATAGGGAGGCGGACTGATCATGACCTGAAGGTCGCGCGGCGAACCGGTCGTATCGATGCCCTTGAGCAGTTTGTGCTCGCGCACCTCGACGACACGCCAGCCCGGCCACAGCGACTGCGCCGCCTCCGCCATCAGCTCGAGCGCGGCCGCGGCCGGGAGCACCATCTTGCCGTCGAGCGCGTGCTCTTGCAGATAGAGGTGCCGCATCGGATCCAGCCGTACTGACAGGAACTGCTCACCCGTCGGGCGTGCCACCGTCGTGCCGCGCCCCAGCAACGGGCCCCGATGGGGCGCCTCCGGAGCCGGCTCCGCCTCACGAAACACACCGAGCTCGGCCTCGCGGGAGTCCCACGGCGCGGGCCCGCAGATCACCTCCACGGGTGATCCCGCGCGGCAAACGATCTCCTCACGGAACAGGCGCCGCCCAACCTCCGCTGACACGAGATGCACGCCCTTTTCGGCAAACTTCGCTTCCGTCTCCGCGGTGACCATGCCGGCGCCGAACTTGGTGGCACCCCAGGGGCCCCAGCAAAGTGCGCTGACCGCCACGCGATCGCCCCAGCGCACCTGCAGGGAGGCGCAGATCCGATTCATCAACTCGTTGGCCGTGGCGTAGTCCGACTGGCCGCTGTTGCCATAACGTCCGGCCACCGAGCTGAACACCGTGAAGAAGCGCAGTGCGACCGGGTCGAGCAGCTTCTGCAGCACCATCAGTCCGATGACCTTGGTATCCACGACCCGCGACCAGCTGTCGCTGTGCTTGTCGGCGAGCAGCTTGTCCTCGATGACTCCCGCACCATGAACAACGCCGTGGATTTGCCCGAACCGACCTCTCACATCGTCCAGCAGCTGGCGAACGGCTGCTTCGTCGGTGACATCGACCGAGTGGTACTCGACCCGGGCACCACCCGCCGCAAGATCGGCCAGGTTTGCGCGCATTTCGCGCTGGTCGAGCAGCGCTTGAACCTTGCGCCGGATCTCCGCAGGCGTGAGCTTGAGTGAACCGGCACGAACCTGAGCGACAAAGTAGTTGCGCAATGCATCGGCATGCGGAAGTCCCGCCAGGGCGTCGGGCTCGGTCTCCTGCAGGACACTGCGGCCGGTGAGTACCAGCGTATTGCCCGGCGCTGCCAAGCCGCGCAGGACTTCCGCTGTGATGCCGCGGGCACC
>Ga0075163_10007244_pt1 | contig 14680 bp, 16 predicted proteins | sample JI1023141ADNA_FD_71478 | JGI IMG/M metagenome (GOLD analysis project Ga0075163, IMG submission 71478) | Wastewater effluent complex algal communities from Wisconsin, to seasonally profile nutrient transformation and Carbon sequestration -... | ecosystem: Engineered > WWTP > Effluent > Algae...
AATGTTGCACTCTGTATCTTGGCCGGATTGCCGGCCGCCTATGCCTACTCGCGCTACAATTTTGTTGGCGACCGCCACTTCTTTTTCATCTTGCTGATTTTTCGGGTGACACCGCCAGTGGTGCTGTCGCTGCCGATCTTCATCCTCTTCGCCAAGTTCAACCTGGTGAACACACCGGTCGGCATTGCGCTGGTGCATTGCCTCTTCAACATTCCGATCGCCATCTGGATTCTCGAGAGCTTCATGTCGGCGATCCCGCGTGAGCTCGACGAGACGGCCTTTCTCGATGGCTATTCCATGCCAGGCTTCTTCGTGAGGTTTCTCATTCCTGCCATTGCGCCGGGCATCGGCGTCACGGCCTTCTTCTGCTTCATCTTCTCCTGGGTGGAGGTGGTCTTTGCCCGCATCCTCACGATCACCTCCGGCAAGCCCATCACCATGGCGATCAACTCTCTTCTCGGCATCCGCACTGACATTGGCCTTGTCATGGCCATGAGCACCATGTCCCTGCTCCCGGGCCTGTTGATGATCTGGTTTGTGCGCAACCATTTGGCCCGTGGCTTCGTGATCCGCACCTGAAACTGCAAATGGTGGGCAACAGGTCCTCGTTGGCGTAAGCTCACCCGAAGCGCGTGGGAGGAACAATCATGGCGGACCGTATTGAACGGGATTCACTCGGTGAATGGGCCGTGCCTGAAGACGCAGACTACGGCGTGCACACCGCGCGGGCCGCCGCCAACTTCCCCATCACCGGGACATTATTGCGGCATTACCCCGAACTGGTCGTGGCCCTGGCCATGACCAAGAAGGCGGCAGCGGAAGCCAATGTGGCGCTCGATGCCCTGGACCCGCGCATTGCCAAGGCCATCTCCCTCGCCTGCGACCGCCTGATCGCGGGCGAAAACCACCAGCACTTCATCGTCGACATGGTGCAAGGTGGTGCTGGCACGTCGACCAACATGAACGCCAATGAGGTGATTGCCAACATGGCGCTGCGCGAGCTTGGCGAGCCGCGCGGCCGCTACGATATTGTCCATCCCAACGACCACGTGAACCTCTCGCAATCAACCAATGACGTCTATCCCACGGCCGTGCGCCTCACCATGTTGAGGGAATGTCCCTCGCTCATTGCGGCGCAGGAGCAGTTGATCGCGGCCTTTGAAGCAAAAGCGCAGGAGTTCCACCACATCATCAAGGTTGGCCGCACGCAATTGATGGATGCCGTGCCCATGCGATTGGGTTCGGAGTTTCACGCCTTCGCGGTGACCGTGAAAGAAGACATCGACCGCCTTCGTGAGTTCTCATCGCTGCTGCGCGAAGTGAACCTCGGAGGCACGGCAATTGGCACCGGCATCAACACACCGAAGGACTACTCCCGCATTGTCATCGCCAAGCTGGCGGCGATTTCCGGCGTGCCTCTGGTGCCTGCCGGTGACCTGATCGAGGCGACATCCGACATGGGCGCCTTCGTCACCTTCTCCGGCGTGTTGAAGCGCATTGCCGTCAAGCTCTCGAAAATCTGCAACGACCTGCGGCTGCTCAACAGCGGACCACGCGCCGGCTTTGGCGAAATCCGTTTGCCGGCCGTGCAGGCCGGTTCCTCCATCATGCCGGGTAAGGTCAACCCGGTGATGCCGGAAGTGATGAACCAGATCGCCTATCAGGTAATCGGCAACGATCTCACCGTCACCATGGGGGCAGAGGCGGGGCAATTGCAGTTGAACGCCATGGAACCGGTCATTGTCTTCAACATCCTGCAGTCCATGCGGATGCTGACGCGCGGCATGACGGTGCTGCGTGAACATTGCATTCTCGGCATCGAGGCAGACGAAGAACGCTGCCGCGAATTGCTGGAGCATTCGCTCGTCGCCGTCACGGCCATCAATCCCTACATCGGCTATGTCGAGGCCAGCCGCGTCGCCAAGGAAGCACTCAAGTCGCGCCGCTCAATCCGTGATGTGGTGTTGTCAGAAAAACTGATGACAGAGGAACAGCTCACCAAAGCCTTCTCGACGGAGACCTTGCTGGGGCAGGGGTGAGCCTACTCCTCGTCGAACTTGGCGACAACAAGTGCTTCCAGCGCGGCCATCGCCTGTTCAGCTTCGGGGCCTGAGGCTTCCACGATGATCGAGGTACCAATGGAGGCGGCGAGCATCATCAGGCCCATGATGGAGGTGGCGGGAACGCTTTGCCCGTCCTTCGACACAGTGATCTCGGCGTTGAAACCTTCGGCACACTTGACGAATTTGGCCGACGCCCGGGCGTGCAGGCCGCGCTGATTGGTAATTGGCAGTTCTTTGGAAATGCTCGCCATCCGTCCCCCGACTCAGTCCCCAAGCACCTGGCTGGCGATGTTGATGTATTTGCGGCCTGCATCCTGCGCAGCAGCGGCGGCCTTGTGCAGGTTGTAGTCACGGCGCACCCGCGCCAGTTTCACCAGCATGGGCAGGTTGAGGCCGGCCACCACCTCGATCTTGCCCTCTTCGAGAAGCGAGATCGCCAGGTTGGAGGGCGTGCCGCCAAACATGTCGGTGAGGATGATGACACCCTCGCCGGTGTTGGCACGATCCGCCGCGGCAGCGATGTCAACGCGCCGCGCATCCATCTTGTCGTCAGGGCCGATGCAGATCGCTTCGATCTGTTCCTGCTTGCCCACCACATGCTCGACGGCATGGATGAATTCAGCGGCGAGACGCCCATGGGTCACCAATACGAGGCCGATCATGCCTTCAGGTGCCTTTTCAGTTCAGTCATCATGCCCCGCTGAGTTTGCGCAAAGTGCCGTCCTTTACGCCGATTGCCCCCCGCCCGGCAACAGGTTCAATCCACCAGAAGACCGAGGCGGGCCGTTAGTATCATGCGGACGATGGCGGGGGCGGCAGGCTGCGTCTGGTCGAGCGCGATACGCGGCACTGTCACACCGGCGATCTGGCAGGTGAGGAGATGTTCCTCTGGCAGGCGTTCGATCTCGGCCGCCTCACGAAGGTCCACCACCAGGTCAACCGGGACTTCCGGCAAAAAGGGCAGGTGCAGAAGGCCCTGTCCCCGCAATTCAATCAATCCGGCGAGCGATTTTGGCGGCGATGCAAGGAGTTTGTTGTTGTCGACGCGCAGCATGGTCTGGTCATCAGCGACAAGCGTTGCCCGCAGTGGCGCCTCCCCTGCGCCAAAACCGGCAGCATCAATCAGGCGCAACGCCAGTTCGGACTTGCCGCTGCCGGGTTTGCCGCGGATGAGGATGCCGCGCCCGGCAATGGCAACGGTGGTGGCGTGAATGTTGAAGGGGCTCATCACGGGTCTCAGGATGACTGCGGCCCGTCCCAATCTGCCGCGAGTGACGGCAGGCGGACGACAAAGCGGGCACCGAGCACGGGCTTGGCACCATCTGGCCCCGCCTTGCCTTCGCGGTTTTCCGCCCAGATGCGGCCCTTGTGGGCCTCCACGATCTGTCGCGAAATAGCGAGGCCAAGCCCGGAATTTTTGCCAAAGCTCTGCTCGGGACGGTCGGTGTAGAAGCGCTCGAAGACCCGCTCGAGATTTTCCGGGCGGATGCCTGGGCCATGGTCTTCCACGCGCACCTCAAGCTCCTCGCCCAGGCGGCGCAGGCGCACGTGAAGTTTTGTGCCCGGCGCGGTGAAGGAGCGGGCATTGTCGATGAGGTTGCGGAATACCTGGCTGAGGCGCGAGTCCTGGCCCAGCACACGATAGGCCGTCTCCTGCGTCTGGCCGCGATGCGGTGGCTGCACATGCAGCATCACTTCGGCATCGCCGGACTTGCCCGTTTCATTGGTGAGAACGACGATGGCACCCAGAAGCTTTGCCACATCGACGGGCGATTGTTCGCTGCGTGCCAGTTCGGCATCCAGCCTGGAGGCATCTGAAATGTCGGTGATCAACCGGTCCATGCGCTTCACGTCATCCTTGACGATGTCGATGAGGCGCTGGCGCTGCTCATCGGTCTTGACGAAGCTCAGAGTCTCGACGGCGCTGCGCAGCGAAGTCAGCGGGTTCTTGAGTTCATGCGACACATCAGCGGCAAAGGCCTCGATGGCATCAATGCGCTTGTAGAGGGCGCCCGTCATGTCACGCAGCGAGCCGGAGAGATGCCCGATCTCGTCACGCCTGCGGGTGAAGTCGGGAATTTCGATCCGGGTGTTGACACCACGCCGCACCTTCTGTGCCGCCGCCGACAGACGGCGGATCGGCTTGGCGATGGTGGAGGCCAGTGCGATGGAGAGCAGCAAAGCCACCAACGTCGCAAAACCAAAGGTGAGGAAGACGACACGGCGCTCTGCCCACAACACGCTGTCGATTTCACCGCCCTTGTTTGACAGGACCAATGCGCCCAGGACGGCGCGGAAGCGCTGCACTGGCACCGACACGAGCACAATGATCTCGCGCCTGTCATTAAGCCGCACAATGCTGACCGATGCACCATTGAGGGCCGCGGCGACTTCGGGGGCGTCCCGATTGTTGTCGAGGCCATATTCCTGCTGTACCGGGTAATCATAAGCGAAGGCCCAGTCGAGCGCTGAACTCCACCACCGCTTGAGGGCGTTGCCCGTGGGGGCGTTGCCCGGCGTTTCTGATTCAATGATGTCGCTGCCGCCCAGAAGGAAGCGGCTGTCCACGATCAGGTTGCCGTCGGGATCGATGATGCGGGCGCGATTGTTGGTGTTGGCGAGAAGGCGGCGCAACACCGGACCTGCTGTTTCCGGATCAATGGGAAAATCCAGCCCTTCAACGGGATTGATGTCGCTCTGGGTGTTCTCGCTGAAGTCATCAAGCGAGTCTGGATTGATGACGATGGTGCCCGTGTCTGCGGTGGCTGAGCCGGCAACGGCACCAGCAATGATCTGTGCCTGGGTGGTCAGGCTTTGTACCCGGGCATCAATCAGGCCCTGGCGGAACTGGTTGAAATAGAGAATGCCCAGCGCCAGTACCAGCAGGCCGAGAATGTTGATGAGGGCAATGCGCGCCGTCAGGCTGTTGGGGGCAAGACGGGAGAACAGTCCCCGCCGCGCAACCATGGGCAAGGCATCAGGATCACTCTCCTGCGCCTCGTCCAGATCAGTGCGGTCCGGGTCCAGCTCTTTCGGTTTGTCCAGCATGAAGCGGCCAGCCTAGCACGAAAGCAGGCTCACTGCTCCTTGAAGCGGTAGCCGACGCCATAGAGCGTTTCGATGCCGTCAAAGGCCTCGTCCACCTGGTTGAACTTCTTGCGCAGGCGCTTGATGTGGCTGTCGATGGTCCGGTCATCCACGTAGACCTGGTCGTCATAGGCCGCATCCATCAGGGCATCGCGGCTCTTCACGATACCGGGGCGCTGGGCCAGCGATTGCAGGATGAGGAATTCCGTGACTGTCAGGGTTACCGGCTTGCCTTCCCAGGTGCAGGAGTGGCGGTCCGGGTCCATGGCCAACTTGCCACGCTCGATGACCTTGGCGGTCTCGGTGGGAACAGCTGTTCCATCCTGCTTGCCGGCGCGGCGCAACACGGCCTTGACGCGTTCGACGAGAAGGCGTTGCGAGAAGGGCTTCTTGATGAAGTCATCGGCGCCCATCTTGAGGCCGAACAACTCGTCAATCTCGTCATCCTTGGAGGTGAGAAAAATGACGGGCATGTCAGTCTTCTGGCGAATGCGGCGCAACAACTCCATGCCATCCATGCGCGGCATCTTGATGTCGAAGATGGCGACGTCAGGGGGGTTGTCTTGCAGGCCTTGCAGAGCCGCAGCACCATCATTGTACTTCTGGACGGCATAACCCTCCGCTTCCATGGTCATCCCCACAGACGTGAGAATGTTGCGGTCATCATCAACCAGCGCAATCGTCGGCATCTTCTTGTTCATCCTTATTGGTCTCCTGTCGCCATCGGAGGAATATGCGTGGAACTGTCCCGGCCCCGCGCGCCCTTGCCCTAGGTATGAATGTGGAACAAATTGTGGCAGGGACTATAGGGCTTGAACCAGACAAATGCGAGGGGCGTGATGCAATCACCGAAGACAGATGGCATGCGGGCAGCCAAACGCTTGCTGCAAAGGGGCGGAACAGGCGCGCTGTCGGTGCTGGATGCCAAGTCAGGTGATCCGCTTGTCACCATGGTCAACACTGCAGTGGATGAGGGCTTGCGTCCGCTCATCCTCATTTCCGCCCTCTCGCTGCACACCCAGAATCTCAAGGCCGATCCACGGGCCAGTATCATGTTGCATGAGGATTTCCCGTCTGACGGTGATCCGCAAACCGCCTTGCGGGTCACGCTCTCCGGGCATTTTGCGCCGCTCAGTGCGGCGGCGGACGCCACTGCCGCGAGGGCCGTCTTTTTGGCCCGCCACCCCTATGCCGAACTCTATGTGGGATTTGGTGATTTCAACTTCTGGCGCATGGATGCCACCCGGGCTCACATCGTCGCCGGCTTTGGCCGGGCCTACGACGTCCGCTTCCAGGACCTGGCCGAGCTGGACGAGCAAGACTGAGTGCTTCAAGGCTTGCAGGCCATGCCGCCTCTCGTCTAACGCCTGCCCATGCTGGTTCTCGCCCTCGATACAACGCTTGCCTCCTGTTCCGTGGCTGTCTTTGACAGCGCGGTGGGCCGCATCCGCGCGGCTGAACAGCAGGCCATGGACAAGGGCCATGCCGAGGCCATTGCCCCCATGGTGCAACGGGTGTTGGCGGCATCGGGCGTGAATGCTGCGGACTTGACCCGCATTGCGGTCACCACTGGGCCCGGCACCTTCACCGGACTGCGCATCGGATTGTCGTTGGCCCATGGCATGGGCGTCGCACTGGGGTGCGAGGTGGTGGGCATCGACACGCTGACGGCAACGGCGGCTCCCGTGCTTGCAGACCATCGCCATCTTCTTGTCGTGCAGCAGGCGGGCGCAACTGGAAAATTCTACGCGGGCCAATTTGCTGATGGCGTGTTGACGGGCGCGTTGCTGTTCGAAGGACTTGATGTGATTGTCGGGAGACTCGGCGCAACACCACACCATGTCATCGGAACAGGTGCCGACGCAGCACGCGCTCGGGCACCACAGATCTGCACCAGACTCACGGGCCACGACCTGCCCGTTGCCGAACACTTCGTTGCCCATGCGGCGGCATTGCCGTTGCAACAGGGTTACCCGCAACCGATTTACCTGCGCGAACCGGATGCCAAGCCGTCACTCGGATTTCAGCCGGAGCTCATTCGATTGGCGGAAGCTACGGATCTTGCAGCTCTTTCAGCCTTGCACCAGATGTGTTTCGAACCCGGTTGGAGCGCAGAGAGCCTGCGCGCTTCACTCTCTCTGCCCGGTGCCATGGCGCTGCTGGCGGAGCGCGATGGCAAGCTGCGGGCCTTCCTGCTGATCCAACAGGCGGCAGGCGAGGCCGAGATCATCACGCTGTGCACCGAACCGCGCTGGCGCAGGCGGGCACTTGCGGAAAAACTGGTGGATGCGGCGCGCGTCCTGCTGCGCCAGAACCAGGTCAACACGCTTCATCTCGAAGTTGCTGCAGACAACATCGCTGCTGCCACACTTTATGCAAAGCTTGGTTTTGCTGTCCGTGGCCGTCGCAAGGGCTACTATAAGAACGGCACAACTGATGCCGTGTTGATGTCGCTTGTCCCATGAAGCATGGGCGACCCACCCTTCTGCTGCTCGGCTTTGTGGCGCTCACCTTGCCGCTCATGCCGGTGCAACAACTCCTGCTCTGGTGCTGGCCGAGCTTGGCCGATCGCTTTCCCCATTGGTATCACCGTCGCGTGGCGTGGTTGCTCGGGATCCGCATCAATGTGTCTGGCCCGCGTCCAAAACAGGGCCCGGCCTTCGTCGTCTCAAATCATGTTTCCTGGCTCGACATCATCGTCCTCAGTGCCGTGGCCCCGGTCAGTTTTGTCGCCAAGCAGGAGGTCTCGCGCTGGCCCTTCTTTGGCACATTGGCCAAACTGCAACGGACCGTCTTTGTCGATCGTGACCGCCGCCACAACACCGGAAAGGAGCGCGACACGATCTCTGACCGCCTCAAGGAAGGCGGCATGATCGTATTGTTTCCGGAAGGCACCTCTGGCGATGGCCGCTCGGTGCTGCCGTTCCGCTCGTCCTATTTTGGCGCCGTACATGACCCGGAGATTCCCGTGATCCCGGTGACACTCGCCTACACCCAAAGCTGGGGTCTGCCGCTCACTCCGCGCGAGCTGCCGTACTACGCTTGGTATGGCGACATGGACTTGCCGCCGCATTTGTGGAACGCCGTGGCCGAGGGCCCGCTGACGGTGGAGGTAATCTTCCACCCTGCCGAAACCCTGCACCATGCCAAGGCCCGCAAGACGCTTTCGGCTCACGCGGAGAAGACCATCCGCGAGGGGCTCGTCACCGCCCTTCACGGCAGGGGCAAAAGGGGCTAATCCCCCGGCATGAACGACATGTCCGGCCTCCCCCCGGCAGCAGACGTGAAGGCCCCCGCAAAAACGGCCTTCATCAAGACCTATGGCTGCCAGATGAATGTCTATGACACCACCCGCATGGAGGACATCCTGGCGGGCGAAGGCTATGGCACAGCCGCATCAGCCGAAGAGGCCGATCTCGTCATTCTCAACACCTGCCATATCCGCGAAAAAGCGGCGGAAAAAGTTTACTCCGAACTGGGCAAACTCCGCGACATGAAGCGCCTGCGCACCAAGGCTGGTGGTGAAATGGTGATCGCGGTTGCCGGTTGCGTGGCCCAGGCCGAGGGCGAGGAAATCGCCCGGCGCTCAAAAGGCGTTGATCTGGTTTTCGGGCCGCAGACTTTCCATCGCCTGCCGGATTATCTGGCGCGGCACAAGGAGACGGGCCGCACCATCGTAGAAACCGAGTTTCCGGCCTCCGAAAAGTTCGGTTCCCTTGCCGGACGGAAATCGGCGGGTCACGGCGTGGCAGCCTTCCTCACGGTGCAGGAAGGCTGCGACAAGTTCTGCAGTTTCTGCGTGGTTCCCTATACCCGTGGCGCGGAGTTCTCGCGGCCGGTGGCCCAGGTTCTGGCCGAGGCCCGCAACCTTGCCGCCACCGGGGTGCGCGAAGTCACCTTGCTGGGACAGAACGTCAACGCCTATGCAGGTGACGCGGGCAGCAGCACGGCCTCTCTCGCGTCCCTTGTTGCCGAACTGTCATTGATCACTGGCATTGATCGCATTCGCTATACGACCAGCCACCCCCGTGACATGAGTGCCGACCTGATTGAAGCCCACGCCAGCAATGTCAAGCTGATGCCGTACCTGCACTTGCCGGTGCAGGCGGGCAGCGATCGCATCCTCAAAGCCATGAACCGCGGCCACAGCGCGCAGAGCTATCTTGATCTCATCGCCAAAGTCCGAGCCACCCGGCCGGACATGGCAATCTCCGGCGATTTCATTGTGGGCTTTCCGGGTGAAACGGAAGCGGAGTTCCAGGATACCCTGGCGATTGTCCGCGCCGTGGGTTACGCCTCGGCCTATTCCTTCAAATATTCGCCCCGCCCCGGCACCCCCGCCGCAGATCAGGACGATCAGGTGCCGGAGGAGGAGAAGCTTGACCGCTTGCATCGCCTGCAGGCTCTGCTGTTAGAACAACAGCAGGCCTTCAACCGCAGTTGCGTGGGCAAGACCCTTACGGTGTTGCTGGAAAAGCCTGGCCGCAATACGGGCCAGATGATCGGTCGCTCGCCCTATTTGCAGAGCGTGCACATGGAACAGCCCGCAGGGCTTGCCCCGCTGGCCGTCGGCGCGCTTGTGGAGACCCGGATTCTGGCTGTTGGCCCCAACAGTCTTTCAGGCCAATATGAGGGGACCGTCACGTGATTCCCTTTCCCCAGAACAAGAGTGGAGACAGAGACCTTTGAGCCAGACGATCAGCGCCCTTCACCCCTCGCGCCCTCATGCCTCAACGCACGGTCACCCTGACGACGACAAGACCTTCACCCTGACTTTTGAAGACAATCGCGTGCTGTCCGTGTTGTTCGGCGAGCATGATGAGCACCTCGCTCTCATCGAACACAGGCTTGCAGTGGCCATCACGCCGCGTGGCAACCGGGTGGCCATCCGGGGCGAAGCCTCTGCCGTGGAAAGTGCCCGCTCGGTTTTGCTGTCACTCTATAGTCGCGCCAGCCGGGGCCTCGACATCAATCGCGGCGAAGTGGATGGTGCCATCCGCATGGTCAAGGCCCAGGCTGACAAGGATGTGACGGAAGGCGCGGTGCGCACCAGACGCAAGGCGGTGATCGCCCGCACCCCCATGCAGGGCGAGTATATCGACGCCATCCGCAAGCATGAACTGGTCTTCGGCATCGGCCCTGCTGGCACCGGCAAGACCTATCTCGCTGTTGCCTGTGCCGCCGAAGCCCTGATGAACGGTGAGGTGGACCGCATCGTGCTGTCGCGTCCGGCCGTGGAAGCAGGCGAACGCCTCGGCTTCCTGCCCGGTGACATGAAGGAGAAGGTCGATCCCTATCTCCGCCCGCTTTACGACGCGCTCTATGACATGATGCCCCAGGCACTGGTGCAAAAGGGCCTTGCCGAAAACCAGATCGAAATCGCACCCTTGGCCTTCATGCGCGGCCGCACGCTGTCGTCCGCCTTCATCATTCTCGACGAAGCGCAGAACACCACCCCACAGCAGATGAAAATGTTTCTGACCCGCCTCGGCGAGGGCAGCCGCATGGTGGTGACAGGCGACCCGACGCAGGTCGATCTGCCCAACAACGCCACCTCTGGTCTTGCCGACGCTCTGGGTGTTCTCAAGGGTGTCAAAGGCATCTCGCAGATTCACTTCACCCAGTCTGACATCGTGCGCCACCAGTTGGTGGGCCGCATTGTCGGGGCCTATGAGAAAGCCTCCCAAAAGGCCCGCGTTGTCGCCAAGCCGGTCAGCCGTCCGGTGAAATGAACTTCTCAATTGAAATTGAAGACGCGGCCTGGGAGGCGCTTCCCGGCCTGCAGGCGCTTGTGGACGCAGCCTGTGCCACGGCCTTGCGTGGCAGGACAGAGAGCGGCGAGATTTTTGTGCTCTTCACCTCGGATGAGGAGATCCGCCTGATGAACCACCAGTGGCGTGACAAGGACAGGCCCACCAACGTGTTGTCCTTTCCCGCCGCAACAGATATGCCTTGTCCACACGGCGAAGTGCCGCCCCTCGGCGATGTTGTTCTGGCCTATGGAACGGTAGCACGGGAAGCAACCCAACAGGGCAAGACACTGGCCCATCACACAACCCACCTGATCGTGCATGGAGTCTTGCATCTTTTGGGCTATGACCACGAGAATGACCACGAGGCAGAAGAGATGGAAAACGAGGAAAGATTGATCCTCGCCCGTCTTGGTATCGCCGATCCATACAGAACATGAGCAACGAAAAACCCTTCGAATCCAAACCCGGCATCCTGCAGAAACTGCGCCGCCGCTTCCAACGCACCTCCGACCTGCGCGAGAGTCTCGAGACCGTCATTGAAACCCATGTCGGGCAGTCGGGCGGCGCAGCGATGGCCGAAGACGCACGCTCCATGCTGGGCAACCTGCTGGGTTTCTCCAACCTGCGCGTCGATGACCTGATGGTGCCGCGTGCCGACATCACGGCACTTGATGAGACGGCGACCATGCGTGATCTGCTCGACAAGTTCACTGAGGCCAACCACTCCCGCCTGCCGATTTTCCGCGAAACCCTGGATGACGTGACCGGCATGATTCACGTCAAGGATTTCCTCGGGTGGCTGTCCACCAAGGGCAAGACCAAGAAGGTCAAGGGCAAGGTCTCGGGGTTGACGCTGGACTCTGAAGAGCTTGCAACACCCATCAAGGCGCACGGACCGATGATGCGTGATGTGCTCTACGTCCCGCCCTCCATGCCGGCACCTGATCTGCTGGTGAAGATGAAGACCAGCCATGTCCATCTCGCCGTGGTGGTGGATGAATATGGCGGCACCGACGGTTTGGTGTCATTCGAGGATCTGGTGGAAGCTATTGTCGGCGACATTGCCGACGAGCACGACGACGACGATGAAATCGCCATGATCAAGAAGCAGGGTGAAGATACCTATGTGGCTGATGCCCGCATCGCCATCTCAACCCTCGATCAGATGTTCAATGTTGATCTCCTGCCGGCGGAAGAAGAGGACGAGGCCGACACGCTGGGAGGACTCATTTTCGAGATGGCCGGCCGTGTACCGATCAAGGGCGAAATTATCAAGCATGAGTCAGGCCTTGAATTCGAGATCATGGAAACCGACCCGCGCCGTGTGAAGAAGCTGCGCATCCATCTGAAGGCCACCTCTCCAAGGCGTGACGAAACGTCGGGAGACTAAGCCAGCCCTGCCTTTGCAGCGTGTTCCTTCAGACTCACTTCTGGCCGTGCTCCCACATGGGAAATCACCTCGGCGGCGGCGAGACCACCGAGTTGCGCGCACCGGGCCAGTGGCAGTTCGCGGGTGAATCCGAACAGGAAACCCGCGGCATAGAGATCGCCAGCCCCGGTCACATCAACGACCTGTGAAACGCGGTGCGCGGGAACCTCGACGGTCTCCTTGCCACGCACGATGACGCTGCCCTTTTCCGAGCGCGTCAACACAGCGATGGCGCAGTCCTTGCGGATCGCCTCCATGGCACCGTTGAAGTTCTGGGTCTGGTACAGTGATTTGATCTCGGTCTCATTGGCAAAGACGATGTCGATGCGCGAGCGGATGAGATGCAGGAAGTCATCGCGGTGGCGCTCGACGCAGAATGAATCCGAGAGCGTGACCGAGGTCAGGCGGTTTGCGGCGCGGGCCACGTCACAGGCACGGCGGAAGGCATCCTTGGCTTCAGGCCTGTCATAGAGATAACCTTCCATGTAGGTGACGCGGGCATCCTTGACCACCGCGTCTTCGATGTCGGCAGTGGTGAGATTCACGCAAGCACCAAGATAGGTGTTCATGGTGCGCTCTGAATCTGGCGTCACCAGTATGAAGGAACGGGCGGTGGCCGGACCATCATCTGCTGCGGTGGAATTGAAGTGGACGCCTTGCGTCCTCATGTCATGGCGGAAGATATCGCCGAGCTGGTCACGCTTGATCTTGCCAAAATAGGCGGCCCTGCCGCCAAAGGAGGCAACACCCGCCGCCGTGTTGCCAGCCGAGCCGCCGGACACTTCCCGGGCCGGGCCCATGACCGAATAAAGCTGTTCGGCCCGCGCCTCGTCGATCAGGTTCATCGAGCCCTTCACCAGTTTCTCGCGGGCAATGAAGGCGTCATCGACGCGGGCAATCACATCAACGATGGCATTGCCGATGGTAAGAACATCAAATCGTGTGTCTGTCATGGTGGGCGCTTGCTAGCGCGGACGGCTTGCGGAAACAAGCGGGAGTGCCTACTTGTGCCGCCATGATCAAAGCCGCTTTCAAGGCCCTCGCCGACCTGACCTCGCCGGAGTTCCGCAACATATTATGGAAAGCCATCGGCCTTTCTTTTCTTCTCTTTGTGGCACTGTTCGCCGGGTTGGAAGCCATCTTCTGGTTTCTCACACTGGTGCCATGGCCATGGTTGGAAACGCTGTTGGCGGTGGGCGCTGGGCTGGCGCTGGCGATTTCTTTCCTCTTCCTCATGTCGCCGGTGACGGCCATGTTTGCCGGCCTCTATCTCGACACCGTGGCGGAGAAGGTCGAACGCAAACACTATCCCCATGAGGCCCCAGGCGTGGCCATGCCGGCACTCAAGGGTGTGTTGCTGGCGGTGCAGTTCGGTCTGCTGGTGCTGCTGGTCAATATTCTGGCCCTGCCGCTGGTTTTCACCGGCTTTGGTGCCGTCGCACTTGTCATGATCAACGCCTATCTCCTGTCGCGGGAATATTTCGAGATGGCAGCCATGCGGGTGATGCCAGTGGCGGATGCAAAAGCCTTCCGCAAGGACAATGCCGTGACGGTATTTGCAGCGGGGTTCCTGCCAGCGCTCCTGTCCATGGTGCCGGTGATCAATCTCACGGTGCCGCTCTTTGCCACGTCCTACTTCGTGCACCTGTTCAGGCAGGTGAGGGCGTCTTCGGGCTGAAGGAGCAGAGGTCGGCCACAAGGCAGCGCCAACACTCCGGTTTACGCGCCTTGCAGGTATACCGCCCGTGCAGGATGAGCCAGTGATGGGCGTGACGCAGATATTCCGGTGGCACGGCTTTCAGGAGTTTCTGCTCGACCTCGTTGACAGTCTTGCCGGGCGCAAGCCCCAGCCTGTTGCCCAGCCGGAAGAGATGGGTATCAACAGCGATTGTGGGTTCGCCAAAAACAGAATTGAGCACCACATTGGCCGTCTTGCGGCCCACTCCCGGAAGGGCTTCCAGCGCCTCGCGGGATTGCGGCACCTGTGAACCGTGCTTCTCGATCAATTGTTGTGAGAGTGCCACGACATTCTTGGCCTTGCCGCGAAACAGTCCGATGGTCTTGATGTAGGGCGTGACACCCTCTTCGCCGAGCGCAGCCATCTTCTCCGGTGTGTTGGCAACAGCAAACAGCGGCCCGGTGGCGCGGTTCACACCTTCGTCCGTTGCCTGTGCCGAGAGCACCACCGCCACCAGAAAGGTGAAGGGATTGACGCTGTGCAACTCACCTTTGGGTTCGGGATTGGCGGTGCGAAAGCGGAAAAACATGGCTTCCACCGCCGCAGCCGGAAGCCGGGGAACACGCTTTGCCTTTGCTTTTTTCATGCTGCCTTCTGCCGCTGGTCCAAG
>Ga0075163_10007245_pt1 | contig 14680 bp, 14 predicted proteins | sample JI1023141ADNA_FD_71478 | JGI IMG/M metagenome (GOLD analysis project Ga0075163, IMG submission 71478) | Wastewater effluent complex algal communities from Wisconsin, to seasonally profile nutrient transformation and Carbon sequestration -... | ecosystem: Engineered > WWTP > Effluent > Algae...
GTGTCCGACACATTGGCCCCTTTCTTGACCGTGTGGTCAATTTCAGGGCAAGGCGGGAACAAGTGACGGTAAGGTTCCAGACTCAGGAGTTCGACATTATTTTTTGCTTCCGTGATTGGCATTTTTTTTGGTTTTTGATGGTAGTTTTGGCTTGAGTGTGATCGGGTCTTTTTTATCGTATCCGATCCATTTGGCTCCCAGATCAATGCTTGAGAGGGTGTTGACCGTAATTATCACGGGTTGCTGTTTGGCAAGTGCCTGATAAAATGTACCGCCCAAGGTCAAGAGTTTGGACAAGGGGATGGTAATGTAAATGGGTTCTTTTAATGCGGCGGCTGAGTAACTTTTAATTTCAATGATGTTACTTTTCACCTGCGAAGTACCCAGCAGAGAGTCTCCAACTAATAACCGAACGTAGGGCTGACGGATGCGCACCGAATATTCGGTGGGGTTTTTCAGCACCACGTCGATGCGAACAACCAAACCCTTTTCGTCAAAGTTGTGGATCGAAGCCTGAGTGATGCTGTCTAACTTATCCCCGAGTTTCTTTTTACCCAGAAGTTTGCTCAGTGCAAAAATGATCCCCGCACCGATGCTTGTTCCTATGATTATTTTTCCCAGCTTGGCCATTAGTCGTTTTCAGGTTTGTCAGTGGTTTGTTCTTTTGTTTCGTCCTTTTTCTTTTTGCGGTTCAGTAACCTTTCTGATAAATAATCACCCGCCAGTTTAAAACCCATCCAGATGGCCCCGCCGATCGCTGCTTTTATCGCATATCCGGCAAGACCCGAATAATCGAGGTTGGCAAACAGGATGGCCCCGGTCAGAAAAGTGTGAGAGCCTGTATCGTTTGTTGAATGATTGGTTTTCATGTTGTTTATTTTTTAGTTTAAAAAACCCTCCTATTATAAAGTTCCGACAGGGTAGAGGGTCAACTGGGACGGATTTTGTTCTTCTCGTTTACCTTCTTCGTTTTTTTGTTTCGATTTGTTCACTTTGTTTGCTTGTCATGATGCTTGTTTTTTTTCTTCTGAAAAATGCTCCATATATAAAGTTCCGACTGGGGAGAGGGTCAACTGGGACGATTTTTGATCTTTTCGTTTCCCTTCGTCGTTTTTTTGCTTTTATTTGCTGATTTTGTTTTGATTTTTCATGAATATTCCACCCAGCCCAAAGTGTTCAATCAGGATGAGGATCTGTCTTGGACTGTAACTGGTGCCGAGTGGCTGACCCAGCTCCTGAGTGTCGGCAATCATGCGGTTGAGATAGTACATGGTGATGTCACCAAAGAGAAAGCAGAGTTCTTTTTTGTTGTAATGCCTGTTAATAATCAGTTCAGGGCGTTTACTGTCTTCTTCCGTTTTCATAGTTAGGGGCCTTTATAGATTAATGAATTGAATGTGCATGATGGCATTGTAATAGTATTGCAGTAAGTCCAGACGGTGCAGTGCGATGAATTTCTCACGGTATGCATAGATGTCCAGTACATTTTTTTTCTCGCAATACTTCAGGATGGCTTCTGAAAAAGCGGTAAGTCCGTATTGATAACTTGGGATGGTTTTGCGTTGAGTCAGCATCTTTCCATATAGACCGTGTGTGAAATAAAGCCCATCTAGGCGGTTAATATTAAACCAAAGTTCCGGTGCCGGTATGCTCCGGTGGTCTTTCTCATCCTCCCAGCGTTTCGCCAAAACAGTGCGCTCCACCAGTTCCCTGAATGTTTGGTCAATGTCTTTGCTTTCACGAAAATGTTCAGCGATGAGTAATTTTAATTCCATTTGCTTCTTTTCGGAAAAATCCTTTTCCGGCCAAAACAGTGACTGTGAAAAGTTTAAGAGGTCTTGAGTGCGTGTAACACGTCTGACAGTATTGAATAAATCACCTTTGATAACCCGCAGTTGAGAAAGATTGGAGGTCTCCTTCTTCGGAGAGGAATTATGATCGTTTTCGGATTCGGACTCTCTTTTTTTCCGGCTAGAGTTTAATTGTCCGTGTGACTGGCTGCAACAACGGATTGATGGGTATTTAGCGTTAAAACGCTTTCCACAATATTCACAGAATTTTTCCATTTTATTTTGTTTCAAATGTTTTGGCTGAATTACCAAAACTCCTGATACAAAATTATTGAGGTCATAGGGGCCAGTGGTTCATAACGGTTCGCAAACGAACGGAAATGAACTGAATTTAATCTTTTTTCATGTTTTTTAATCTTTTCGCTCGTTCTCTGATTTTTGATATTATGAAATAAAAAAAGCCTCCACTTGGGAGGCTTGATTTTATTGGACACACAGCTATTCCAAGACAACGGTTAGGTTGTTGACAATAACTGGTATGATGGGTTATTTAGTCAATAATTACGTGGACATGAGGGGTTAGCAGATAGAAGATTTTTTTCACCTGAACGTTTGTCCATTTTTTTCCGAGTTTTTTTCCAAGGGCAGCCCTGTGCGGTTTGATGTCTCTTTCAAACACCGTTTTACTTATTTCAAGGAGTTTAACGACTTCATTGGTGTAGTACCATAAATGTGTCAGCCGGATAATTTTTTCATCGCTTTGCATAACGTTTAGTTTTTGTGTGAATTTTTTTATTTGACTTACTGGGAATAATTCGACTTTGAGTCAATTCAGCAAATCAAACACCCTACCACGTTTGAGTTTACAATGGTTCAGCACACTCAGCGATCTAAAAGAACAGATCATAGGACTAGTTTTGTGTGAGAGGTCTTTGGTATATATAACGTAACTGGGAGTAACTAAGTATAATCCGCAAATGCACTTGTTATGCATTTTTTGCATTTTCGCATTTTGAAAACCGTTAGGTAGGGTGAAACTGCTGCTTTGGAGAGGCATATATTTTTTAGGAGAAGACAGCAGTTTCCTTACCAAATCAGGCTTTGAAGGGTTATTTATAAATTTTTAATTACGAGGTTTAGACGTAACTGCTTCTGAAGTGACGGTTAAGAATTTCTATGAATGTGCTAAAAACCCTATAAACGGTAGGTTTTAACGTTCAGATGGCTAAAACCCACTAATAGAACAACAATTTTTGAGTAAGATTATAGGGTGATGGTTGGATTCAGCATACAGAAACGCTAGCTTTACCACCACTAGCTTTTGACCAATTTGTTTTCAATGGCATATTTTACCAGAGCTGGGGCGTTATGAATGCCGGTCTTTCGCATAATGTTACTCATGTGAAAATTTACGGTTTCTATTTTTACGCTGAGTATTTCGGAGGCTTTTCTCCGGGAAGTTCCTTTGCAGATCAGATTCAAGACTTCAAGCTCTGTATTGGAAAGTATTGCCTTTGATTCAGGTTTTTTTGGATTCGAATTTAAAACTTCTGCGGCAAGGATTTTTGTCACCTCCACGTCAGAATAGATACCATTTTCATAAACTGAAACGATGGCCTCAACCACTTTTTCTATTTTGTGGTCTTTAGGAAGGAAGGCGCAGATGCCCAATTTAAAGCATTCTACGATGTATTCCTTTTGGAAGTAAGCACTAATGACGATTACTTTAATTTTCGGGTACTTTTTCTTTATTACCTCCAATACTTCCTGTCCCCGCATTATGGGCATTTCAAGATCAAGTAGTAGAATATGGGGTCTTGCTACTTTTAGTTTGTCCAGTAGTTCTTTACCGTTGGCCACGTCAAATAAAACGTTGATTACCTTATGTGCTTTCAGAAGGCTTACTAAGCCTTGTCTCAAAAGCCCGTGATCTTCCGCTATCCCAATTGTAATGACTTCTTTCATTTTTTGATTGGAATTATGAGTTTTACAAATGAAACCCCGGCATCAACAACATAGTCGATTTTTGCGTTTAAAAATAATGCCCGGCTTTGAAGTGATTTCAGGCCTAATCCTTTATTTGATTCAGCTAATTTGGCTATTTCTTCGTTTGTAATTCCAAACCCATCATGTGCAAATACCAAAATGAAATTGTCTTTCATGTCTTCTAATGTGACATTAAGATAATCATATTTAGCGTGTTTCTGTAAATTGTTTAGAATTTCGAGACAAATTCTATAAATGATTAACTGGTCATCCGAAGAAAACGGTAATTCTCCAGCAAAAAGGGTTTCATTATGAAACTCAGCCGTCGAAGTTCCGCCTTTATTGAAATTCTTGACAAATATTTCAATGGATTTTAATAATCCGAAGGATGTAAATAATAGCGGGATTAAACCGTGAGCAATATCCCTTATGCTTTTAGATAAGTCGGCAAAAGTTTCAACCTCCATTCTCATTTCGCTGACATCAATTCCTTTTTCCTCCAGTTCGCTGATGTGAATATTCAAATTTCTTGCGCTGAGGGCTACAATGGGTATGATTTGGTCGTGCAAATTTTGGGCAATTTTTGCCTTTTCGGATTCTTCCGCTTTTGCAACAGCCCGGAATAGTTCAATTTGCTTTTCCTTTTCCAGAATTCGTAATTTGTTTTCCTTCTCCAGTATTTTGCGTTTTGAAATAGAGGTGACGACCACTATTAACAGAACGAGAAGAAGCATAATAGTACAACCCAATCCAATTATCAAGGCTGTATTTGATTCACTTTCCATATACCAATTGAAAATAAAACATTACAAAATATATTCACTAACAAATGGATGCTATACAACGTGCAAGCGGTTGAAGAGGAGCAATTGATAAGAAAGGTGCTATTCATAAAAATCAAGAGAGCTGCACTAAAATAAATCAGAAAAGATAAGTTAATCCAGTAAAAATAATGATTAGAAGGTTTAATAATACTTTCATCCAAGACAATCTTAATAAAGTAGAGCCCTGACAGAATAATTACCAGTATTGCCTCAAGAGTAATGACTCTGCTGTCATCCCTCTTATATCCAGCTTTCCAAATAAATTCGATTAAGCCATATATAATGAATAATCCAAAGGAACCTATAACAAAATATTTTGTCATAGGTTGATTATATTCTTGATAATAAATAAAGAAAATCAACGTGCCTTCTAAAACTGTATGAATGTTAAACATAAAATTAAGGTTAATCTCATTGTCGTTATCCATCATCAGAAAACTGACAGCATCTGAAATAAAACATAGTATTAAAAAGAAAAGTAAAGCCCACAACGATCTGTTGGGGGCTTCAACTTTTATACAACAGATTAGAATTGGACACAAAACGCTAAGTGCAGCGAGTATGCATACTATGTTGTAAATTTCTTTTAATGTCATTATGAATTTAGCGAATTTGTAGCACCGGAATATGGTGGGCTTTTAAACGAGCGATCACCAAGCACCCCGTTACATATATCATCACCTGCGGCATTTACCCCTGCCAACACCAACTCTTTCTGTCCGTTAACGTCCAAGCCATAATAAACCCTAATTCCAACACAATCTGTTTGTGCCAAAATATCCTGCAAAATTTTTTTGACAAATACGTGTCCTAAAAGTTGACCGGGATATGCTTCCCGGTAGGCCTTCGTTAAAGCGCTCGCCGCTGTTAAACTAATGTCTTGATTTTCATTACCTGTAAACATAATATTTGGTTTTAAGATTATGGGCTAATATATACCTTAAAAACAATATATTAAACAAATTTTTAATCCTCATAAATTTAGTAGCCGATAAACTATTGCTAACAGTAGCTATAAAACTATTGTAAAGAGTAGGTCTTTAGGGGTTAGTGATAATTCCTTGCCGGATAGCATATCTCACCAAGGAGATTATTGTTTCGCTGTCCGTCTTTTTTTTGATATTATTTTTATGATATTGAACTGTGTTTTCTGTGATGTTCAAATTAGCTGCTACTTGACCGGCGGTAATATCTTTGCATAGTTCTTGGATTACTTCTATTTCCCTTTCTGAGAATTTTTTATCCTGAATTAGGTAATAAATTTTTTTATCAGAATTTAGTTCTTTTATTATTTTTTTTGAGATAACATCATTGAAGTAATAACCATCTTTGTGGACGGAGTGAATAGCGTCCAGTACCTCCGAGACTTTACTGCTTTTTTTTATGTAAGCATACGCACCGTTAATAATAACGTTTGCAACATAGTAATCCGTGTAATCATTACTTATGACAATCGTCCGAATATTGGGGAAATCCTTCGCTAAAATTTTTAGAACCTCGTGGCCATCTAAGATTGGCATCCTCAAATCCAAAAGGATGATGTCAGGTTGGGTTTCGTTAATAAGATCAATGAGAGTCTGTCCATTATCTGCTTGACCAATTACATCAATATCATTTTCCAATAATTCCTTTGCGAGCATTTCCCTGAACATTTCATGGTCATCTGCAATCATAACTTTTATTTTGTGCGAATTCATTTTAGTAGGCATTTAAATATAGGACTTGTGCCTACCGAAATTATGAAATTTTTTCAATCCAAAAAACTATCAAAATTGATAGGTGAATTGTGTTTTTTTCTTATTTACATTTACGATGAGTTAAACATCATTAAGTAAAACAAAGATAAGATTGTAGCTATTTAAACTTTTCTATTTCCAATGAAAACCAACGGAACTCTTGATAACCTTAATGAAGCATTAGAACCTTACAAGTTCTTTTGGATGGAGTGGGTTCAATTTGAGGACTGCAATTTAACTGATATTGAAGTTAGTAAAATTCAAACATTAATGAGTACTACTTCTACGTTTGTATGGACTTCCACCTCCAGTGATGAATTGGAGATGTTGAGAGGCATAATAAAAAAACTAAAAATAGGCTACCAGATTTTCAAAGACTTTGTTGTGGTTAATTTTCTTAGCAAAATTATTCAATTGGCGAGAGATTACGGCTATGATTTATTTTTAAACACTCCCATTAAAGACCTTGATATCGCTGAAGATTTAAGAAACTGTTTGTTGAAATTTAAGACTGTAAATCTTAAACTACTTTTTTTGACTTATAAAGCGGAGGAATTTAGTGTAGGTTTGGTTTATGGGTTGATAGTTGAATTCCTGACTTTACAAAAAACAAAAGCCACCGTATACATTAACAAACCTGAGTTCACATGAGTCTATGTAGATCGCAAGTTAAAGACTGTTTACAATGAGGAGTTTTTAACTATTTTGATTGTCAAACCCAAAATATAGACAGAAATATTCATTAATTAAACCCCAAAAACATGAAACAAAAAATCAACTTTAAAATTAATGTAAAAACTAAAAAATCATGAAAAAGAAACTTTTATTACTCGGCCTAACATATTTATTTTTTTGTAAAGGGTTAGCGCAAAACTCTTGCGTAGGAAACAATGGCTCTCAAGGCGCATATTCTCCGCAATCATGTAATATACCTGGAGATGGTGAGGTTTATAAATATATCCCAAATTCAGTATATGACCAAGGCCCAAATTTTATGCCGACACTTTATTTCCGTGTAAATTTTATTTTTCTTGTAGATGCAGTGACACCCACAATATACAGCGGAGTTACATTGCAGCAATTAATTGACGATGTGGATTTGACAGTTGGCCATATCAACTCGAAATTTGCCAGTTCTGGAATTATACCGTCGCTTCTTACCCCGCCTAACCCCTCGCCTCTTGTATCTAATCCAAAAATCCAAATAGTGCGTAATAATGTATATAGAATAGTTTCCACAAAAGCTATCGGACTTTATTGGAACGGTGATACTTTGTACAATAATTATCCCTTAGACACGGCAAATACGATCAATTTGTACTTTTATACCGACCCAGGTAATACAAATGACCCTGACTATGGAATTAAATATGGATCTGGAAAAGCTGTATTTGGACGGTACGCTCAAATGGCCCTTGAGCCAACAACATTGCCGTTTCCACAACATATATCCGGCACCTATCTAAACAATCCAGATTTAATTTGGCATGAATTGTGTCATTGTCTGGGGTTCCTTGGTGATTGCTACAATGATCCGGCCTGGTACTACTATAGAAACAATGACCCTGCTTATGGAGCAAATTACATACCTGACGACGCATTTATAGACACGAGTCTCTACAACTGCAACGTTCCGGCTTCACTACCTAGTAATAATGCAATGGGAAATACCAATTGTCGACAAAACTTGTCGGCAAGGCAGATAGGCGCTTTTCACTATTTAGTTGCAAAAAATTTAACTAGGAAATTTACCCAGTTTGGCACAGGTCTATATCCTTTTATCCCCGTTAATTTACCCTTTTCTCCAACTGCCTATAACTTAACAGGAACTCAAACATTGACCAGTATTCCGCCTTTTAGTACATTAACTATAAAAAGTAATGCGAATATAACATTAAAAGCAGGGAATATTTTCGTCCCGTCTAATGCAAAAATTATTGTAGAGCAAGGAGGTAGACTCAATCTCAAGTGTGTAAGTCTGTCACTCCACCCTCAATATTCTGGGACATGGGAGGGCATTGAAGTTTGGGGGTCTCCAACAATGCCGCAAACGATACAACCAAGTGGGTTAAACAGTTACCAAGGGATACTAGATATGGACAACTGCTATATTACTAAAGCCCGTAAAGCTGTTCTAGTTGGGAAAAGGAACCCAACAGGATATCAAAACACTTACGGATTTGGAGGCGGGGTATTACTTGCCAAAGATGTTACTTTTGAAAACAACGAGGAGGATATAACCATGAACCCTAATTCTGTAAACGCTTCAAATTTAACAACTATCAATAGTTGTGAATTTAAACGATCAAGTAATTTTAATATTCCTGGGCCATCTGTGAAGAGGGGTATGGTTAATTTACACGGTGTTAAGGATGTTAAGTTCTATCTAAACCATTTTCTTCCAAGTAGAAGAGCACTTGATGAGGACACAACCATCTGTATTAGAGGGATAAATTCTAATGTAATTGTTGGAGATATGCAAAATTCTGGAGGGAATATATTTGACAGCGCATTTTATGCTATACACATGGTTGGTGGCTATAAGAACATTATAGAGGATAACTGGATTTTTACCCGAAATGGAGTATATATAAGCAACAGCAATTACAACCGAATTACTAATAATAAATTCCGCTTGGATTTTGTTTCAAACTATTTCAATTCAAATTCGTTAAGGACTGGCATATACATGAACGAGTGCAATAATTTCAAAATTGAAAAAAATGAAATTTCAACCGTTAACTTAAACCAGAATATATCAGAAGGAATTTGTATTAACAATAGTGGGCCCGTTGCCACACAGATTTATAACAATACCCTCACCAGACTGAATCAAGGTATCTGGTGTCAAAATCAAAATTATGACCCTAATTCTCCGACACAGGATGGATTGGTAATTAATTGCAACAATTTCACAAATTGCAACTATAATATTGGTGTACAAACCCCAATGGTGATAGGTTATGGTTTTCCTGTGGCAACCTATATATATACGAACTGGCAAAGTAATTTCTCTCAACAATGTTATTATGGGGGCATTTGTCCTTCTCAGGGGGTAACTTATTTTGGTAGTTCTTTCTACGTACGAAATACTTACAATAATGTGCAGGCATCTGGAAATGAGAATAAATTTTACTCTTATACTCCTTACAGTTTACCCCCGGTTGTTTCTCACGGCAACTTTTTGGAACCAACGCTCCCTGCAACCCCTAAATTCGGAGTTGCACCACAGCCTGCATATAGCGATCCATACGATGTAACTAACCTTGTTGGACTTGCTGCACCAGCAAATAGGGACTTGTATTGCCCTGATCTTTCTGTATTACCCTCTAAATTTGCGGTTAATAGTCAACTAGCCACATTAAATTCAGATATCAATGTTGTCAATGGTAATTTTGTCACACATCTGGATGGTGGTTATACGCAAGTAATTCTTAATGCTATAAATAGTAGTTCAATTGCATCGAGTAATCTTAAAATAGACCTAATAAATAAAGACTATTTGAGTGACACAGTACTTATCAGTTATTTTACGCCCACAATAGTACCTGCAACATATGTAAAAGAGGTGTTTGAGAAAAACGCTCCAGTTAGTAAGAAGGTCTGGAACGTATTAGTTGCGCGCAATCTACCAACGAGCATTTTTGATACATTAAAAGTTAAACAGGCGGCAAATAAATTAAGTGAACGTTCAAAAGTACTTGCTCAACTTTCTTTAATGAAAAACCAGCGCAGTTATGCCATTATGCATAAAAGTATGCTGTTAATGGACGATCCTACGGCCACCCACCTAAAAGACAGTATCGCAGCACTTATAACAATGAACGGGATTGGAGATGTGTCGAAGCAATTGATTGAATTGGATTTTACATTCGGGGACTATCCGGCTGCTAAGTCGAAACTAGCAACCTATACATTAACAAATACATCTCAAAAGAATAAGTATGTGAGTTTCAAAACAATTGTTGCCGACTTGATGGCAGATAGTTTAAAAATTTACAAGCTTACTAGTGATAATACCCGCAAGGCACTTGTGGAAGCAGTCGCAACAGATTACGACCACCCTTGTATGCAAGAGGCACGTAACATCTTGTTTGCAGTTTTTGACAAATATTATCCCGAACAAAAACTTATACCTGAGGAAATGATTGAAGAAGGAGGTGGTCGTTTGATGTCGCAGACTGGTGGATTACCTGCCGAGGCAAACAAGATTGAAATGCTTGCTAACGGCATTAATTTGTATCCAAATCCTGCCAGTAGTGAAATCTATATCAATAATATTGCAGATAGTGAATTTAACGTTTCTATTACAAATGTTAATGGCCAGCCAGTTATTTATGACCATGCGAAAGCCCGGCAATTGAATAAAATTGACATAAGTGTATTGCTAAACGGAATTTATTTTGTAAATTTATTCAACGAGAAAACGCTTATTAAAACAGCCAAATTAGTCATTGTTAAGTAAATTACATATTGGCACCTTATTAATTACTTTGCTCATTTCCCTTTTGGGATTTGGGCAAAGTACTTTTAACAATTATTACCCATCCGGGAGTTTAAGTTTGGCCAATAAGATTAATTATGTGAGTCAGAACGAATTTATTTTAAGTAGTTATTATGTAGATAGTGCCAGTGGGCAACAAGGACTGGACTTGAAACTCATCAATAACTTGGGTCAAACACAATTACGTAAGCGGCATCTATTTCGTGACTGCGAATATTTGTCTTTTGCTAATAGCAATGTACAGGCGGATATTAGTAATTCTACCATGCTACTTACGGCGGCTACTAGTATAAATGGGGAATCTGGGGTTATATTCACCTCCGTGAATAAAAGCACATTAGATACAAATTGGGCAAAATATTATAGCGATGGGGTTTATAGTTATTACCTCAACAATGTTTTTAAAACAAAACCAAATGAAGTTTGGTTTATGGGCGACAGGGGGAATAATAACGGTTACACATCACGACCAACAATATTAAAAACGGACACCCTGGGGAATTTACTTTCCATTAAAGAATTCACAAATATGGTTGGGTACTTAGCCACCTCTGTGTATTTTGATGAGACAAATAACTTACTATATATTGCTGGCAGAAATGCGATTAATCCGGCGATACAGCAGAGTTACATTGCATGTACAGATACCCTTGGCAATATAATCTGGAACCAACAAATTGGTAACAATCCCTATTTAACCGATGTTTACCAAATCGCAAAAAGAAATAATTATTTGATTTTGAGTGGTTTTAAAATTTCAAGTGTAGTTGGTAGTTCGGTTAGGTTCAAATTATGTTTAGCTAAACTTAACAGTAGCAATGGTAGTCAGCTATGGAATAAGACTTATGGATCTGAGGGTTGGAATAATTTAAAAGGATTTGTAATTAACAATGATGAAAGCATTACAGCTAGTGGCATGATGCAGTTTCCCTCGTTAAGCCTTGGTCCTAATCCAAACGGGGTTGTTTTCAAAGCAAATAGTAATGGAGATAGTTTGTGGTTGAAAAGTTTTAGTACGTATACAGGAAATGTCTTTGAACAGTTTCTTGATTTGCAGGCGACACCTAATGGGGGTTATGTGACTTGCGGTGGTCCATCTTCCACACAAATTAGTCATTCCTGGGTTGTTATGATGGACAGTGTTGGCAATGCACCCGGAATGTTTACTTACACTGCGCCACCTACCGGCACAACCACAAATCCTGGCGGGGGAACAATTACTGCTGTTTTCGATTTGCAGACAAATGGAGTAGGTTTTAATGTTTTTCCTAACCCAGTCGATAATGTATTGACTATTGAGTTTACCGAGAATTCTAACTCGCAGCCTTATACTTCAATTCAGTTATACGGTAGCTTTGGACAATTGCTGATTGAAGAAAAATTAAGTGCTCCCAAAAATATAGTTTCTTTAAAGACAGATCATTTGGAAAGGGGTGTTTACTTTCTTAAATTCAATGACACTGTCGGTAATAATGTAACTAAGAAAGTTATCATTTCGAGATAAATCTGTAAACTCTCATCAAACAGACACTTCTGTACCCTTTGAAAGATCGGATCTCACATTGAATTATTTTTTGAGGAACAATCTCTTACGCTGATTGTATCCCCAATTCAAAGCAATCGTTTTTGGGAATATTATTGAGTCCATTTGTATGGGTAGAGCTTGTATTTAAGTCTTTTCCCCAATATTAGCTGAGTTTCCACAATGAAAGATAATATTCGTTCACTAATTTAAATAAGTATCCTTAAAATCCAGCTATATTTCATTGAATTTTTGTTTCTGTTTTAATGTAATTTAATCTGGTTTAATCCCCCCGCTATCAATTTTAATCTTTTTTGATCGCCCCGTGACAAAGCCGTAATTAAAAATGTCTCGTCCTGAAAAAAGTTGACAAAGTGCGTCTTTACGAAGTTGGCCTTGTATCGACTATTCCAAATGACTGTTTAAAAACGCATTAAAAAAGTAACGATCTCGTATCATTACCGGTGATTTCAACAAAAATCGTCCCAACACGACCATGTTTCTGCCGAACTTTATATTAGGTGGCATTTGCAGCAAAGATTTTAACTTATTTAACTGATTATCAAGTAGTTGTAATATTTAGTTTGCTATTTTTGTGAAGCACGTGCCACGGATATATTATGAAAAAAGATGAAGAAATACACCACTACAAAGAGCCTACGCTCACTTTTGAGGAATGCAAGCAATTTCTGTGTAGGGACGGAGAGGCATACACAGATGAGGAAATTGAGGCTATCAGAAAGCTCATACTTAATCTGGTTCAGATAGAATACATGAACTATTTGAGAAAGCAGGCGTCCCAGAACCAAAAGGTCATACAACTCAATCCAGATAAAGAATACAAACAAGCTAGTTAAAGTACTATGAAAAGGAAAGCGATAATTTATGTTCGTGTTTCTACCGACGAACAAGCCGAAAAAGGATACAGTTTAAAGTATCAGGTAGAAAGATTGCAAGTTTACTGTGACGCAAATAACATTGCCGTTGTAGCGACGATATCGGAGGACTATTCAGCAAAGACATTTGAGCGGCCTGAATTTACAAGGCTTATCGAACAATTGCAGCGGAAAACAATTCAGGCGGACTTAATACTATTTACGAAGTGGGACAGGTTTTCACGGAATGCGCCGGACGCCTATACCATGATAAAAAGATTGAAGAAGTTTGGAATAGAACCACAAGCGATCGAGCAACCATTGGATATAAGCATACCCGAAAACAAACTCATGCTTGCTATTTTCCTAACCGCACCCGAAGTAGAGAATGATCGCAGGGCGCTCAATGTGATCGGCGGAATGCGCAGGGCCAGAAAAGAGGGTAGGTGGATGACCCAAGCCCCGAAGGGTTATAGAAATACAGTAAACGAAAACAACAAAAAGATAATTGTACCCGACAAAGATGCGCCGTTAATTAGGTGGGTATTTGAAGAAACCGCAAAAGGAGTTACCAACGTGTTTGAGGTCTGGAAAATAGCGACAGAAAAGGGGCTTCGTTGTAGTAAGAATAACATTTGGAACATTTTACGAAATCCGGTTTACATGGGTAAAATCCCCGTGGCTGCTTACAAGGAGGAGGCTGCTTGTTTGGCTGACGGGTTGCATGAGCCAATTATTTCAGAAAAACTGTTCTATGAAGTTCAGGACGTGTTAGATGGAAGGAGAAGGAACGTACCAACTAAAAACACCAGACAAGACGCGCTTCCGTTACGGGGTTTCCTGATTTGTAGACGTTGCGGTAAAATTCTAACAGGAAGTGCATCTAAAGGGAACGGAGGAAAATACTTCTACTACCATTGTCAAAAGGGTTGTTGTGAGAGATTTAAAGCTGGGTTAGCAAATGAATTGTTTGTCGAAGGGCTGAAAGATTTTAACACAAAATCGAATGCTATTGATATGTACTTGACGACTTTAAAGAGAGCATTTTTACTCAATCAGGAAGACAATGCTAATAATGTTGGTGTCTATAAAAAGGAAGTCGAAAAGATTAGAGAACGTTTATACTCAGCACAAACCATGATGTTAGATAGGCTAATCGAACCAACAGAGTTTAGAGAAATCAAAAGCAGATTAGAGCCTGAAATTGAGAGGCTGGAGCGAAAAATAAACAATGTCCAAAGTGGTATTGGAAATTACTCTGCATACATTTCGGGAGGTATTGATCTTTTACGAAATATGCCGAAATTCTTTGTTGATGCGGATTTGCGGAGCAAACAACAATTTATTGGTTCGATATTCCCTGAAAAGTTGATTTTTGAAAATAATACTTATCGAACCACACAATTTATTTTGCCCTTTAACCGGATTCTCTCAATTGGTGCG
>Ga0075163_10007246_pt1 | contig 14677 bp, 13 predicted proteins | sample JI1023141ADNA_FD_71478 | JGI IMG/M metagenome (GOLD analysis project Ga0075163, IMG submission 71478) | Wastewater effluent complex algal communities from Wisconsin, to seasonally profile nutrient transformation and Carbon sequestration -... | ecosystem: Engineered > WWTP > Effluent > Algae...
CGGCGAGGGCGCAAAACCGCGCGCCCGCCGGAGCATGATGCGCGCGCCTGCCGCGGAAAACCGCACCACCGAATCGTCCACCGGCCGCGCGATCGGCCGGTCATGCCCGAGAAAAAAATCCGCCATGCCTTTCAGCCGCCCAAGTGCCTCGTCGTCGTCGATGCACAGCGGCTCCTCGGAGAGATTCGCACTGGTCGCCACCAACGGCCGCCCGCAGCGCTCCAACAACAACACGTGCAGCGGCGCATACGGCAGCAGCGCCCCGATCCACGGATTTCCCGGTGCCACACTCGCCGCCAACCCGCGTTCCCCGCGTCGCTTCACCAACACCACCGGCGCCTGCGGCGAGCTGAGCAGCGCCGCCGCTTCCGCCGAAACCTCCGCCACCGCCTCCAGCGCCGCGCGCGAGGGAAACATCACCGCCAGCGGCTTCTCCTCACGGTGCTTTCGTTTTCTGAGTGCGGCGACCGCCGTTTCGTTGGTCGCGTCGCACATCAGGTGAAATCCCCCGATCCCCTTCACCGCGACGATTCGCCCCGCCGTGAGTTCCGTGGCCGCCCACCACAACGCTTCTTCGTTTTCCGCCAACGGCTCGCCGACCTCGTCCGTCAACGCCAGCCGCGGTCCGCACACCGGACACGCGTTCGGCTCCGCGTGAAACCGCCGGTTCGTCGCGTCGCCGTATTCGCGCTCGCAGGCCGCACACATCCGAAATCCGCTCATCGTCGTCCGCACCCGATCATAGGGCAGTTGCTCGATGATCGAGTATCGCGGCCCGCATTGCGTGCAGTTGATAAACGGATACCCGCGCCGCCGATTTTCCGGCGATGCCAGCTCCGCCCGGCAAGCGCCGCAGATCGCGAGGTCCGCCGGCACCGCCGTTTCCACGTCGCCTTTCGGCACCACGCTCTCCGCGATCGTAAACCCGTCTGGGATCGGCGCGTCCTCCGCATGCACCTGGTCTTCGATTGACTCCACATTCGCCGAGACCGGCGCCTCCCGCAAAATCGCCTCGGCAAACGCCGCGACCTCCGCCGCCGTTCCCACCGCCCGGATCAACACGCCCTGGGCATCGTTGCGGACCCAACCGCGCAGCCCGCAGCGCTCCGCCGTCACCTGCACAAACGGCCGAAACCCCACGCCCTGCACCGTGCCGCGCACCCGGATCAGTCGGTCGGTGACCGCACCGTCGAGCGCTCGCCTTGTGCCCGTTTCGTTCATGCGCGTTCCGCCTTCGGCAGCCGCGCGCGCAGCAGCGCATACCACGCGTCCATGCCTTCGCCGCTGCGCGCCGACAATTCGATCAACGTCGCCTGCGGCGCGATCCGCCGGATATTTTCCGCCGCCTCTTTTCGGCTAAAGCCGAGCGCCTCCGCTACGTCGATTTTCGTCAACAGGACGACATGCGCGGACTTGAAGATCGGCGGATACTTCAGCGGCTTGTCCTCCCCTTCCGTCGTCGAGAGGAGCACCACGCGCAGCTCTTCGCCGAGATCGAATTCCGCCGGGCACACGAGATTGCCGACGTTCTCGATAAACATCACGCGCACTCCCGCGAGATCGAGCGACTCCACGCTTTTCGCGACCATCTCCGCGTCGAGGTGACACGCCGTGCCCGTCGTGATCTGCGCCACCGGCACGTGCGGTCGCGCGAGCCGCCGCGCATCATTGTCCGTCTCCAAATCGCCAACCACTACCGCACACTTCGTCTCCCGCCCAAACTCATCGAGCGTGCGCCCTAGCAGCGTCGTTTTCCCTGCTCCCGGCGACGACACGAGGTTGAGCGCCAACATCCCGCGTCCCCGGAAAAACCCGCGGTTCCGCTCCGCCAACCGGTCGTTCTTCGCCAAGAGCGGAATGCGCACATCCACCGTTCGCACGCCACTCGCCGCCGCTCCGCTTTCATTCGCACCGCCCTTCGCCTCGACCGGCGCGCCCGCCGCCGCCGGCACCGTATTCGCGCGCAACAATCCCGGCGCGAGCGCCCGGATGACTTTGATGCCGAAAGGCACCGGTGTGTTACAGCCGCATTCGACGCACATAAAGTTACGACATCTCGATCCGTGACAGTTCCATCTCGCGACCTTGCCGCAAGTCGCCCGAAAACTGCCCGCAGCGCGGACAGGAAATAATGTAGCCGCCGTCGACGCCGAACTCTTCCGCGCAGGCCGCGCAATACGCCCGCGCCGGCACCGCCTCCACGTCGAGCGTCGCCTCGGCCGCGATCGTCTCCCGCGTCACCACCTCAAACGCGAACCGTAGCGACTCCGGTTCCACGCCCGCCAGCGCCCCGATCCGCAGCACGATCCGGTGCACACGCGTCGCCCCGTGCGTGCGCGCCTGCTCGAGCACCGCATCCATCGCCGAGGTCATAATCCCAACTTCGTGCATCGGGTAACGGGGGTTGTAGCCACACAAGCCCGCTCGCGCAACGGGTCGAGCCTCGTCCGCACGTTTGTCAAAATCTGCGCACCCTTGGCCAACCGATGCGCCACAACGCTGTGTCATATCGGCTATGTTCCGTCCGCCCCCCGCAGTTCGATTCTGCCCCGCCTCCGTCCACCGTCTCCCCCCACGTCGCGCGAAACCTCAGCGAAGCATTTTTACCCAAATGAATTCACCCACCGTCGCCCCCTCCGCCGCCGAACCCGTCGTCCCGACCGTCTACGAACAAATGGTTTCTCGCGGCGTCACGCGTCGCGACTTCATGAAATTCTGCGCGTGGATGGGCGCCTACCTCGGCGTCGAATCATCCGGCATCGCCCAGATCGCCAAGGCCATCGAAACCAAGCGCCGCATCCCCGTCGTCTGGCTCCATTTTCAGGAGTGCACCTGCTGCAGCGAATCGTTCCTCCGCTCCTCACACCCGATCGTCGCCGACATCCTCCTCGATAAAATCTCGCTCGACTACACCGAGACCCTCCAAGCCGCCGCCGGCCACCAGTGCGAAGAGATCCTGCACGACGTCATCACGAAATACAAAGGCGAGTATCTCATGCTCGTCGAAGGTTCGGTTCCTCTCGGTGCCGGCGGTGCCTACTGCGTTGTCGGCGGCAAGTCCGCTCTCGATACCGTGCGCGAAGTCGCCGCCGGCGCGAAAGCCATCGTAGCGTGGGGCAACTGCGCCTGTTCCGGCTGCGTGCAGGCCGCGAATCCCAATCCCACCGGCGCCACGCCGATCAACGCCATCATCAAGGACAAACCCATCATCAACGTCCAGGGCTGCCCGCCCATCGCCGAAGTCATGGCCGGCGTGCTCGTGCACCTGCTCACCTTCGACCGCCTGCCGCAGCTCGATTCCCTCGGCCGCCCGAAGGCGTTCTACTCGCGCCGCGTCCACGATACGTGCTACCGCCGCCCGAACTACGACGCCGGCCTCTTCGTCGAATCCTTCGACGACGAAAACGCGCGCAAAGGCTACTGCCTCTACAAAGTCGGCTGCCGCGGCCCTTCGACCTACAACGCGTGCGGCACGATGAAGTGGAACAACGGCACCAGTTTCCCGATACAATCCGGCCACCCGTGCATCGGCTGCTCCGAGGCGAAATTCTGGGACAACGGTCCGTTCTACAAACGCCTCACCAACTTCCCCGGCTTCGGCATCGAGTCCACGGCTGACCAGATCGGCCTCGGCGTCGCCACCGTCGCCGCCGGCGGTGCCCTCGCGCACGCCGTTCTGACCAATGTCCGCAAGCGCGGCGCCATCGGCGAGCAGCCCGGCGAAAGCCCGGCCGACCGCGATCCGCATCCCACCGCCTCCGAAGAATCCCCCAAATCTTAACCCACGGACCCCGCCATGAGCGAAAGAATCGTTGTCGATCCCGTCACCCGTATCGAGGGACACCTCCGCATCGAAGCCGAAGTCAAAGACGGTAAGATCGTCGATGCCTGGAGCGCCGGCACAATGGTGCGCGGCTTGGAAATCATCCTCAAGGGCCGCGATCCCCGCGACGCCTGGGCCTTCTGCGAACGCGTCTGCGGCGTGTGCACCACCGTGCACGCCCTCGCCTCTGTGCGTTCCGTCGAAGACGCCCTCGGCATCAAGGTCCCGCCGGTCGCCGAGCTCATCCGCAACATCATGTTCTGCGTGCAGAACGTGCAGGACCACGTCGTGCACTTCTACCACCTGCACGCGCTCGATTGGGTCGACGTCGTTAGCGCGCTCAAAGCCGATCCCGCCGAGGCGTCGCGTATTGCGCAGAGCATTTCACGCTGGCCCAAGAGTTCGCCCGCCTATTTCGCCGACTTGCAGAAACGCCTCACCGGTTTCGTGCAGAGCGGTCAGCTCGGCATTTTTGCCAACGCCTACTGGGGCCACCCCGCTTTCAAACTTCCGCCCGCGATCAACCTCATCGGCGTCGCGCACTACCTCGAGGCGCTCGAGTGGCAGAAGGAAATTGTCAAAGTTCACGCCGTCTTTGGAGGCAAGAACCCGCACCCGAACTATCTCGTGGGCGGGATGCCTTGCTCCATCAACCTCGACGAGGCCAACGCCATAAACTCTGAGCGGCTCGCCCTCGTGGGCCAGCTCCTCAAGAATGCACGCGACTTCGTCGAGCAAGTTTACTACCCGGACCTCCTCGCCGTCGCCCCCTACTACCTCGATTGGGCCGGCATCGGCGGGGGGCTCGAAAATTACCTGAGCTACGGCGATCTGCCGACCAACGGCTTCGCCAACATCGCCAGCTATAAGTTCCCCCGCGGCGCCATCCTCGGCCGCAAGCTCACCGAGATTCTGCCCGTCGATCCCAAGGACACCAAGACCGGCATCGAGGAGCTCATCGACAAGTCTTGGTATACCTACAAGGACGGCACCGCCGCCGGCGGCCGTCACCCGTGGGCCGGCGAGACCAACCTCAACTACACCGGCCCCAAGCCCCCGTATAAGCACCTCGACGTCGACCAGAAATACAGCTGGCTCAAGACGCCGCGCTGGAAGGGCCACGCCATGGAGGTCGGCCCGCTCGCCCGCATGTTGGTCGGCTACGGCGCCGGTCAAAGCGAGATCAAGGACGCTGTCACCGAGGCGCTCGGCGCACTCAAGGCGCCGCCCAGCGTGTTGTTCTCCACCCTTGGTCGCACCGCCGCCCGCGGCATCGAGGCCCGTCTCACCGCCAAGTGGGGTCTCGAGTTCTTCGACCAGTTGATCGCCCTCATCAAGGCCGGTGACACCCGCACGTTCACCAAGGAAATGTGGGACCCGTCCACGTGGCCGGCCGAGGCCCGCGGCGTCGGCACCAGCGAAGCCCCGCGCGGCGCCCTCGCCCACTGGATCGTCATCAAGGACCGCAAAATCGAGAACTACCAACTCGTCGTCCCCAGCACGTGGAACGCCTCACCGCGCGACGCCAAGGGCCAGCGCTCCGCCTATGAGGCCTCGCTCATCGGCACACCCGTCCACGATCCGAAACAACCGCTGGAGATCATCCGCACGATCCATTCGTTCGACCCTTGCCTCGCCTGCGCGGTGCACCTCTACGAAAACGGCGCCGAGGTCTCGCACCACGAACTGTTCGTCAAATAACCGGAGGCCACCATGAGCAACCCCGCTAGCGGCTCGCACGACTACGCGCGAGTCTACGTCTGGGAGCAGCCCGTCCGCTGGTTTCACTGGATCAACGCCGCCGCCATCATCGTGCTCGGCGTCACGGGCTGGATCATCGCCAACCCGCCCGCAATCATGAGCACGAGCGAGGCGTCGTTCAGTTATTGGTTCGGGCAGGTGCGCTTCGTGCACTTCGTCGCGGCCCACGTGTTCACGGCGAACTTTCTCTTCCGGCTCTACTGGGCCTTCGTGGGCAACAAATACGCCAAATGGCGGAATTTCTTCCCGCTCACCCGCGCCCAGCTCCGCCAGATCGGCGACGTCCTGAAGGTCGACATCCTCCAGTCCTCCGCGAAACCGGTCCACACGCTCGGCCATAATTCCATGGCGTATTTCACCTACGCCGGCACCGGCCTGCTCACCGTGTTTCAAGTCGCCTCCGGCTACGCGCTCTACGCTCCGATGAGCGAGTCATGGTTCCCCGCGCTCTTCACGTGGCTCACGCCGCTGTTCGGCAGCGAGTTCTCGCTGCGGATTTTCCACTACGCGGTCATGTGGGCCTTTGCCGTCTTCACCATCATCCATATCTACCTCGTGTTTTATCACGACTACGTGGAAGGCCACGGCGTCCTCTCGTCGATGGTCGGGGGCTGGAAGTTCATGGAGAAAAAACAAATCGAGAGCGAAGAGGCCTCCGGCATTTCTCCCTACCCGACCACGCCCCCGCGGCCGACCGCCGCTCCACCCCGGCCCGCCAAGTCCGGCTGACGCGCCATGCTGCTCCTCGATACGACGCTCGTCGGTGAACCATCCGATCGCCGCGCGCCGGCCGATCCCGACAGCCCCGTCCTCATCCTCGCCGTCGGCAATCTCCTCATGGGCGACGAGGGCGTTGGCATCCATTCGCTGCGCGCCCTCGAACACGAGCCGCCCGTGCCCGGCGCGCGCCTCCTCGACGGCGGTGTCGCCGGCATCAATCTCCTCGAAGACATCCAGCGCGCCCGCTCTGTCATCATGATCGACGCCACGCGCGACGGCCGTCCTGCCGGCACCGTTACACTGCTCCGCCCCGCCACCGTCGGCGCGATCCCGCAGGGCCTCTCCGCCCACGACTTCGGCCTCAAGGATCTTTTCGCCGCCGCCGCCCTGCTCGGCTCGATGCCCGACGTCCACCTCTTCACGATCTCCGTGGAAACAGTGAAACCCATGTGCCTCGAACTCTCTCCGCCGGTCGCCGCCGCTCTCCCCGAGGTGCTCCACTCCGTGCGCGCCTTGGCCGCCCGGCTGGTGGTCGGCGCCTGATCCGCCCATGCAGGTCGATCTGACGCTGCTCCTCCTGAACGCCGCCGCCCTCGGCTTCATCCACACCCTCGTCGGGCCCGATCACTACCTCCCGTTTATCGTCCTCTCGAAAGCCCGCGGCTGGTCCCTCGCGAAAACCGCCTGGATCACCCTCGCCTGCGGTCTCGGCCACGTTGCCAGCTCGATTCTCATCGGCCTCGTCGGCTACGCCGTCGGCGCGAGCCTGAAACACCTCAACCTCATCGAGGAGGTGCGCGGCGAGATCGCCGCCTGGCTGCTGATCGCCTTCGGACTCGTCTACGCCATCTGGGGACTGCACCGCGCCCGCCGCACCGGCCCCGACGGCCACACCCATTCGCACGGCGGCTGGCTGCACTCCGCCGACCATATCCACGATCCCAAGACGGGCGAGACCATCAACCTCACGCCATGGATCCTCTTCATCATTTTCGCCTTCGGTCCCTGTGAGCCGTTGATTCCGCTCTTCATCTATCCCGCCGCCACGTCCGGCTGGCTCGCCGCCTTTGCCGTCGCTGCGGCTTTCTCCGTGGCTACCCTCTTGGTTATGCTCGCGGTTGTGTTGGCCTCCTCGTTTGGCCTCCAACGCATTCCGCTCCGCACGTGGGGCCGCTACAGCCACGCCCTCGCCGGCGCGAGCATCGCGCTCACCGGCGGTGCGATCCAAGCCTTCGGACTCTGACCCGTCGGCCTCAGCCCCCGGCCATCACCGGCCGAAACCCCGCGTCGCTCAAAATCTTCGCAATCGTCTCGCGCTGGTCGCCCTGAATTTCGATCACGCCGTCTTTGACGGTTCCACCGCAGCCGCACGCTCCGCGCATTTTCTTCGCGAGCTGCTCCTTCTCCGGCAAACCGATCCCCACAAAGCCACTGACGGTCGTCACGGTCTTCCCGCCCCGTCCACCAGTCTCACGCCGGATCTCGACCCGGCCGCGATTCTTCTCCGGGGTTACTTTCGCCGCGCCGGCTCCACCGTTTTTCTGCGCTGCGAGCGCCGCGGCCGCCTGCTCCAGCACAACCTTGGGTGCCACCGGCAAACCCGCTCCGCTCAACGCTCCAAATGGGTTTTGTCCCAGCCCCTTGCCTCCCTCGGTCGAAATCTTGTCACCGTTCGCCATAAAAAATCACCCCTTCGCTACCGCTTTCCCGGCACGTCCGCCGCACACGCCAACCGGAATGTCGGTTTCACCGCCAAGGAACATCACGGCCTTCGCGTAGCTGCGGTTTTCCAGAAAATGCACCAACTGCGGATGCAATTCCCCCGACACCCGCCCGCGCCCCAAAAAACCGTCGAGCTTGGCCATCTCGTCCACGATCACGCGACCGTCCCCGTTTTTTATGCTCGCCAACAGTGCGACGAGGGAGGCTTTGATTTCGATTTCCATAGGGTGTTTGCGCGAAAACTAATTCGGCTGTGACGGACCTTAAGCCCCTTTGCAAACACTCTAACCGTCGGCGCTCCGCCGGCCGAGTGCTTGAGTTCTCCCCGCCGCCGTGTTTCGTTGGCCCTTCCTTATTTTCCGATTCCGCCGCGCTCGCCCGCGGCTCACACCATGTCTTCCGCACCTTCCTCCGCCCTTCCCTCCGCTGCCAACGCGGCCTTCATCGAGGCTGCCTACGAATCGTGGCTCCAAGATCCCGACTCCGTCGACCCGACGTGGCGCGCCTTCTTCCAAGGCTTCACCCTCGGCAGCACCGGCACCTCGCCCGCCGCCGCCCTCGCCGCGGCGCTGGCCCCCTCGTCCTCCGCTTCTGCCGCCGCGACCGCCCCGATCATCGACAGCCTGAAGCAGTCGCGCGTCCACCACCTCATCAACACCTACCGCGCCATTGGCCACGTCGAGGCCCACCTCGACCCACTCGGAGACCGTCCCGCGCCCCATCCGAAGCTCTCTCTCGATCATTTTAACCTCTCCGAATCCGACCTCGATACGTCCTTCGACATCGGCACCTACCTCGGCGGCGGCCAGATGAAGCTCCGCGATATCGTCACAAATCTTCGCTCTACCTACAGCGACCGCATCGGCGTCGAATACACCCACATTCAGGACGTCGAGGTCCGCCAGTGGCTCCAGGACCGCATGGAATACAGCCGCAACCAGCCCGATTTCTCCTCCTCCGAAAAAGTCCGCATCCTCCGCCGCGTCCACAAAGCCGAGCTCTTCGAGCGCTTCCTCCACACCAAATACGTCGGCCAAAAACGCTTCTCCCTCGAAGGGGGCGAGACGATGATTGCCGCCGTCGATTCCATCATCGAGCACTGCCCGAGCGTCGGCGTCGAGGAGGTCGTCATGGGCATGGCCCACCGCGGCCGCCTCAACATCCTCACAAGCGTCATGCGGAAAAACTTCGATGTGCTCTTCGAACAGTTTTCCGAAAACTACATCCCTGAAACCGTCGGCGGCGACGGTGACGTCAAATACCACCTCGGCTACGAGGCCATTCTCGACACCGCCTCCGGCAAGCAAGTTGAAGTCCGCCTCGCCGCCAACCCGTCCCATCTCGAAATCGTTAACCCCGTCGTCGAGGGCAAGGCCCGCGCCCGCCAGCGCATCCGCGGCGCCATCGACGAGCGTTGGCGCGTCCTCCCGCTCCTCATCCACGGTGACGCCGCCTTCGCCGGACAGGGCATCGTCGCCGAGACACTCCAGTTCTCCCAGCTGCCCGGCTACAAGACCGGCGGCACCGTCCACATCGTCATCAACAACCAGATCGGCTTCACCACCGAGCCCCACGATTCGCGCTCCACCCGCTACTGCACCGATGTCGCCAAGATGATCGAGGCCCCGATCTTCCACGTAAACGGCGACGACCCCGAGGCCGTCTGCCACCTCGCCCGCCTCGCCCTCGAGTTCCGCGTCAAGTTCCAGCGCGACGTCGTCATCGACATGTATTGCTACCGCAAGCACGGCCACAACGAGACCGACGAGCCCGCCTTCACGCAGCCGCTCCTCTACAAAAAGATCGCCACCCACCCGCAAGTTTCCGCCGTCCTCACCCGCAAGCTCGTCGCCGAAGGCACGATCACCGAGGCCAAGGCCGACGCTATCAAAACCGAATATTCCGAGGCCCTCGAAAAGAACCTCGAAAAAGCCAAGGCCTCCGAAACCACCAAGTCCGCCAAACGCGCCGCCGCCGCCGAAGCGAAAAAATTCGCCGGCTCCACCGCCGTCTTCCAGCCCGACTTCCACTTCAAGAAAGTCGCCACCGGCGTATCCACGGAACTGATCGACCGCGTCGTCCGCGGCCTCGCCACCCTCCCTGAAGGCTTCAAGCCCAACCCCAAAATCAAACGCTTCCTCGACGCCCGCGTCTCCGCGCACCAGACCGGCGGCCCGATCGACTGGGGTTTCGCCGAGGCCCTCGCCTTTGGCACCCTCGTCCTCGAAGGCAAACCCATCCGTCTCTCCGGCCAAGACTGCGAGCGCGGCACCTTCAGCCATCGCCACGCCGTCCTCCACGACATGGAGACCAACGCCACCTATGCGCCGCTGAAAAACCTCGCGCCCGACCAGGCCCGCTTCTGCGTCTACAACTCCCTCCTCTCCGAAGCCGCCGTCCTCGGCTTCGACTACGGCTACTCCCTCGATTACCCCGACATGCTCTGCATGTGGGAAGCGCAGTTCGGTGACTTCGCCAACGGCGCCCAAGTCGTCATCGACCAATTCCTCGCCGCCGGTGAATCGAAGTGGCACCGCACCAGCGGCCTCGTTCTCCTCCTCCCCCACGGCTACGAGGGCCAGGGCCCCGAGCACTCCTCCGCCCGCCTCGAACGTTTCCTCCAGCTCTGCGCCGAGGATAACATTCAGGTCGCCAACATCACCACACCCGCGAACTTCTTCCACGCCCTCCGCCGCCAAGTCGTGCGCGACGTGAAGAAACCCCTCGTCGTGATGTCGCCGAAATCCCTCCTCCGCCATCCCGCCGCCGTCTCGAAACTCACCGAGTTCACTACCGGCGGCTTCCAGGAAATCATCGACGACCCCGCCGCACCCGAAAAACCGAAGCGCCTCATCTTCTGCTCCGGCAAAGTCTACTACGACCTCTGCGACTACCGCACAAAGCACCAGACCACCGACACGGCCATCGTGCGCATCGAGCAGCTCTACCCTCTCCACAAAAACGCCATCGCCAAACTCGCCGACCACTACACCGGCGCCCGCGTCATCTGGTGCCAGGAAGAGTCGCAGAACATGGGCGCGTGGAGCTACATCGCTCCGCAGCTCTCCGAGATCTTCGGCTTCCTCCCGCTCTACGCCGGCCGCGATGCCGCCGCCTCACCCGCCGTCGGCGCCCTCGCCCTCCACCGCTTCGAACACGCCGCCCTCCTCCAAGACGCCTTCACCCTCTGATCCATTCCTACCGCATAGGGGCGTCGCTTGCCGACGCCCGTCCGCTCCACGCCTTCTTATAGGAGCCTGCTTGCAGGCGATTCCTCCCTCGTCCCTCCTCTCTGCATCCTCTCCCGCCTGAAACATTAGTGACCATTAGTGTTCATTAGTGGTTAAGAAATTCTTCCTTCTATGGCCTCAATCTCCGTCAAAATTCCGCCCATGGGCGAATCCATCGCCTCCGGCATCCTCGCCAAGTGGCACGTTAAGAACGGCGACCTCGTCAAAAAAGACCAACCGCTGTTCGAGCTCGAGACCGACAAAATCACGAGCGAAGGCACCGCCGAGGCCGCCGGCGTAATCACGCTTTCCGCCGCCGCCGGCGACGAAGTGAAGATCGGCCAAACCGTCGCCACCATCGACTCCGCCGCCACCGCCGCCGCTCCGGCAATCGAAAATCCAAAATCGAAAATCGAAAATCTGGCCACCGCCTCTCCCGCCGTCCGCCGCCTCGCCGCCGACACCGGCATCGACCCGGCCACCGTCACCGGCACCGGCAAAGCCGGCCGCGTCACCAAGGGCGACATGCTCGCCGCGTCCGCTGCGCCCGCCGCGCCCATCACCCCCGTAGCCGCGCCGGTTACGGCGCGGATCGACGCCCCCGCCCCCTCTCAAATCTCCAATCCCAAATCTCCAATCCCGGCCACCGCCTCCAGCCCTGCCGGCACCCGCCAAACGCGCCGCAAGATGACCCCGCTGCGCCAAAAAATCGCGCAACGCCTCGTCTCCGCCCAGCACGAAGCCGCCATGCTCACGACCTTCAACGAGGTCGACATGTCTGCCGTCATGGCCCTCCGCGCCAAATACCAGGACGACTTCGTCAAGAAGAACGGCCTCAAGCTCGGCTTCATGTCCTTCTTCGTGAAAGCCGTCGTCCACGCCCTCCGCGAAGTCCCCGGGATCAATGCCCAAATCGATGGCGATACCATCGTCGAAAATCACTACTACGATATCGGCGTCGCCGTCTCCACCGAGAAGGGCCTCCTCGTCCCCGTCGTCAAAGACTGCGACACCCTCGGCATGGCCGCGATCGAGTCCAAAATCGCCGACGCCGCCAAACGCGCCCGCGACGGCAAGATCACCCTCGCCGACCTTGAAGGCGGCGTCTTCACGATCACCAACGGCGGCACCTTCGGCTCCCTCCTCTCGACGCCCATCATCAATCCCCCGCAAGCCGCCATCCTCGGCATGCACGCGATCAACGACCGCCCCATCGCCGTAAACGGCCAAGTCGTCATCCGCCCGATGATGTATATCGCCCTCAGCTACGACCACCGCCTCGTCGACGGCAAACAAGCCGTCACCTTCCTCGTGAAAGTAAAACAGGCGATCGAAGACCCGACGCGGCTCCTGCTCGCGGTCTAAAACCGCGAGCCTCCGCCGCGAGTTTAAGGGGAAAGTTGAAGATGAAGTTCCGACCACCGCCGGGCTTCATCTCTCTTTTTCTTAAACTTCAACTTCTCCCTTAAACTTCCCTCCATGTCCTCCCCTCTCGCTTTTGACGTGATCGTAATTGGCGCCGGCCCCGGCGGCTACGTTTGCGCCTTCCGCGCCGCGCAGCTCGGCCTCAAGGTCGCCCTCGTCGAGAAACGCACCACCCTCGGCGGCACCTGCCTCAACGTCGGCTGCATCCCGAGCAAAGCCCTCCTCGCCTCCTCCGAGCACTACGTCTTCGCGAAGCAACACGCCGCCGAGCACGGCGTGAAACTCGGCTCCGTCGAACTCGACCTCGCCACGCTCCTCAAGAAGAAGGACACCGTCGTCGCCAAACTCACCGCCGGCGTCGCCCAACTCGCGAAAGCCCGAAAAATCACCGTCCTCACCGGCACCGCGTCCTTCGTCTCCGCCAACACCATCAGGGTAGCGGCGAGCGCCAGCGAGCCGACCGAGCTCACCGCCAAAAACATCGTCATCGCCACCGGCTCCGCCCCGGTCGAACTCCCCTTCATGAAGTTCGACGGCGAGACCGTCGTCTCCTCCGACCACGCGATCGCCTTCCCGTCCGTCCCGAAAAAACTCGTCGTCGTCGGCGGCGGCGTCATCGGCGTGGAACTCGGCTCCGTCTGGTCCCGCCTCGGCGCCGACGTCACCGTCGTCGAGTTCCTCCCGAACATCATCGCCACCTACGACGCCGACATCATCCGCAACTTCACGCGCATTGTCCAAAAACAGGGTCTGAAAATCGAGGTCGGCGCCAAGGTCACCGGCTACGCCAACGGCATTCTCACCGCCGAACGCGGCACCGAGAAGCTCTCCTTCCCGGCCGACAAAGTTCTCGTCGCCGTCGGCCGCCGCCCCTTCACCGACTCCCTCAACCTCGCCGCCGCCGGCGTCCAACTCGACGAAAAGAAACGCATCAAAGTCGACGCCCACCTCAAGACCACCGCCCCCGGTATCTGGGCCATCGGTGACGTCGTCGCCGGCCCCATGCTCGCGCACAAAGCTGAAGAAGACGGCGTCGCCGTCGCCGAGTGGATCGCCGGTAAGCACGGCCACATCAACTGGGACCTCGTCCCCGGCGTTGTCTACACCGACCCCGAAGTCGCCAGCGTCGGCCTCGGCGAAGATCAGGCCAAAGCCGCCGGCATCGCCGTCAACATCGGCCGTTTCAACTTCGCCGCCAACGGCCGCGCCATCGCCGCCGATGCCACCGAGGGCTACGTGAAAATCATCGCCGACGCCAAGACCGACAAAATCCTCGGCGCGCAGATTCTCGGCCGCAACGCCGGCGAACTCATCAGCGAGATCGTCACGCACATGGAATACGGCGGCAGCGCCGAAGACCTCGCGCGCACGATCCACGCCCACCCGACGATGAGCGAAGCCGTCAAGGAAGCCGCCCTCGCCGTCAGCAAAAGCGCCCTCCACGCCCTCTGATTTCCGCCCGCGCTGCGGCCTCGCGCCCCCCGCCTGCGCCGCCCGCACAATGCCCCCCGCACTTCCGTCGTGACCTCCGCCCGCCGACGCGGCTTCTTGGCGCCTTGTCCTCGTCGTTGACCCTCCACCCCATCGGTTTTCTCCGCACGCGCCAGCAGGTGAAATTCCAGGCCGGCCACCAACCGTCGGCCGCCACAGAGGAACGCAACGAATTGGAACTGCTCCCCGGCTGCGGCTACGAAGACGCCCTGCGCGACCTCGCCGGCTTCGAACGCATCTGGCTCCTCTGGTGGTTTCATCGCAACGACGGCTGGCGCCCGCTCGTGCTGCCGCCCCGCGGTCCGATCCAACGCCGCGGCGTGTTCGCGACGCGTTCACCCCATCGCCCGAATCCGCTCGGCCTCACGCCCGTGCCGCTCCTCGGCATCGAAGGCCGCACGCTGCACCTCGGCGCGTGCGACCTCGTCGATGGCACGCCCATATTCGATATCAAGCCCTACGTGCCGTCTTTCGACGCGTTTCCGGAGTCGCGCGCCGGATGGAT